>Ga0208373_1005709_pt1 | contig 10243 bp, 7 predicted proteins | sample RifOxyC2_FD_184036 | JGI IMG/M metagenome (GOLD analysis project Ga0208373, IMG submission 184036) | Soil microbial communities from Rifle, Colorado - Rifle Oxygen_injection C2 (SPAdes) | ecosystem: Environmental > Terrestrial > Deep subsurface > Rock core/Sediment | place: Rifle, Colorado... | reverse complement strand
TAAACAGATCGCCGCTATCAGTGTTATCTTCATGATAAGTGATCCATGTAAATGTATTCCCGGCGCCCCTAAAAGCACCCGATGAATTGAAAACCTGATTAAATCCCTGAAGAGCATCTGTCGAATCGGGAGGATCAAGCGGATGCCAGGCCCCTCCGCCGTCATAAGAGTACTGAAAATCAGTGAGTGTGCAGGGATTCTTTTCGTAATCCCTGATCCTGAAACTTATCTTTACTTTCCCCTTTAGGGTTGGATCAGACTGTATGGAAGAGGTGTCATATTGAAAACAGTTTGTGGAGAGGAGTATATCCGCGCTGTCCCAGCCTGCTTGCGCCGCTTCGTTCACCAGCTGAGCCGGAGACCAGGAGCTCCTTCCCCTCTGGAGGTCCACCGTCTGAACCTGCCAGAAATAGGTTTTCCGTTCTACCCCGAGAAAAGTGTAGGTGGAATGCCTCATGTTGCCGAGAAATTCCGACGAATCGCTCTGGGTCTGGCCCATAAGCCCCGAAATCACGTTGCCCAGAACATCATTGCTCCCGTCGGTGCCGGTGCCTATCCTGAGGTTATATGTGAACCCGCTCTGGGGGGTCTCGTCCGTATCAGGGGCTTCTCCCCAGTCGAGATGGAGCCTGTTGTTGCTCTGGTTCCAGAAAAAAGAATAAGGAGCCGAAGGAGCCGGAGGAAGGCTATTCGTCTGCCCGCTGTCCGCCAGCGAAGAATAATAGACAATGTTATTGGCGTTGGTACAGGCAATGACATCCAGGTCCGTGTCGCCGTCAATATCAGCTGCAACAAGCCCCCTCACGTAGGGATTGATCATTGTGGAATCCTTCAGAGAAAAATTCCCCGAACCGTCATTGACGTATAATTCCAGCCGATTGATGTGCGAACCCAGAAGGATATCGCCGTCGCCGTCGCAATCGAAGTCCGCGAAAACGAGATTGTTGGTCTTAGGATTCGTCGCACCATACCGGAACGAAGAAAAACGCGAGAAGCTTCCGTTCCCGTCATTTTTGTAAACATAGTTAGAAGTGTCCGTCCCTCCGGTAACATGCCTGCATCCGACGATTATGTCCAAATGCCCATCCCCGTCGACATCTCCCGCCGCAAGTTTATAAAAATAATCCATCTCCGTAGAAATCCATGAAGCGGTGAAACCACCCGATCCGTTATTGAGATAGATCCGTATCCTCTCTTCGGGAGCATTGGTCTGGGCGCTGTACTTATAATTCGCTGTCGCCACATCAAGATAACCGTCTCCGTTAAAATCAGCCAGGGCGATCCCCGTCGTTCCAAAAGCCTCTGTCGCTTCTCCTATAAAGGACGCTGTAGCAGCAAAAGTTCCGTTTCCGTTGTTGGCAAAATATACTTTATTATCAGGACCGGACGTATCATCATTATAAGAGCAAACAAGGTCAGAAAGGCCGTCTCCTGTGACATCGCCGAAGGCAATGGAACGCATCTTTCCCACAAGAAACTGTTGCGTTGAAAGAGAAAAGTTCCCGTCGCCCAACCCTTCGTAAAGATACGGGCTCAAAGTGGTTTGCTGGGTTTCCCGCGGCACGAAAAAATCAACTTTAGAATCGCCGTTAAAGTCTCCTGTAATGATACCGTAAATATCAATATTTCCAAGAGTGGAGAAAACCTCTGCTGCAAAATCTCCGCTGCCGTCGTTCTCGTAAACAATAAGGTTATCGAGATGAGTTCCCTGAAGACCCTCGATAAAATCCCAGTCTCCGTCGTTGTCAAAATCAAGGAAACCGGCAGACTGTGTTTCCGTCTCTTCGGAAAAATATCCCTTTAAAAGAAAAAAGTTCATCCTGAACGTGGCGGTGCTCGACCAGGCTGTGGAGGAACTTGAGTTGATATCCCAGTCCTTAACCTTCCAGTAATAAGTGGCGTCTCCGTAAAGAGCAGAACCGCCGTATTGAGAATTCTGGGAAGTAGAAGCAACCTGGCCGGAATTCCATTTAAGACCCGGATTCCCCATGTAAAGGTTGCCGGGCGACGTAGCCACAAGGATCTGGTAATGGTACGGCTGAGTTGAAGAGACCCATGAAAAATAGGGCTGGGGAGCCGTAAGATTAGCAGGGCTGTCAGTTACCCCGCCAAGGGTGTTTCCGCTCTTAAGCTGAGCCGGCGGATTGAAGGCACCGAGCGGCATATTAAGCAGTGCCGCCAGGATACAGTATGTATATAATATGTTTTGAGTTTTTCTCATCTTTATAAAGTTCTCTATAATAATAAGTTTAATGCGAATTTGCCAAATTGACCACTCCTCTAGAAGAAGGTAAAAGGCAGACGGCAGAAAGGAGATGGGAAAAGGTAAAGGTAAGACAGTAACTGGGAGAAGGGAGTGTTAGGTTGAACGGTTTATATTAATGCAGATAAAAATTTATCCCCGGAAATCGCTCTGGAATTCCCAACCAAAGAATCAATACCTTTCTTTTTAATAACCTGATAAGTAAAAGGTATATTTATTTTCCTATAGTCAAATATTTACATGCTGTGCTTTTCACGTTTTCAGTCACTTACCACGGGTTTCGCCGGCCGGCGGGCTGACCACTATAGCACTGTAGAAGGTAAACGGTAAACGGCAGACGGGAAACGATAAACGGTTCGGTTAGGGGTTTACGGCGCTGATCACTTATTTACTGCAGAATGAACCCACTGATAAAACCGTTCTGCCGATTTGGCAATTTCCCCTGCTTCTTTCTGATGAATATTCCGGCTTTCATACTGAATGAGATTCTTTTGTGCAAGAATCCTCTTAAGCAGATTACACTTATCCTTTGCTTCCTTTAGCGGTAGAGAATCAACTATTTCACAGACCTCCCTGTGATCATCCGATGTGGAACGAATCCCTTTTTCATGGACACACGCCGCATCCGCGGCAGATATCGCGCACTGTACAGCCAGCGTTCCTGCGGCATTATAGTTACGCTCTTCCAGAGCGCGCAGCATCCCGGCATAATTGTCCTCAGCCTTTTTAAGATATTCAAAGGCCTTTGCTTTATCTTCCGTCCTCGTTTTGATCTTTCTGGAAGCCATCATGCAACAAGCTCCACAGGAGTCTTCCCGTACACTACGGAATGTTCCCGGATCATCGATGAAACAGGCGGCAGATTTCTTTTGATTTTCTTCAAGAAATCGGTTTTTGTAATCACATAGGCATCCAGGTGTTTTCCAAAATATTTCTGAAAATCCCTGCTGATCTCTTCGGGGATTCTTTTTTTAAACTCCTTTCGGGTTTCTTCATCTCGGGTGATTACCGCAATATCGACATCATTACTTCTCACGGACTTTTTAGTCGCAAAACTGCCGTACAGCAGGATCGAGAGAAGTCCTCCTTTTCCGGGGCCTAAAGATGTTATCCTTTTTTTCAAATATCCGATTATCTCATCTTTAATTGAAAGTTCCTTAGCGAATAACTGAAGGAGAATATCACTTACCACCCTGCTCTCTCTGTTGAGACTATAAATATGCTGCCGTCCGAGAACAACACGGTTCAAAATATTCAAGTCGAGCAGTTCTTTCAGCGCGGCATGTGCCGCAGGAGGGGTCACCCCTGCGCTCTGCGCCGCGCCCCGGCCCGTGACAATAAAATTCTTTCCCTTTGAGACGAAAAGTCTTATAAGTCTGATTTTCGTCTCCGTGTTCAGAATATTATCCAATTCTCTTTGCATTAGTCTCCTCGCGCATTTTCTATGTAAAGTATTATTTACACATGTTAAGTATACTTTACATATGCCTTCAGGTCAATTGAATTTTATACGCTTTCTATATTTCCACTTACCACGGGTTTCGCCGGCCGGCGGCCTGACCACTATAACACTGTAGAAGGTAAACGGCAGAAGGCAGATGGAAGACGTTTAGAAGTTAGCGGTTAAAAAGCTGACAGAACCTTTTTATGCGCTTGAATATCCCGGAATAAATAAGCAAAAACAGAAGAGTCAGGAAGCTTATCAGCGCGCCGATATAAAAATCGAGCGGCACATATTTTAAAACAAGAACATCTTCATTTATTCTGCTCAGGTCAACGGAAATCAGCCCGTTATATTCCTGAACTTTACCGATATTCGATCTCCAGCTTTTATGGTAATTCTGGTTTATGACAAGCCTTGCAAGTTCTTTTTCTTTTATCTGGTTTTGCGGAAGCCGTATTGTTATTTTGTTGGCTGTTATTTTTACATGGCTTGGATGGATGCCGTATTTCCCTTCCCGCTCATCCATAAAATAGATTTCTCCGAAATAATCATTATTTTCTGAAGCATGGATTTCTTCTCCTTTGTATTCTAAAAAATATCTTGGAGCGGCATTTTCCTTTAGCAGGATAGCTCCATACCAGTTGATTGTTCCCATATTCATAAGAAGATTGTAATACATTTTCCCCGAAGTACGGTCCTGATCCATAAGGTATGTCTGACAGAAAACGTCGTTACGCGGAACAGCGCCAAGCGTGAGATTGAACAGATTCTTATAAACATGCCGGCCCTGATTTAAAAGCGGCAAAGCCGTCAGCGTTATCAGCACCAGGACAGCTGACTCATAAAATCTGACATGTTTACGCAGAAACCCCCTTGACACTTGTATGACAGAAGTGCCTGTTATTGCGACAATAAATACGTGAAAGAAATTGAAATATTTTGCCGGTTTATCCATGCTGGCAAAGACCGGAAGTTTATGAATAAACCAAAAGAGATCTACTGGTGAATTCTTGCCCATTATCAACATCACAAATATAAGATAGAGAAGATACCAGCGCAGCAGTTTCTTTGGATACATTATAAAGAAAGGGAAAAAAACAGCAGAGGAATATATCCCACATAAAAATCGAACCTTGTTATAAAAATATCCCAGCCATGTGTGAGCATATTTTCGTATTCTGATACATGTGTATCAACTAAAGGCGAAAATATTGAACTCTTTTGAAGGAACAGTACCGCAGAAGGAAGAAGCTTGACAGCAGAGAGCAAAACCACACATAACGTCATAAGCAAGAACTTTTTTAAATATCGAACCTCTACCCGTAACTTGCCTTCCTCCCAGTGAATATCGTTTAATACTGAATATAAAAGAAAGAAAATAATAATCACAGGGAAAAGAAATTTGCCATCCATCGCTATAGAGGAGAGCAAAACAGAGAGAAGAAACAAGAATTTGCCTTCCTTGATAAATTTGTCATGCAGGAAAAGAACCAGAGGCAACAAAAAGTAATAAAGCTCGTTTATGTTCCCTCCGCGGAACCGGGCGACAAACCAGCCGGAAAAACCAAAAGCAATCACTCCGTAAAGCGTTGAAAATGTGTCATATTCCTGCGATTTTCTCAAAAAAAGATACATCCCCGCCAGGCCGGTTAAAAATATTATAAAGGCAATCATTTTGAGGCCGATAATCTCTCCAAATAAAAGAGTCAACAGGACGAACGGGCTTAACGACGGGTCCTCCGGATCGGAAATAGTCGGGTACCCTCCTCCAATATAGGCGCTTCTCAATGGGAACTGGTGATGATTCAGAACATTTTCCCTGAACATACGGTGCCGGGTGGCAAGCTGAAGAAAGTCCGGGTTATTGGTAATCTTATCCATAGACATAAAAACCGGCATGAATACCGCAGCGGCAATTAAAATGAGCAGCGCCGCCGCAATATTATCCGCATGAAAATATTTAGACCGGACAGATTTATCTATATTGATCGATATTGACATCAATATAACATTATCATAGAAATATTTTTTTTACAATCTTTTTCCAGTTGTGGTTTACTCACTGGTCACTTGCCACGGGTTTCGCCGGCCGGCGGCCTGACCACTATAGCACTGTAGAAGGTAAACGGCAGAAGGTAGACGGGAAACGATATCTATACATTCCTGGAAAAATATTCCCAAGACTTTATCAGCTGACCACTGACCGTTGATCACTGATTAAAATCGCGCCTGGAAACTGATCCGCTGTGTCATGCCTAATTCCCTGTACGGCACTACGGCATAATCAAAATTATATCCGTAAATACTGAACCCTATTCCTCCTGACAATCCTTTCGATTCAAGCGGAGAACTGTCATTAATGTTTCCGCTATATAAAGTCTCTATTGCCTTTATGAGATACCCTGCTCTTAATGACATAAACCCAAACGGAACAAACTCTGTTCCCAGTCTGACCGATTTCCTGTCGTCTATCGGCTCATAACTCACGTCCAGGGCAATCTTGAACGGGTCAACAATATTATACCCTGCCCCAGCAGTTATAGTCAGAGGCAATGAGAACTGCTCCTCGATAAACTCCATCTTTGGACCCAAGTTCCGTATCGCAAGTCCGAATTCTATTCCCTTTTTACCATCTCCCTTCTCCCGTCTGCCATTTACCATCTCCCTTCTTCCTTCTCCCATCTTCCAGTTTATTCCAATGTCTATTGCTATTCCTTCTGCCGTTTCATCCGCTATAATTTGCCTGATTATCTTAAAGCTCGACCCGAAAAAGAGATTGCTCTTAAGCATCCTCGCATGACTGAGGCTTACGGCCACATCGCTGGCCGTAAAATCGCCTGTCGCCGACCTGTCTGCGCTTCTTCCTTCCATTTCTCCTGTATTGAGATATATTGCTGATAATCCCCAGGGACCCATTTTAGACGGTATTATTCCTCCCGCAAATTCGTAATTCATTCCTGCTATCCATTCCGTATGCATGGCTCCTATTACTGTCTGGTTCATGTTTCTCATTCCTGCAGGGTTATAATAGAGGCAGTTGATGTCATTGGATATGGCAGTATATGCTCCTCCCATGCCTACGGGACGTGCTCCTGGGCTGATCTTGAGAAAAGAAGCACCGGATTTGCCAGCTTTTGCAGAGAGAGACGGTAGAAGGTAACCGGTAAAAGGGAGAAGGCAGAAAAAAGGTAAACAGAAGAAAGAAGGCAGAAGGTTTTTATAAATCATTTTTGCTCCTGTATCTGGTCAATCCGCTTAGAAGTGAATCTACGCCCTCTAGAGCAGAAGTAAGACGGGAGATGGTAGAGGAATCAAAATAATTTAATTTTTTACAAATAGTAATCTGAGTATCAAGTTCGCTGATTGATCCTCTTGAAATAATAAAATATTGTATGGCTTCTTTTGCCCCTTTTCTGGCAGCTCCTTCGGCAATATTTGAGGGTATTGAAACTACCGCACGCCTCATTTGTTGAGTTAACCCGTATCTTTCTTCTTGAGGCAATTTATTCGTTTCTAAATAAATCATCTTTACTAACTCAATCGCCTTCTGCCAAACCTTTAAATTCTTGTGTGCCTTTTCCATCTTCCTTCTTCCATTTACCATCTACCATTTACCTATTTAATAACTGCCATCTTCTTTATCACTTTTATTTCATTAAACCCACTGCGTTTTGCGCGGACGAGATAAATATATACTCCCGATGCTGTTCCTCCTGTATCCCAGACGGATTCATAAGCGTATTTGTTATTGATTAGTGACGGATTGCCCGAGAGATCGGTTTTGTAAACGAGTTCGCCTGCGATGTTATAGATTTTGACTTCTATTGAATCTGCAAATCCTACTTCTATATGGAGACAGGGATTACATCTTTTTGCAGGGTTGGGGAACGAATATACTTCGCCCAATTCAAACGGATCAACAGGAGCTTTAGTCGCCCCCATCCCTCCGCTCGACCCTGCATACACGAATGCTGAATTTGAGAGATTGGAGATATTATCATACTCGTCTTTGCTCTTGATCGCAAAATAATATGTCACACCTGCTGTCAATCCGTCTACTGTATGTGTCTCTGTGCTCCCTGCGACCTGCGGAGTCCAGCTATTGGAATAATTTGTCGCTGTATTAAATTCTGTTTCTGTATCTATGGCTGCTGTTGAATATCTCACGACATAAGACTCTGCCGAGCCTGTCAGTCCGTCGTCACCCGGAGCTGTCCAGATTAAACTTACGGCCCCTTCTCCTCCGGTTAATGCGGAAAAATTTGTTATCGCTGACGGTTGGTTTGTATCTGCAACTGTATAAAGATAGCCTGACTCCATCGACCAGGTATACCCGCCGACAGATTGAGTAGAAAAGCCACTTGTAAATTGGCCTCCTGAATCCGACAACTGCCATTTCCCTGATGTTTTTGTTTTTCCCCACGACTCTTTATCCTGCGACCAGAAATTAAAATCAGCTGCGAACCCATTCCATATTATCATTAACACCAAGCCCAACCCGACAATAAAACAAGACACTGTTTTATGCATTTTTTATTAAACTCTCACTTTTTCAATTCTGTAATTTCTTTTTCTAAATCTGTTATTTTCCTTTCGGTTTGATAATAGTATTCCTGAAATGCTTTTATTAAATATTTTGTCTGGACAGATAATGACACACATTCTTTTTCTTCATATTGTGGTTCTGATATCATTTCCCCCTCATCATTATGTTCCGCATCTTTAACGCAGACTTGTATCTTATGATAGGAAGGAAAACTTTTATGGTCCAATTTTCCATTTTCATCGTTTTTCATATGAAGCACTGCATCCAATGCTGTTTCAGGAATAGGATTTGAAAATTCAATAAAATCATCCGCTCTCACTTCTTTTGCAAAATAGGCTGCAGAACTGCAGTGTAATTTATAATTCGGACTTGTTGTTCCGAAACCTATTTTCCCGGTATCTCCTTGTATAAAGAATGGAATTGTTCCGGCAGTTATATCACGCACCCCAAAATCGGAGTTTCCAGACCAATTTTCGCCGCTTATTGCCCAAGTTCTGGCCGATGGCCTTTCTAACGTTAGATATCTGTAAGTACTCCCTGAATCCGTCACTATATGCAATTTTGTACTCGGACTTGCTGTGCCGATCCCTACTTTACCGTCGCTCCTGACCACAAGCTGATTATTCCCGCTGCTGTCCTGTACCTTTAATCCATAATAGCTTGAACTCGTTCCTGCGGATTTTACTGTGAGTTTGTCATTTACCGCAGGATTATTTAAACCTACAGCAAGATGTCCCATAAAAAAACTCTCACCTGTAGCACCGCCGCCGGAGCCGCCGGCCAGGTGCACTGTATTGGCCCCGCCAGAATCATATAATCTCATATACCCATAACCAGCATAAAGACTGATTTCTCCAACTTTTGAACCAGTATTGCCATCAACTCTCAATACAATTTGCGGGTCAATAGACGCTTTTAGATGCAGTTTGTGTCCGGGGCTGGTTAACCCTATTCCGACATTACCGCTTTGGTCAATTGTTATTCCACTGCTACCTGAATTAAATAATTTGATCTTGTCCGAATCATCACCATCATTGTAAATATGCCATTTTCTAGTTCCGTTTTCATACAAATCCACCGAAGCATCCAAATTGTTTGCACCATCTACGATTAGATAAGCCAATTCGTCGGTACTTTTTACCCGAAGTTCCTTTCTTCCAGAACCATTAATATCTAGTTCCTTATCAGGACTGATCGTGCCGATCCCGACATTGCCCATGAAATAGTTTTTCCCAGTGAATGTATTAGTCGAATCAAGAATATTGGCATCATTGACAGAAGTATCTACATAATTCTTTGTTGCGGCATCCTGCGTACCGCTTGGATCAGATAAATTAATGATTCTCTTTGCACCCATATCAATCTGGCCTGTCGTAGTAACGCTTGATACATTGAGCATACCAATAAATGTTTTCGTTCCAGCAATATTCTGATTCTCATTCCGGGTAGAGATAAAAGCATCGTAGTGTCTACCGTCCAACATATCCGCATCCAACCCGCCGCCGGAACCTTCTGCTGTGTATGTCAGACCGTGAACATTGGATGTCAATCCAGAATGAGTAAACGCTGTGTCCCAGTTCGCGGAATTATCCGTTATTGTGTCAAAATTATCTGCGTCTGTTTTTCTGAGCAGTCCGTTTGAATCGAAAAGCAAAGCATCCAATTCGCCGCCGCTGACCGTATCATCCGCGCTGATTCCAGTCAAATTCGATCCGTCGCCATAAAAATACGTCGCGGAAGCGATACCAATAATATATATACTTGTTGAAATCCGGATACTTTGATTATATGACTCAATATATGGTGATGATCCAATTCCGAAAGTAATGCTTGACGTAATTAGTCCTGAGTCTGCCTGCAAAGGCGTATGAAACTGAGCATTATACCAGCTCATTTCTAAAACGTCCGTCCCCATAAGCTCAACATTAAAATTGTCAGAAACATTGTTAAATATTTCAATATGTGATTCGACAGAATCTCGTCTGATTCC
>Ga0208373_1005708_pt1 | contig 10243 bp, 7 predicted proteins | sample RifOxyC2_FD_184036 | JGI IMG/M metagenome (GOLD analysis project Ga0208373, IMG submission 184036) | Soil microbial communities from Rifle, Colorado - Rifle Oxygen_injection C2 (SPAdes) | ecosystem: Environmental > Terrestrial > Deep subsurface > Rock core/Sediment | place: Rifle, Colorado... | reverse complement strand
ACGGTATCCTCTTTGGTCATGTTTTTCAGTGATTCCGGGGTTGTTTTCGCTTCCGGAAGGCCCCGTTTAACGGCTTCCTTGTGCCAGTCTTCAGAGTAATTGTTGCCTTCAAAACGGATCTTTTCCGTTTCTTTGGCAACTTCTTTTATAGCTTTAAGCGCCGCTTCCTTAATATCCTCCGTGCCCTTCGAGTACTTTTCAATTTTCTCGATCATTATATCAAGCCCGTAGGAAAGCAGGAGGTTCAGGGTTGTCAGCGCCTCGGCGCAGTTCTGCGAAGAACCCACCGCGCGGAACTCAAATTTATTTCCCGTGAATGCTATGGGCGAAGTCCTGTTGCGGTCGGTATTGTCAAGCACCACGGAAGGCAGTTTTTCTACTTTCAAATCCGCGAATTTCTGCTCTGTGGCGGATGTAATTTCGCCTTTTGCAATGTTATCCAGCAGGAGCGTGAGGTAATCTCCCAGGAACATTGACATGATAGCCGGCGGCGCTTCATTGGCGCCCAGTCGGTGGTCGTTGCCGGCGTCCGCTACGGCCATCCTCAGAAGAGGGCCGAACTTGTTGACGCCCAGCATGATCCCGGACAGGAAAACCAGGAACTGCACAGTTTTCTTGGGTGAATTGCCCGGGTCAAACAAGTTATTGCCGTCGGAATCGGCCAGCGACCAGTTCAAGTGCTTGCCGGAGCCGTTTATGCCCGCGAAAGGTTTCTCGTGAAAAAGCACCATGAACCCGTGCGCGTCGCCTATTTGTTTCATGATTTCCATGGTCTGCAAATTATGGTCGATCGCCAGGTTCGCTTCCTCAAATATGGGGGCGAGTTCGTACTGGTTTGGCGCGACTTCGTTGTGGCGGGTTTTTGAAGGTATGCCTCTTTCAAAAAGCGCCAGGTCCACGTCTTCCATAAAATCCAGGACTTTCGGTTTTATGGAACCGAAGTAATGGTCTTCCATCTGCTGGCCTTTGGCGGGGCTGGCGCCGATAAGCGTTCTGCCGGTGAAAATTATATCGTGCCGTTTTTTGTAGTACTCCTTGTCTATAAGGAAATATTCCTGTTCCGGGCCGGCGGTGGTGTGGACATATTTCGCGGTACGGTTGCCGAAAAGCTTCAGGACATCGTAAGCTTTCTCTTCGGCAACGTGAAGCGACCTTAAAAGCGGGGTCTTTAAATCAAGCACTTCCCCGGTGTAGGAAAGGTATACCGACGGGATTACCAGTGTGGCGGCTTTTTTTGATTTCAAAATGAACGCGGGCGAAGACGGGTCCCACGCGGTGTAACCCCTTGCTTCAAAGGTGCTTCTCATGCCGCCGGAAGGGAAGGAGGACGCGTCGGGCTCGCTCTGGATCAGCTGTTTGCCGGAAAAGCTTTCCATCACTTCACCGTTCTCGGTGAAGGACAGAAAGGTATCGTGCTTCTCCGCCGTGTCGCCTCTCTGCGGCTGGAACCAGTGCGCGAAATGCGTGGCGCCGTGCGAAATGGCCCATTCCTTGAGCGCGTTGGCTATTTCATTGGCGCTTTCAGGCGCGAGTTTTCCGCCTTTTTCTATGATCTCCATGAGTTCTTCAAAAGTTTTCTTGCTTAAGCGGTTTCTCATTTCCCTCTTGTTGAATGTAAGCCTGCCGAAAAAATCTGTAAGCTTTCTTGTTTCGCTCATTTTTGTAACCCTCCGTTTGTGATTTTCGTATTTAATCTTGTGATGTGATTATAACATGAAAAAAAATTCTTGTCAAGAGTTCTGTAAAAATACGTAAAATCAGGCATTTTATAGTGTATAAATATCAAAAATATCCTCTTTATGCAGTATAAAAGCGTATTTTTACGTATTTTATGGAGATTTTGTCCAAACTTGTGCTCAAATTTGTAGACAATTTGAGTTTCGTACCATTCTCAAACAGTTTGGACTTCACACTATGCTTAGTAGTTGCCGATTCATCGGCGCTTTATGCTCATCTGCTGTTTTCAATTTTCTTTTTAAGTTCGTGTATTTTCTTCTTTATCGGGCCTACTGCACCAAAATGTAAACCGGGCGCTTCTGACCCATTTGCCTGGTCAGGAACCAGTGAGCCCTCTTCTACAGTTCTTTGAGACTCATTCCCGTTCCCGCCTATTAAATATATTTTATCGTTTAAAACTACTGCTTGGGCACGCCATCTCTCAACATTGATATAAGATTTCACAAACCAGGTATTTGTTTCCGGGTTATACTCTTCTACATTTTTAAGGGCATACCATGAACGATAATCTTGCTTATCATAATGAATACCACCGATAACATAGATTTTATCATGAAGCGCAACCATTGATGCTTCTCCTTTTGATTCCAGCATCTTCTTTAGTGTTACCCCATTAAATGTTTCGGTATTATAATACCCAAAATCATCGTCATATACAGGATGCCAAAGAGGCACAAAAGCTACATATCCCCCGCCAGCCGTGTAGATTTTCCCGTTCAATACAGTTATTGAGGCACCGTAACTGATACTATGATCACCCTTTATAGTCCAAATATCCGTCACGGGGTCATATTCTTCAGTAATACTCGGATAATGAGTGCTGTCATATGGGCCTGTTTGAGTACAGGTACCGCCGCCAAGAGCATATATTTTATCATTCACAACAACTACCCTGAAACCCGGCCTTGGGATCTGCATTGTTGACTTAACACTCCAGGTATTCTGCGCTAAATCATACTCGCATGTTGACGATCTGCTGATAACATATATCTTGCCATTTACGATCCCGGCATAACCCTGGCATGCAACGTTTGTTTTTGTCACCCAGGTATTGGCAAGGGGGTCATATTCATCAATAGTATCACCGATCAAATAGATCTTGTTGCCAATTACACCTGAACTGTGGTAGCTTTTATTGCCCGGCACATTCCCTATATTTCTCCATACAAAATTATCCGAGAAACAATAAGAAGAAAAACCTGTTAATAACAGCAAGCCAGCAGTAATTCTCTGTATATAGTTCATATTATCCTTCCTGGTATATAGTACCATGTCAATGTGACCTGGATGTGACCGGGCAGGGAACCTGTATCTTATGCCGTTCTTGCCGCCAACCTTAAGGAATTTTAATTAAGTATTGTGTCCCCGGAATAGAAATGGATTTTTTTGAAAGCTACCGACAGGTTTCTTGTGTCTTCAAGGGAGAGTTTCTTTGCTTCGGAGAATTTGAATTTGAGGGTTTCAATGCCGTGGTTGAGGTATTCTGAAGGCAGGGGGATTGTAAATGTTTCAACGGCTCCCAGGCCGCGGGTGAAAACAACTTCTTTTAAAATATTCCCGTTCAGGTAAACCTGCATTTTCTGGCCTTCATAGGATGCGCAGGAGACAACGGCTGAAAGCTCTCCGGTGTTACCTTCAAAATGCGCCAGGATCGTAGATTCCTTTATTATAGACCAGGTGCCCCAACCGGGTTCGGTGATGCTCCAGCCATACCCGAGATATTTTGATGATTCCGGTTTTGTAAAATCGATTTCATTTTTGACGGAATAATAGCCGGCATCCGCGGGGCTCGTATTGAAGGACATTTTGCCGCCCTTCAAAAGAAACAGCAGGTAGGGCCTCTTCCAGTCCCAGAGCCGTTCCTTGAAATTCGGGTATGCATTCCAGGAGTTGTCGTCAAAATACGCTCCAAGGACTTGCGCGCCTGTTGAGTATAATATCAAAATCAGGAGAACGGCTGACTTGAACCAGGATTTTTTTACGAGCGGGATGACAGGAACCATCAACAAGGCCATCGCGGGCAGTGTATCAGCCAGCAACCTGGGGCCGAAGCACCCGCCGCCGTGCCAGGATACGTATTTGGACAACAGCAGTATGCTGATTACAGGCAGTAAGCTTACATAGCGCAGGAGAATGTTGTCCTTTTTCTTCCATACAAGGTAGATCCCTATGAAGGAAAACAGCAGCACCGGCGAAAAAATAAAAAGCCCCCTTGAAGGGCTGAAAAGCAGTGCGAAAAGAGTAGTGAAAAACGGGCTGTTCCAGGCATTAGCGCCTGAAACGTTGGAATAACCGCCCATCAGGTTATCGAATATCTGCAGGTTGTAGTAAAACAAGGGTATCAGCGGCAGGACGGCAAGTACAAGGAATCCCGGCAATTGTTTCCTGTGCTTATGGAGTACGTAAGCGGCAAACACGGGCAGGAAAAGTATATTTGTGATCCGGACGAAGATGTTCAGCCCTGCGGACAGCCCGGAGTACTTGATGAATTTCGGGTTCTTTTTCCCAAGCAGCAGAAAATATACAGCTAGGATATTGAACAGCTGGGTGGGGCCGTGCTGCCAGAGCGCCTGGCTGCTCACCGCCCAGGAACAGGTGCCGAAGGCATAGATGAAAGTCAAAAGCAGGGACGTGAATAAAGGGGCGATTTCGTTAAGCGCAAGAAAAACAAATACTGCCGACAAGCTTACGATTATCGTGGCTGAGAGTTTTTCAAGTTTGTACAGGTTCTCGTATGAAAAATCCATCCCTGCCCAACGGGCAGCGGCGTAAACAGGTGTTGCAAGGAGAGGTGTCCCCACTGGGTAATATGAATAGCGGTGAGAGTTTTTTTCTACCAGGCTGGAGGGCCCCAGGAACGTGAAGGTATCAAGGTTGAAGGAATGCTTGGTCAGGATGCTCACGGGCAGGTAGTGGGCGGGTACGGTGTCAGCGCTGGGCAGAATGGGCCTGCCGTTTGAAAGGTAAACAAGGGCGGTTGCCAGGAAAACAAGGGCCGGTATTATCGTGCGCAAAAAGGCTGTTTTTCTTGCCATGTATTCTGAATTTTACCTATTTATTTTTGGGTTAGCAAGGCATGCAAAACTGCATGGAAAAATTGCTATAATAAAATTGTGAACTGCAAAATTTGTGGCCGCGAAAGCGCCAGGTTAAGAAAGGAAATCACTGCTGACAGCGGAAAGCGCTATGATGTTTACCGCTGCCCGGCCTGCCGGCTTGTTTTTGTCGACCCTATGCCCTCCGAGCAGGAGATAGAACAGGGCGGTGTTTACGGGGAAAAGTATTACGATGGAATTTTCAACCGCGAAAAAGATTATTTTTCGGAAACGGTGATGGAATGCGAAAGAAAGGTAGTTGAGGCCCAGCATAATTTTATAAAAGGCCTGCTTATCGGCCGGGATTACCTGGACATCGGCTGCGGGGACGGCAAAATGCTCTCCCTGATGAGGGATAAGGGCTGGCGCGGCACTGGGGTTGAAATCTCGAGAGTTTCCGCGGAATACGGCATCAAGAACCGCGGTGCTGACATAAAAATAGGTTCAATTTTCAGCCAGGAATTAAAGGATGTGTTTGAAGACGGGTCTTTTGATTTCATAACCCTGCGGCACGTCATTGAACACCTGGTTGACCCCGTGAAACTAGTAAAAACAGCGGCGGGCCTGCTGAAAAAAGGCGGTATTATAAGGATAGACACGGATAATTGCGAGGGGCTCCTGAATTCGTTTGTGATGCGCGGCCTGATAGGCGGCAAAAACAAAAATTCGCTCGGAAAACTCCTGCCGCCAGTCCATATTTATTATTTCAGCCCGAAAAACATGAGGATATTACTGGAAAGCAATGGTTTTGAAGTGATAAAAATGATATGCCCTCCGCAGGGCGCGGTAGAGTATTTTCCCAAGCCAAACAAATACGCCGGAAGCATTAATGAAAGAATCAAGCAGTTGATCGACGATATAGGCGGGTTATTCAACAAAGGCGAAGTGCTGGTGGTCTACGCCCTGAAATAATTACTCAACCATTTCTTTTGCTTTCGCCGGGTCTTCAACCTTCGTAGGCAAACCAATCTTATTCAGTAAATCTAAAAACGGATCCGGGTCCAGTTCTTCCACGTTAACCATCGTTTTAGTATCCCATTTTCCCTGGGCTACAAGTATGGCTGCGGCTGCTGCCGGCACGCCAGCTGTATAGCAGATGGCCTGGGATTCCATTTCCTTGTTGCATTCCGCGTGGTCGCAGTTATTGTAAATGAACACGGTTTTATCCTTGCCGTCTTTCTTTCCTTTTATAAGGTTGCCGATGCAGGTTTTACCGGTGTAGTTTGCGGCAAGCGAAAGCGGGTCCGGGAGGACTGCTTTCAGGACTTTCAGCGGCACAACCTCGATGCCTTCCGCTGTTTTTACCGGTTTTTCGCTTGTCATGCCCACGTTGGTGAGCACGTTGAAAACATTCAGGTAGTGGTCGCCGAAGCCCATCCAGAAACGCGCGGAGTTGCAGTCGATGTTCTTGTAAAGGGAGTGCAGTTCATCGTGGCCGGTCAGGTAGATGGGAAGCTTGCCTACAAGCGGGAAATCGTAGAATCTTTTTACCTTGTGCACTTTTTCTTCCACCCATTTCCTGTCAATGTAAGTCCAGACCTTTGTGAATTCCCTGAAGTTTATTTCCGGGTCGAAATTCGTGGCGAAATACTTGTGATGGTCGCCCGCGTTCACGTCCAGTATATCAATGGTGTCAATGGAATCAAACAGGTGCTTCACGGCGTAAGCGGCGTAAGCGTTTACCACCCCGGGATCGAAGCCTGCGCCCAGGATGGCGGTGACTCCCTTTTCCTTGCAGCGGTCCCTGCGTTTCCATTCGTAGTTGCCGTACCACGGCGGGTCTTCGCAGACCTTGTCCGGTTCTTCGTGGATTGCTGTGTCCATGTAGCAGGTGTTTCCCGCCTGGATGCACGCTTCAAGCACGGACATGTTTATGTAAGCCGTGCCCAGGTTTATTATGATATCGGATTTGGTTTCCTTTATCAGGTCAACGGTGGACTGCACGTTCATCGCGTCCAGCTTGCGCGAATACAGTTTTTTTGACTTGTCTTTCTGGTTGTTTTTCCTCTTGATGCTTTCAATGATGGCGTCACATTTCTCAACTTTCCTTGACGCGATGCAGATGTCGCCTAAAATGTCGTTGTGCTGGGCGCATTTGTGCGCCACTACATGAGCCACCCCGCCTGCCCCTACTACGAGTACGTTTTTTTTCATAACAAATCCTCCATTATTGCGCGTTTACAAAATCTTTATATTCAAAACAACGGGCTGTTTCAACCTTTCCGTTGAGTCTTTTCACCGCTATTGATGGCATTGGAAGCCCGTTGAACCAGTTCTTCTTGACCATTGAATACCCGGCGGCGTCAGAAATGCGCACTTCGCTGCCGATTTTCAGCGGAGACTTGAAATTGTATGTCCCGAAAACATCCCCTGCCAGGCAGGAGCGCCCGGCGATCATATATTTATGCGCGCACTTGTGCGAGCCTTGCCCTGCAGCATCTATCTTTGCCGGTGTCCTGTAAATAAGCAGGTCCAGCATATGGGCCTCGACGGAAGCATCCACTATCGCGATATCAATTTCATTGCGGACAATATCAAGCACGCTGGTGACAAGCTCTGCTGACTGTGTTATTGCTGATTCCCCGGGTTCCAGGTAAACCTGGATGCCGTGTTTGTCGCTGAATTCTTTCAGTTTTTTGCAGAATTTTTCCAAGGGGTAACCCTCTTTTGTAAAATATATTCCGCCGCCAAGGCTAACCCATGCAAGTTTATTAAGCAACCGGCCGTAAGCCGTGCTGACCTTGTCCAGCGTGGAGGAAAAATTGCTGAAATCGTCGTTTTCGCAGTTGAAATGGAACATTATCCCGGAAATCAAACGCGAAACATTCAAGAGTTCTTTTTTATCTATAACACCGAGGCGGGAATACCTTCGGGCCGGGTCTGCCAGGTCAAAGTGGGAATAACTTATACGCGGGTTGACGCGCAGGCCCAACTCAATGCCGGGCAGTTCCTTGTGGAACCTTTTAAGCTGGGAAACTGAATTAAAAATAATCTTGTCGGAGAAAATTTTCAGCTGCTTTATTTCCTCGCCATTATAAGCGATGCTGTAGGCGTGGGTCTCTTTGCCGAATTTTTCGTGGCCCAGCCGCGCCTCGTAGAGCGAGCTGCTGGTGGTTCCATCCATGTATTGTTTCATTAAATCAAAAACACACCACGCTGAGAAGCATTTCAGGGCCAGAACCGACTTCGCGCCTGACGTTTCGCGGATGTGTTTTATTTTTTCCAGGTTATTTAATAATCTTTTTTCGTGAATTAAATAATATGGCGTCTTTAAAGTCATAACTCATTTACCCACAACAAAATATTACCATAAATTTATAAAATAATCAATTATTTTAACCGGTATTTTATTGATTTTACGTATATATTTTAATATTATTTACCATGCGGATGAAGAATAAAAAAGTGAGGGGGAATTTATGGTAAATTTCGGGTTGTTTGATTCGCCGACAGGAATATTTCTTTTTCTTGCCGTTATCCTGGCTGTTTTGGCTGTTTTCGGCTACGTCGTAGGCGTGTACAACGGGCTGATAGCGATGAAAAACAACATTGAAAAAGCCTGGAAAAATATTGACGTTGTCCTTCAGCAAAGATACAGCGAACTGCCTAAGCTCGTAGATGTATGCAAAGGCTACATGAAACACGAATTTGACACGCTTACCAGGATCACGGAACTGCGCTCGGGGGCTCAGTCGCCCGGGGCTTCAACGGAAAGCAAGATCGCCGCGGAAAACCAGCTGGAGAAAATAATGGGCCAGCTCAGGGTAACCGTGGAAAAATACCCGGACTTGAAAGCAAACCAGGAATTTCTGAAAATAATGGAAAGGGTATCGGCCCTGGAGTCAAAAATCGCGGATTCAAGGGAGCTTTTCAACGAAACTGCAAATACATACAATATAAACATTCAGCGCTTCCCGGCTTTTATAGTGGCAGGGCTCCTGCGGTTCACTGAACAGGCCCTGCTTGAAGTCCCTGAAGAATTCAAGAAAGACGTGAAAATACAATTTTAATATGGTATTAGGCACCGTGGTAATTTTAATAATAGTTGTCCTGTTCGTTCTGCTCCTGGCAGTAATTAACACGGTAGTTGTTATCAACGGACTGGTTATTCTGCGCAGCAACACGAAAAAAAACTGGGCAAACATCGATGTCCTCCTTATACAGAAACACGAGGAAATCCTGAAGCTGGCGGAAATCGCGAAAGGATACGGTAAATTTGAATCAGAAACGCTTGCTGTCATAGCCGGGCTATGCGCCCAGTACGGCAGATTGAAAAAACAAAATCAGAAAGTTGTCCTTGAAAACAGGCTTTTGGCCCAGGCGGGGCGGGTGATTACCGCGCTGGAAGGGTATCCCGGGATCCGGGCAAACGAGCTTTTCGCAAGGGCTATGAGCAAGTATACCGAAATAGAGCAGTCCATCGCGCAGCGGCGGGCTTTTTACAATGAAAGCGTAACTCTGTATAACACGGAAATCCAGCAATACCCGCAGATGATCTTTGCGTGGATTTTCCTGTTCAGGCCCGCCCTTCTGCTGGAACTGCCAGTAAGGCAAGAGGTAAAAACCACCATTGGCCCTAATAATTAAGTTTTTTAAACTGCTTTATTGGATTGTTGTAAATTTAATCCTGCCCATTATCAGCTTTGTGTTCCGGCTGCTGGTAAAAACAGCGGCCCTGTGCAAGGCGCTCATCGCCTTTCCTTTCGGTTTCGTAGGTTATCATAATATACCGTTTGTCCGGGGTTTGTTCCTTATCTTTTTTTATGAACTGGGGCTCCTGGCCCCGTTCCGGGCGGCCCTGGTAGGGCTGTATTACCTTTTTGGAAAGCCTTCAACGGAATTCTGGGCAGTCTTTGTTGTTAATTCCGGCGCCGCTTCAAGGGATTATTTTATAGGCATGTTCGGCGTGTTTTTTATTTTTGCATGGATTTTTCTTGACACTTTGTGGAGAAAAAAACAGCTGGCTGTTTTAAAAGGCCTGCCCACGTCCAAAGTCCAGGCCCTGGCGCTGGGCGCTGTTGAATTGAAGGGGAAGGCAATCTCACTGGACGAAAACAGTAAAATAATGGAAATGACAACAAGTTTTTTCGAACGCAGGCAATGGCTGCGGGCGTTCTACCTGGAGGATGAAACAGGAAAAGTGCTTGTGAACCCTGAGGGCTCCCAGATACGCGAGGGCTGGATAAAAGATATCCTGCTGACCCTGACGGGTTACAACGAGATAGTGCTTTCCCGGTGGGTGGATAAAACTTTTTTAAATGTAAGGAGAACGCTTTTTTCAGGGGACAGGGTTTACCTGCTGGGCAACGCGGAAGTGAACCCGGACGCTCCCTCCGGCGCCTCCGGCCCTGACAGGCTGGTTGTGAAGTTTTCGCGGCAGGCTTCCCTGGTTGATTCTTTTAAAAGAATTT
>Ga0208373_1005700_pt1 | contig 10252 bp, 9 predicted proteins | sample RifOxyC2_FD_184036 | JGI IMG/M metagenome (GOLD analysis project Ga0208373, IMG submission 184036) | Soil microbial communities from Rifle, Colorado - Rifle Oxygen_injection C2 (SPAdes) | ecosystem: Environmental > Terrestrial > Deep subsurface > Rock core/Sediment | place: Rifle, Colorado... | reverse complement strand
CCGATAACCGCTTCCCACTATCGCAGTACGCAATACTCAATCGTTATTGGACCAGCAATTTCAGGTGTTTCGCATGGCAATGGTCACGGGCAAAACCCGCAAGCGTAAGATTTCTCTAACGACCTCAATGTGATTATTTTATTATTTTTGCAGCGAATTTAAGAACTCTTCATCTTTGTCTATTCTTTGAATATTGAGGTTCGCAGCATAATTCGCCTTTGCCTGAACATAATTATCATATTCGCGTTCAACTTCAGATTTAGAGAAAAAGGACATCGCACCTAAACCGGCGTACAAAAGGCTCATGTAGGACAGCGAACTGCCAATAAACAATAATCCTGTTCCGGCAATCAACAGCCCCCCCTTTTCTCGGCTTTCTTTGGCTTCTGTAGACCTGTCCTTTAAACATTGCTCCGACATTAAGAACCGTTCTTGCTGATTACTAATTTTTTTTATCGCTAAATAATCGTTCTCAACGCCTTCAGGATAAAAATATCTAGTTGCACCCCACATGCCAAAAACAAGCCCCTCGACAGCGAAAATCGACCCATAACTGCTTCCAAGCGATGCTCCCATAACCGTTAATAATGCGCCCGAGCCAGCGAGCTGGATTGCGGAACTTTTTCTTTCGTTCTCCGTTTTTAACGCCAATCCCCCAATTCTGGTCTCAGCGGACAAAAAATCCTGACCCGCTGAAACTGTTCCGGAAATTTGTAAAGTAATTAAAGCGATTAAAATTAAAGCAAAAAATCTTTTCATATATTTATATGCACGCCCATGCCAAAACTGACCATGCCATTGGACACCCCCGTATTGCTTGACCGGCCGCCATAACCAAACTCAAACGTGTAATAATCTCCGGTTTTGATACCAAAAAACAAGCCGTAGAGATTCTCAACATATTCGGCAGTCGAAGACGAATAATATGAAGAAGTATGCCGATCCTTATACTGCCCTAAGCCAGCGCTGACATAAAAATTATTTTGAATTAAATAATAATATTTAAGCGCATAATGCATTAATTCTCCGCCGGAACTGCTCGACGCTTGATAATAATTCAAACCAACCCCATGTTGGTTAGGCCAGTAAATGAAGCTTAAACCATAAAATGGCCAACCAACATCAAAGCCCAAGCCAAATTGTTTTTGGATAATGGATTGATCTTCGACAGCTTTTCGGCCCTCCTGATCCGGTTTTGATGCTGGCATCGAAACCGCCGCAGCATCTTCCACAATCGCTTTTGGTGCTTCAGTTATCGCCTCATCTGATAGTTTCTTCATGGTTTCAACAATATTTCCTTCTTCCACTTTTATGTCGTCATTGATTTTGATCATCGCAGCGTTATTGACCGTTTTAACGACAACGCCCTCACCGATTTTTCCCTGCAAAGTATTGACTTCAACCTCGCCAATTTTGGCGCTCAAAAAAGGCTTGAAAATCACAAGTCCCTGCCCTTCTGCCAAGCCATTCGCAGATCCCAAATCAATCGCGATTTTATCTTCCTTAATTTTGACGATCTTACCTCTTACGATCGGATAATTGAGTTCCCTGACCAATTTCTTTAATTCGGAATTAATGTCCGAAATTGCATCAAAACCCACAGATCGCTCGTAAATTTTTGCATCATGGGTAATATCTATCAATTTAAGATTAATTTTGATTGAATTATCAGCCGGTTCGCCAAACAATTCATCAAGCGAAACGCCGTCTTTTGAAGCGTTCCCAGAAACAATCAGAAGCGCGATCAAATCCAATCCAGTAAATTTGGCCGTTTCGATCAATTCTTCCTCGGTTACTTTGCCGCTTTTAGAAAACTTAGAAATCAAATCCTGCAAACCACGCTTGCTTACCACATGAAAGCGGCCGTCAACCTTTAATTCTTTAATCAGAACCTGCTCAAGAGATTCTCCAAGTTTGGGTGAAACGCCAGCAACTTTAAAATCAACCTCGTAAACGCATAAACTGAACTTCTCTACGGCCAGGATTCCGGAACAATTTATTAAAACAAAGAAAAAAGCCAGGAAAAATTTTAACTTATTTATCATTTTTATCCTCTCCTTCATTAGCAGCATTATTTTCTTTCAAAACCGTGATAATTTTTTCAATCTCATCGCCACCCTCGCCAACAACCTTGAAACGCAACTTATTGATCCCAGCCTCAAACTTAGCGATAGTTTCAAACCCTCCCTCTTTATCGAGGATGATCTCCGCTTCGTTCAAAAATATTTTTTCGCCGCGAGCTTTCCCCTTAATCGCCAATTCGCCGGCTTTGGTGATGAGTCTGTCTTTCCCCATCTCAAAATCTATGTTAGGCGGCCGGGGAGAAACCGTAAATTGAATGTCCTGAACCAGGCGGTTGCCTTCGAAATCATCGGCGAGGACCGTAATTTTATGCTCCCCGAGCGATGTTTCAGCCGACAAATGACTTTCCAATAAAACCATATTTTTATAATTCGGTTCCAATTCAATTTCTATTCCATCGTCTAAAACTGCGCTCATTTTTTTAACTTTTTCGGACAATTTTAAACCAATCCTTAAATTACTCTCTCGATAAATATGTTTGTCAACAAATCTATACTCAAGAGAGGGAGGGATAAAATCCTGTTGGCCGATATAAGAAGTAGAGAAATAATGGGCATTGTTATCAAAATTGTTATAAGCTGATCGATAAGCGTAATCGAATTGCCATCCAGCGAACCTCAAGCCCACCCCGGCGGAAGGGACAGTTACTGTGCTAATGCGAATCGCATTTTCTGCCGGAATATGATCTTGATCAAAGCCAAAGCGCAAAGCGAATAATCCAACCGGCCACCACTCCACTCCCGCATGATATTGAACTGGGTAGCGGTCTAGCAAGGTATATTTTTCTGCCCCAGCCTCCAGCTTTAAACTGCCGTCATTTAAAATTATTCCCCCAGCTACAGATGTCCTGGTGGGAATGCCTTCTTTTAACCCCGTATTCCAGCTCAAACAAGCACCGCTCGAAGTCGGTAGGAGATTTTTTTGAACTAATGCCAGTTCAATCCCATCAAAGGGAGAATAACGAAAACCTAAATCCAAATCATAGCCGCGAGCCTTGCCCTTTGAAAGGTCGTCGCTAATAAATTTTAATGTCGATCCTGAACGCAATCCTCCGCCAATATTAATCCCATATGACAGGGAAAGAATTGAAGTCGTTGCGCTGACAAATTGAATGTTATCCTGATTGAGACTGCCGTCAGTCGACACGGTTGTAATCGGGACATCAGCCACATGCGCAGCCGTGCATGAAAACCCAATGGTTCCAATCGGCAAAGGATAAATTCCACCGCCGACAACATATTGAACCTCATTCAAAAGTTTTGTGTACATACTCGTCAATTGCAAACAGCGGGTATCGCCTAAACCGGCCGGATTAAGAAACAAAGCGTTAATATCTTTTGAAAACGTTGATCCGCTTTTCCCCATGCCCATGGGACCCGCGCCAACAGTAATCAAATCTAATTCAGACGCAAAGGCGGCAAAAGCCAAGATTATTACATAAACTAATGTTGAAAATAAGGTTTTCATCTCAACACCATTACCTTTCCAGTAAATAGCGTTGTTTTTGAAGATAAATCCAAGATTTTGTAAATATAAATACCGTTATCGGCGATTTCGCCGAAATCAGTTATGCCGTTCCAGGGAACCTCATTTAAACCATTTTGTCCGCCCGAAAGGCCAAGACTATTAGTTTTTTGCCAAACAACTCTCCCCGTCCGATCAAACATTACTATTCGTGTTTGTTGATCGCCATCAAGCCGGTAAACGATCTTAGTAGATTGGTTCGCAGGGTTAAAAGGACTGGGATAACAAAATGTCGGTCGGATCATCGCCATGATTGAGACCCGTTTGGATGCAGAATTATTTGTGGAATTAATATCGACGCTTCCACCGCTCAAAACCGCATAAATCAGCGGATCTTTCCCCATATTTCTGGTGGAGAAAGAAAAAGAATACTCTTGAACGCTTAAAGCCGGGAGACTAACTGATTGATTGGCAATATAATGACCGGAATCAAGTGCATTGTAATAAAGAGAAAGCGCGCTCGAGATATTCGATGGCCCCAAATTTCTGACTTTAACTTTGACCATTAAGGTATCCCCTTCTGCGCATCTCTCAGGGCTAAACTGAATGTCTGGTTCCTGGACTGAGAGGTCCGGCCCGGAACTGTAGGTCACTGCAACCGAGCAGGGAACACTATAATCCCCCCAATTCCCCGCCGAATCTTCCGCTCGCACCCGATAAGAATACGAGCCAACATCTCGGCCCAAAATTGTATAGCAATTATCCGTAATAGAACCTGACAATGTTGTCCAGAAAGTGGAGATCGCCGTTTCTTCGGATCGCACTTCAAAATCATCAAAATAAAAACCAATGCTCGCGACAGAATTGTCCGTTGTGTACTTGAATCTGATATAAATATCTCTACCGGCATAGGCGCTTAGATTACAAGTCTCATACAACCAATAATTTTGATATCCCGTATAAGTTTCTAATGTTGTCCAAGTAATGTTATCCGTTGATAATTGCAAATCAACCTTATCGCAGGAATTTTCGAGCGAATAATAGGCCCAGAATGACAGCTCGGGCGAACTTTCTAAATGAATGGGATTACGCAAAGTCAGCGTATTGTTTAAACTATTAGCCGATCCGGAAAAAAAAGAATATGAACCCCCATGCCACCGAGCAGTTGAACAGGAAAATCCCGAGTTTACCCATTTGCTTAAACCCACTTCAGCATTATCTTGAAAAGAAGCCTCAGAGCTTGGCAAAACTATTTTTTCCTGAAGTTCATAGGCTGCGATGCTGCTTTCATCGGAAGGCGTATTCCACGTAAGACCAACATTATTCCCATGAACGACCGAAGAAGCCGACGCCGAAATATTTGGCGCATCAGGAGCAGTTATATCTGGTCCCACTTCAACGCTGATGATTTCACTGTAGCAGCTTTGTATATCTACACTATCAACCGCCTTGACCCGGTAATAGTATCGGCCTGTCGGCTTGCCAGTTACATTATAAAAAGTGGTGGTCACATTGCCGCCGATGGAAGCAAAAGAAGGGTAACTGATAACAGCAATTTCATCGATATAAGTTCCTGAACACACGACGCTTGAATCGGTTGTATACAAGAACCTCAAATAGATTGATTGGCCTTCGTATGAAGCAAGAGAAATCGATTTTTGAACAAAGGAATTCTCAGTTCCAGAATAGGATTCCAATGTCGCCCAATTGTTCCCGTCGCTGGAAACCTGAACTCGCAAATAATCATAATTACTTTCAATCCAATATTTAATTTTAAATTTCAAAATTGCTTCACTAGAAACCAGGATTGAATTAACTGTTCTTAAATAATTAGATAAATTATTTCCATTTCCCGAATAAAAGCTAAAACTACCAGAAGATGAAGCGGCAAGAGATTGAGTAAAATTATTGGAATTCCAATTTACCAACCCCTCTTCTGCCCCATCGCTAAAAGAAAGGCATCCTTCTAAAGAGGACGATTCCTGAAGAATATAGTTTTTTATTCCTGCTGAGCTACTAGCCGCCGACCAAGAAACCGTATAGTTGCCATCAATGTCACGAGGGATTGGATTGATAGCGGGAGCTGTTACTGCAAATACTGGAGAAAGCATTGCGCCCACTAATAATATTTGGAAGCAGACAATTTTTATTAATTCAGATAATTTCATTTCATACTTCAGTATCTTTACTCAAAACGAGCCTGTTCGGCATCCAAGTCCCTACAAGCAACTTTATTGCCAGGCAATGAAGGAACATATCCAGGAGCATCTTGTGGTTGTAAAGTCGTGCTTCTCCGGGGCGGCTCCTCTAACCTCGCCAGTCGGCAAGCAGGCGATCGAGAGGTCTTTATATTCAGGGAAATATGAATGAACAACATCTGCTCTCCCTTTAGTATCAAGCATTATAGCACAGTAACGCCCAAAACGCAAGACGGGTCAGCGGAACTATAAAGCCTTGTTCCTAAAACTCCCAGGCGCTGTTAATCATCAAAGTATTAAAGTATCGCACGTTCTGCTGGTTGAAAACTAAAGCGTCACTGTCGTAATTCAGGCTGACAAGCTGGTCTTTTGAAAAACGGTAAGCAACCTCGGCGCCAAAATCGAGGATCGACGTCATCGCGCCCAGCGACACGCGGTAGACGTTGCTGCAAGCCGTCTACTTGATAAACTTCTGGACCCTGTAATTATAAGTTTCAACCGAATAAACATTGCCCGAACTGTCAATCCCAAGGTCGATCAACCCAGAGAACCGCCCGGTTGCACTGCCGGACGAACCCCATTTGTAAAGATATTTGCCCAGCTTATCAAAAACACAAACCCTGGCATTGCCGTAATCCGCGACATAAATATTCTCGTCCGCATCCAACGCCAGTCCGACCGGCTCATACAATTGTCCTACGCCTCTGCCGGAGCTTCCGATCTTCGCCAGCCAGCCGCCATTTCCATCGAATTTTTGGATACGATTGTTTTCTTTGTCCGCGACATACAAGTTCCCGCTGCCGTCGACAATAATCCCGGTTGGACAATTAAACTGCCCATCCCCCGCTCCATAACTGCCCCAGGCTAATTTAAAATTACCGGAAGAATCAAATTTTTGGACGCGATTATTGCCGCTATCAGTGATAAAAAGATTATTGTTATTATCGATCGCAATCCGGGCGGGATAAGAAAATTGGCCGGAACCATCTCCTGTATCTCCCCAGGCCAGCAAAAAGTTTCCCGCGCTATCATACTTTCGGATTCTATCCCCATAGTAATCAACCACATAAATATTCCCGCTCGCATCAAAAGCAATATCGTTCGGGGACTGCAGCCTGCCCTCTCCGGAAACCAGCGCTTCGAGGCTAACCAAGATATTCCCCGTCGCGTCATATTTATAAACACTGCCCTGATAAGCTTCGGCCGATGAGCTGTCATAAACATACATTCCCACCCAGAGGCCGCCATCCGCGGCAACCGTCAAGCAACGCGGGATCGCCGAGGTCGAACCGACCTTAGTCAGCCAGGAAAAAGAATAATGATAAGGCGCGGGAGATAAAACCTGCACCGAAGCCGTCGCTTCAATCGAACAATATTTTGCCGTTAGCGTGCTGGTCCCGGCAGCATTCGCCGTAAAGTAGACGTAATCACTATAACTCGTACTTGAGCATTTAATCCCTTTTACGGAAGAATAGTAATAATCTTCGCTAATCGAACCAATCCCGCCGCTGGCCGTCCAGGAAGGAGAAACGTCCACCGCATTGCCAAACGCGTCTTCGCCGGCGATGGTAAAGGAACAAGAATCGCCGACCTCTAAAGTGGCAACCGCCGGTTCAATGCGCATGGAAGCTATCGCCCCAGGCTTGACGGTAACATAGGCATTCGCTTGAAAAGAGCCGTATCTAGCGGCAACATAATCATGTCCGGCCGTCGTCGCTGTCCGGTATTTACCGCCGGCATCAATCGTACCGACCCTTGAATAAACGCTCCAGACCGCGGCTACCTTCTGCGGGATCCCCTCTTTATCCACCGCGACAGCATAAAACTGATATTCCGAACCAAGCGCAAGCTCCGCGGATGTCGGGGAAATAAATAACGACTCGACTTCGAACACCTCATTGCCAATTTTAGGGCTCTTCCCGCACGCCGATAAAAGAACCAACCCAACCAATAATAAACCTGCTAATATCCTATTCATTTTTTCCTCCTTTTATGTATTTTAAAACACTAAACTTCCCCGCAAAAGACTCAAACCTTTCCCCATGGCCGTCTTTTACTCTTTGAAATGAAGCAAAATTCAGGCCCTGTTTCCTGTAAGTCGCGTCCAAATCCATATTCCACAACCGCGTCTTACCAAAAATAGTAAATGCACTGCCCGCTTCAGCCGAACTCGCATTCCTGGAGCGACTCATCCGCCCTTGCGGGCGCAACGGAAACAACCGAACTGCCGAATTTACACCAATCATTCAGCTTATATTCCGCATTCGCCCCCGCGATATCCTGCCGGATACCCAGATAGGGATAACTCACGGTAACAGTATCGGTGGTAACCAGAGGGACAGAAAAAGTAATGGTCCCGTTGTTATAATTTATCGAATAACCGGCCTGCAGCGGGCTGTTATTTTTTATAACCGTCACGGTCCCGCTTACAATACGCTTATGCGCCAGGTTAAACAGCGCGCCCGACCGCCCGGAAAGCGTTTCAGAAGCAAAGTTACTCGCGCCGCAACTATAATCGTAAGCTAGCCGTACTTCCGCGTCGTTATGGATGGGCTCCTTCATCACCACTAGACCCAGGTTATAATTTATCCGGTAATCAATATCCCTGGTCATCCTTACCCCGTCAACCGTAACGATTTCACTATTATCAACAATACGCAATTCCGGCGAAAGAAACGCCCGTCGCCTGGCTTCCTTTTTAAAATCAAAGTTTTTTTCAACCAGCTGTCCATTGGCCAATAAATAACTGACCGTTGCCTGTCCTGTTCGACTTGAGAGCACCAAGACTAACCCGTATATCCCATCCACATAATAGTCGGAATTTTTTATGAGATGTCGGCCGCCAATGCTAACATCAACGCTCTCCGCGTCAAAATCGACCCGTCCCAGATCAAGGCTTAAGTATTCCAGTTCGGAATTATCCACAGAATATGAAGGCGATTTTAAACCGCGATAGTCGGGACGGCGGAACAACTTCCAGCTTTCGTAAGTAGATGTGACCGATAAGGATTGCGTTGGATATTTACCGCTAAGGAGTGAAAGTTTCAGCTTGTCCAGGTGAAAGCTGCCGCCGATACCGTTAATAAAATCATAGACAATATATTCCTGATTGTTAAATATATTATTTTGCTGGCCAAAATTTAACCAATCATTCTTATACCCTATCCCCATAATATATTGATCGGGCGAATCGGGCGCTTGATCCAATTTATAAACAACCTGCAAGTCATCGCTTAATGCCCCGACAATATCCAATTTAAGGTTCTCAACCAATGGTCCACTGGAAAACGACTTACAATCAGCTTCATTGGTTAATGCAAGAAAATAATTCCTGGCAGGGGAGATATCGAGCTTTGAATAAATCCATTTTTTATAGCCCGAGATGTCAATTTGAGGATATGTATTGACAGCTTCAGGGGACAATCCAATTGCCGAGGATTGAAGACAAGCAATAAATAATATAAATGTCAAAACCCAGCGCCATTTAGGGGCGCCAGAAACAAGCATTTTTCCTAATACGGCGTAAAACTTATTTAAAACATTTCGAGGGTTAATAACACTACCCTCCTTGATACACAAGCATTATAGCAGGATGATAATCGGAACGCAAGACGACGACAGCAAGCTGGCAATAAAGTTGCTGGATGGGAAGTAGGGAAAGAGGAAAATGGCCCGTAGGGGCCCGTAAGGGACAAAAGGGCAAGAGGAAAAAGACTTATAGGAGGAAAAGGGTAAGATGGGAGAAAACAATTTATATGGGCATCGGAAAATGATTGTTTGGCAGAATCTTGATAAGCTCGAAATAATTATTCAAAAAGACATTCTAAAATCCATACCGAAAAATTGTTTTAGCCTTATCGACCAAATAGATAGAGCAACTAGTTCAAGCGTAGCCAATTTTATTGAAGGATATTATAGTGGAAGTATCCGGGAATATATTAGATTTCTCAAGTACAGTAAAAGATCGTTGGCGGAACTACAAGATTGGATTAGACGGGTTTACCATAAGGGCTATATTGCGGAAAATATTTATACAAACGTTGACAAATTATCTATTCAAACCATGTTTTTGCTAAACCGTTTAATCAATTCCCTTGCTTCGAAATCCCTTTAGCCTTTTTTTGCCCTGTCAGCCCTTTCCCTCTCGCCCTTTCCCTCACTATGGGCCTTTACGAGCCATTCCCTTCCTCCCGCCTTTTTCCGCACTAAGGGCCTTTATGGGCCTTATCTTTTCCCTGTCTATCGCATCACGCAATACTCAATCGTCAGCGGCGCCTTTTACAAGCAGCTTCTGTAATTAAGCCTGATTTCTTGGAGAATAGGCGTTTCCGTACTATCATCCGAGGCCGTCAATTCGGCTTGAACCTGAAAATATCTTCCTGTAACATCCAGCGGAATAATAACCCCATCGCTGGCGGTCAACCCTTCAGCGCAGACAGCGCCCCCCATATCGGATCGGTTTGACGTACAGAAGCGCAAGGCAAGAGCAGTCGTTCCCGGCACCTCTG
>Ga0208373_1005698_pt1 | contig 10256 bp, 8 predicted proteins | sample RifOxyC2_FD_184036 | JGI IMG/M metagenome (GOLD analysis project Ga0208373, IMG submission 184036) | Soil microbial communities from Rifle, Colorado - Rifle Oxygen_injection C2 (SPAdes) | ecosystem: Environmental > Terrestrial > Deep subsurface > Rock core/Sediment | place: Rifle, Colorado... | reverse complement strand
TATAAAATTATGTTTATTTCTCTTTTTCCAGCTTTAATAAATTCTTTTTTTGCGCCTCAGCTTTTGCCTGAGCAGTTTGAGCCATATTCTGAAATTTCAATTTCTGTAGCGCCGATAAAAAAAGACTCTGAAATTATGCCGATTTTGCGTTCTAAATCTGCTTTGGCTATTGATTTAGATTCGCATGAGATTTTATTTAAAAAAAATATTAATGAAAAATTGGCCTTTGCTAGTTTAGTAAAGCTGATGGTGGCTATCATTATTTTGGAAGAAAATGATTTAAATGAGGTTATTACAATTAAAGAAAATTTAAGTTCAATTGAAGGATCAAAAGTATGGTTAAATCAAGGTGAAAAATTTACTTTTGAGGAACTTTTATATTTGCTTTTGATACCTTCCGGAAATGATGCCGCCGTTGCTTTAGCGCAGGCTAATAGCGGATCTGCAAATGTGTTTATAGAAAAAATGAATAAAAAAGCTCGTTTTCTTGGACTTAATGATACGATTTTTACAAATCCGATAGGACTTGATGATGGTCTGCAGAAATCTACAGCTAAAGATTTAGCTAACTTAAGTTTATATGTTCTTGAAAATCCGGTGATTAGAAAAATAGTTAAATTAGATAAAGTTTCTGTTATGTCAGAAAGTGGCATAATTAGAAATGTCGAAAATACAAATAAATTGCTACATAGTTATTTAGATGTTCAAGGTCTAAAAACCGGTACGACTGATGATGCTGGACAGTGCTTTATTTCTTTAGCAAAAAATAAGGATGGGCATGAAATTTTAGCTGTTGTTTTAAGTAGCGACGACCGTTTCCAAGATGCCAAAGTTTTGATAGACTGGGTATGGAGGACGTATGAATGGTGAATTATGAATTACGAATTTAAAATTTAAAATTTCTATAAGGTTATGTTTAATTTTCAATTTACAGATACGGTACGGCATTTATTTATTATTCTCGGATCTAATTTATTTGCATTTGCTGTTGGTATTTTATTTGCTCCGATTTTGATTGATCTTTTAAAGTTTTTTAATATAAAAAAACAAATTAGAGATACTAGCATGGATGGTAAAGTTGCCTCTTTGTTCCATAAATTACATATAAAAAAGTCAGGCACTCCGACAATGGGAGGGATCTTGGTGTGGGGAGTGGCGCTTTTTGTTCTTGTCTTTGGACATGCGGTTTATATGTTAGGACTGACAGATAATTCTTTAATTAATAGAAATGAGACTTATCTCCCAATATTTACTTTAATAACAACAGCTTTGCTGGGACTTATTGATGATTATTTTAATATTACCGGTATTGGCAAATGTAAAGGCCTAAATGTTAAACCTAAAATGTTTTGGTTGATACTCTTTGCGATTTTAGGCGGATGGTGGTTCTATTATAAATTAGGAATTAATCAAATATTTATTCCTTTTGTTGGTGAAATTTATTTAGGATGGCTATACATTCCTTTATTTATTTTTATAATTATTGCTTCAGCTAATGCCGTTAATTTCACGGACGGGCTTGATGGTCTTGCCGGTGGACTTTGCATTATTGCTTTTGCGGCTTTAGGAGTTGTTTCGTATGTTCAAAGTTTAGTAATTTTATCGGCATTTTGTGCGATTATAATTGGAGCTTTATCGGCATTTTTGTGGTTTAATATTCCGCCGGCCAAATTTTATATGGGTGATACTGGATCCTTATCGCTGGGCGCAACTTTGGGAGTTATTGCTATGCTTACAAATTCTGTTGTTGTTTATCCGCTAATTATGTTTATGTTCGTGATTGAGACTTTATCAGTGATTATTCAATTAACATCAAAAAAATTTAGAGGTAAAAAAGTTTTTCATATCGCGCCTCTTCATCATCATTTTGAACATATCGGCTGGCCGGAAAGTCAAATCACAATGAGGTTTTGGATGATTGGTGGATTCGTTGCCGCTCTTGGGCTAATTTTACGATTAACTGAGATGTAAAAACTTTAATTATTTTCAACTTTTTTCGTATCAATTTGTGCATTAACTTCTTCTGTAGCTGAATTATCTTTTACACTTTCAGGCGGTACCATTTGGTTATCTTCGATGTCATTCTCTTGTTCTTCCGTAACCGGTAGTAAAATTTCATATATAGCAGTATAGGCGGCATATAAGTGGTCATTTCTAAATCGATCTTTTATGAAAATTTGATGAATTGATTTTTGCATTTCAAAAGCAGTTTTCATTTCTTCAGATTCGCTGTTTAAAGATAAAGCGGAAATTGATTTAACAACTTGAATGCTCTTATCCGATACTTCTTTGAAAAATTCATTTTTTAAATCTTCATTTTCGATAGTCATGCCGAAATCAACTAATTCTTGAATTGTAGTTACATAAATTGTTATAGCTGATGTTTGCAATTCTAAATTTTCTTGTCCCAGCGCAATTAACGCGTTTTCCAAAGCTTGAGATAATTTTGCTTTATTCTGGCTCAATTCATCTTGAGTTACTAGCAATTCTAAATTATTAAAAGCATCTAAGTATTTGTCATAAGAAACTGCTGGCGCATATCTGGTGCGATAGCGTCGATAATAAGAAATAAGATCTTGCATTTCTTGAGCAATCTGATTTATTTCATCTAAATCTTTATAATTTTCAAAAATATAATTCATTCGGCTTTCGATATCTTCCAGAAATTTTTCTGCGGTGCCAAGCATTCCTTTTTGTCGGTAATATTCAGCGTCTTCAAATAAATCTTCAATTTTTATGAATTCTTTTTTTAACTCATCCCGTTCATCAGATGATAAGAAAGATTTTACCGTATCAATCGCGTCAATATTAAAATTGTTAATCGGATCTTCGGAAATATTTGCGGAAGCATCATGTATTCTATCGGCTAGCCATTTGTCGTCTTGAAGGACATCATTTAAATTTACAACTTCATATTGTCCTGCGTTATTTACTTTTAATTGTTCTTCTTTAAATACTGTTTTTGATTGAATTTCCGTTCCTTGTCCATTTTTTAAAGTCACATCAACAAAAGAGTTTAATACAGAGACTTCAACTGAATTTTCAACTTTATGTTTTTGGTTATTTTCTTCTTTGTCTTGGATAGCGACATCAAAGATAGCGTGAATAGCATTAATATCGGCATTAGTTGTTGTTATTTTAAATTCACTTTCAGACAGAAGAGAATTAAAAACAGTATTTAAAAGCCGGCCTTCATTAAGATAAATTTTTACATCTGATTTAGTGATGTCTCGTGCATCAAAAAATAATTTTTGAAAGTAAATAAGGGAATTTTCTTGAATGTTTGAACTATTTTGATCTGGATATTTAATCCAGGCTTGCGCTGATTTAAAAGTTTTGATGGTGTCTCCTTCCTGTAAAACAAATTCATTTTCACCTTTTATGGCTTGCCCATTTCTTCTAATTTCAACGTTGCCTTGATTGATATAAAGAATAGTGTCTTTGGCATAAACATCAGGAGCGGTTGTTAGCGTTAGAGAACCGAAAAGTCCGATGGTGAAAGTAAATAAAATTATATAAGACCAAACTTTTTTGTTAAAAATAGGAAATTTAAAAACATACCAAAGTTTTTTTTCTTTTAAATTATCAAAAACCATTTCTTTCATGCGCGCTACCCAAATCCTGTTTGGCGAGATTTTATCAAAAATATCTTTACATTTATTAGTTAAATATTCATAAAGTACGAATTTTTTTTCTCCTGAAATATGTTTAAATAAAGTATTTTTTAGAAAAATTTGTTTTTTGGAATCAACGGTTATTTCTGAATAGAGTTGAGTTCCTTGCGTGAGTAAATTGTTGAGATCTTCGTTTTGCATTAGAATTAAAATGTTGTCTAATATGTAAAACGTATTAGAGAAGTAAAGTGTTACATTGTTTTTGTAGAAATAAATTCTATTTTGTTCCTGCAAAAAAAAAAATTAAGAATCTATTCCTCCATTTTCTTCAATTACTTTTTTTAAAGCGGCTAAAGATCTATATTGCAAGACGCGCAGGCTTGATTCTCGTTTTTTTAAAATTTCCGCAATTTCTTTATTGCTTAGCTCATTTAAAAATTTGAAGTTTAAGAAATGTCGATAATTTTCATTTAATTTCGAAATGCAGAATTTTAGCTTTTCTTGTTTTAAAGTCTCTTTAATCTGAAATTCAGGATTGTTATGGTTGGAAGTGTCTGGCATATATTCAGGTAGTTCGTAAGTGATTTTGTTTGATCTGTAAAAATCAATTACAGTATTTTTTGCTAATCGAAAAAACCAAGCTTTGAAACTAGCATCTTTTTTAACGTTATATTTAGAAATTTTCTCCCAAACTTTAATAAAAATCGTCATAGCCACATCATCAATATTGGATCTATCAATAGAAAAATAAAGATATCGATAAAGAGGATTGATTAAGATATCATAAAGTTCAGAAAACGCATCTTTATCGCCATCTTGAATGCATAAAACAAGCTTATTGATTTTTTCGTTTAGAGATTGGTTATTGTCTTGATTCATTAGAATCGAACTATTAGATGGCTAAAGAAACAATTTAATATTACCTTTTTAATATAACGAATAAAAGAGGGGATTTGTTTCGAAAATTTTGCTAAAAATATAAAATTAGATATATTTATATAGACTTTAAGTTTTAAATTAAAGTTAATGATAAAAATTTGTCATCAATGCGATCAGAATTTTGAAATCACCCGCCCGACTGAACAGTCGTTCGGGCGGGCTGATGATGATTTGAAATTTTATGAAAAAGTATCACCGATTTTTGAAGGAAAAAAGTATTTGATTCCAGCACCGAGTTTGTGTCCTGACTGTAGATTACAAAGAAGATTAACATCTCGAAATGATCGAAATTTTTATAAAAGAAAATGTGATTTTTCTGGCAAAGAAATAATTTCAATGTATAAACCAAATCAAAATTTAAAAGTTTATGACCATGAAATTTGGTGGAGCGATAAATGGCCAGCCCGATCAGATCATTCTGGCGGGGAGGCAACTGAATATGCTCAAAAATACAATTTCAATCAATCTTTTTTCGAACAATTATCGAAATTGATTTGCAATGTCCCTCATCCAAATGTTATTCAATTAGGTAATGAAAATTCACTTTATACAAATTTTACAGCTTGGAATAAAAATTGTTATATCTGTTCTGCTGGTAATAAACTTGAAGATAGTGCTTATTGTTATAATGTTCAGGAATCAAAAGATTGTTTTGATTGTTTGAATTTACTTTATTGTGAACTTTGTTATCAAACTATACATTGTGAAAATTGTTATAAACTTTATTTTTCTCCGCATTCTAAAAATTGCCAAGAATCTTATTTTTTAGAAGATTGCATTGGTTGCAGTCACTGTTTGCTATGTTCTAATTTACAACATAAAGAATATTGCATTTTAAACAAACAATATACAAAAGAAGAATATTTAAAAAAAATTCAAGAATATAAACTAAATACTTATGATGGAATAATTAATGCTTTTAATATTTGGCAAAAAGAAAGAATTAAATATCCTAAAAAAGCTAATCATAATATTTTTGCTGAAAATTGTACTGGAGAATATATTTCTCATTCCAAAAATTGTGAAAATTGTTATTTAATTCATAAAAATAATGAAGATTGTAAACATATTTTCGCAGGATTCCCTAATTTAAAAGATTCTTATGACTGCATTTATACAGGAGAAGAGGCAGAATTAATTTATGAAGGCATGTGTTCTGGAGATGGGACATTAAAATGTGCATTTGTTCAAGTAGTTGTGACTGGATCCGCTGATATTTATTACGGAGATTACTTAATAAACTGCCAATATTGTTTTGGTTGTAGTGGATTAAAAAACAAAAAATACTGCATTCTTAATAAGCAATACACAAAAGAAGAATATGAAAAATTAGTGCCGAAAATTATTGAACATATGATAAAGACGGGTGAATGGGGCGAATTTTTCCCATCCTCAATTTCTCCTTTCGGCTACAACGAAACCGTAGCACAAGAATATTTTCCATTAACTAAAGAAGAAGCGTTAACAAAAAGATTTAAATGGAGTGATTACGAACCAGAATTCCCAAAAGTAGAAAAAATTATTCCTGCCAATTTATTGCCTGATACAATAAATGAAATTCCTGACGATATTTTGAATTGGGCGATTTTACCCGTAGATATGCCCTGCCAGGGCATATCTACGAATCGCCCATTCAAAATTATTGCACCAGAATTAAAATTTTATCGAGAACAGAATTTACCAATCCCGCATTTACATCCTGACGAAAGGCATAAACAGAGAATGGAATTACGTAATCCAAGAAAACTTTGGAAAAGAAATTGTATGAAATGTAATGCGGAAATTCAAACTACATACTCGCCCGATCGAAAAGAGATAGTATATTGTGATCAGTGTTATCTGAAAGAAGTATATTAATTTGTTTGTAAGTATTCTCTTGCAAATTATACATTAGTACGATATAATTACGTTATAATGTGTAATACATATGAACTACAAAGAATTATCAAATTTAGTACAAAAAAAATCACATACAATTGCTATGTTTTTTACACGCCACGGGCTTTCGATTAAATCTGTTGCTGATATTCGTTTTTATATTGATTATGTTAATTCTGGTAAAAGAATTTCTAGCAGTAAAGATGTCAGTCATCTTGAACCATATCAATTCAAAACAGATGATAAAAAAATAAATAAGGCGCGCGAACTTGTAGCATCACGAAAACTTACATGGCATCTTAATCCCATGGAACTAAGTGAATCTTCTATAGTAGAGCATGTGTTTTCTAATGGTAATTTTACTGATTTCTTTGAGTTAATAAGAATATTTGGGAAAAAGAAAATAGTTCAAATTTTTCAATCACAAATAACACAAAAAAGAATAAATTATAGACCTCAAACTCTTAATTTTTTTAAACATTATTTTGCTCTTAATTAAATTTGAATGAGAATAGAAATCTTATCTTTAGAACAAAAAAAACTTTTATCATTACTTAAGAGTTTTAATAATGAATATTATTTAGTTGGCGGAACAGCTATTGCTTTGCATTTAGGTCATCGACGTTCGATAGATTTTGATTTATTTACAGAAAAAGAATTAAAATTTCGTGCTATAGAAAATCATGTTAAGCGTAATAAATTTGATATAGAACAAGTTTTTAATAGAACAATTGATGAATTCACGTTTATTACAAATGGAGTAAAGCTTTCTTTTGTATCTTTTCCGTTCAATATTAAAGCAGATGAAAATTTCAATAACATTATTAGAATTCCAAATCTTTTAATATTGGCGGCAATGAAAGCTTATGCGCTTGGCAGAAGATCCAAATGGAAAGATTATATTGATATGTATTTTATTTTGCATGATCATTTTTCAATTGAACTTATTTCCGCTGAAGCGGAAAGGATTTTTCAAGGCAGTTTTAATTCTCGTTTATTTCGCGAACAATTGATATGGTTTGAAAATATGGATTTTTCAGAAACAGTTGATTTTACTAAAGGATATGAGGTGTCGGATACTGAAGTTAAAAAATTTTTATTAAAAGTTGTAACAAAATAATTTTTTTATGCAAAAAATCTGCAAAAACTGCTCTCAAAACTTTGAAATAACTGATCAAGAAAAAAATTTTCATGAAAAATGGAATTTCCCATTGCCTGAAACATGTCCACAAGATCGCTTAATAGAAATAATGGCTTTTCGAAACGAAAATAGACTCTATCCTCGTAAATGTAGTTTGAGTAATGAAAATATTTTAAGTGCATATCAACCAAATACAAGTTTCCCTGTGTATAAAAATGAAATTTGGTGGGGAGATAGTTGGGATGGACTTGAATATGGAAAAGATTTTATTTTCAATAAATCATTTTTTCAACAATTTCAAGAACTTCAAAAAGTTGTTCCAAGAGAAGGGACTTCAGTTTTTAATTGTGAAAATTGCAATTTTAATAGCCACACTAGAACTTCAAAAAATTGTTATTTAAATTCTTTGGTGGCTGATTGCGAAGATGTCTGTTATTCACATTGGGTTGTTAAAGACGATAATGTGGTTGATTCTATATATCTCAATAATAGCCAGTTTTGTTATGAATGTATTGACTGTTATAATTTATATAATTGTTTTGTATTGCAAGAATCAACTAACTGCAGTGATTCATTTTTTTGTTATCAAATAAAAAATTGCAACAAATGTATTTTTTGCACTAATATTACTAATAAAAGTTTTTATATTTTTAATAAAGCAGCATCAGAAGATGAATATAACATTTTAAAATCTAAAATTTTAAGTGGATCATATAAAACTTGGATAAATTTTTACAAAAAATTTCTGGATATGACAGAAAAAACAAATAATAGATTTATACATGGTTTAAATTACGAAAATTCAACTGGAGACCATGTATATAATTCAAAAAATTGCCATATCTGTTTTGACATTCACGGCTCTGAAGATTGTTTCAATAATGCTTCAATTGGAGACAGCAAAGATATTTATGATTCTTATTCTATAGGATGGCCGAAGTGTGAAATTGTATATAAATCTTGCGTTATAAGAGGTTCTACTGATATAGCTTTTTGTAATTATATATGGTTTTCAAATAATTTAAAATATTGTGATAGTTGTATTTCTTGCAAAAATTGTTTTGGCTGTATCGGACTAAAACATAAAGAATTTTGTATTTTAAATAAACAATATTCTAAGTCAGAATATGAAAAATTGGTGCCAAAAATTATTGAATCAATGACAAGAAATGATGAATGGGGAAATTTTCCAGTCCAAGATTTATCAGTTTTTGCATACAATGAAACAGCGGCACAAGATTATTTTCCATTAACAAAATCCGCTGTAGGGAATGCAGATCTGCATTCCCTACAGCGGTTCAATTGGTCAGATTACGAACCAGAATTTCCTCATGTCGAAAAAACAATTCCAGCAAATTTATTACCAGATACAATTTCAGAAATCCCAGATGATATTTTGAATTGGGCGATTGAATCCGAAATCCCAAATATTAAACAACAAGGGGTTGCAACCCCTTGTTTATACAAAATCATCAAACCCGAACTAGAATTTTATCGCAAAATGAATTTACCAGTTCCACGAAGACATCCTGATCAAAGGCACAAAGATCGAATGGCTTTACGCAATCCAAGGAAACTTTGGAAAAGAAATTGTATGAAATGTAATAATGAAATTCAAACAACATATTCACCTAATAGAAATGAAATTGTGTATTGCGAAAAATGCTATTTAGAAACAGTTTATTAGTATATCCCCCCAAATTCACTAAATTTATTGTAATTAGTACAAAAAATGTATATTATTAATATGTAAATATTATTTCATATTATTTTTATATAAATTATGACAACTCTTACTGTAAATATTGATGATCAAATAAAACATCAGGCACAGAAAAAAACTGAAAAAGATGGTGTTACTTTAACTTTTGTAGTGAGTCAATGCCTAAAAGCTTATGCTCAAAATGAAATGAAATTTAAGCTTATGATAGATCATGAGAAACCTTTAGTTGATGATGAGACTGTTTATTTAACGAAAGAAATTGAAAAGCAATTAGCAAAAAAAGTGAATTTTGATAAACCATCTTCTTTCAAAAAACAATTAGCTCGTTTAAATAAAAAAACTTTTTAACATGCAAAAAATCTGCAAAAACTGCTCTCAAAACTTTGAAATAACAAATGAAGATCTGAAATTTTATGAAAAAGTATCACCTGAGTTTAATGAGAAGAAATATTTAATCCCAGCACCGCAATTTTGTTCTGAATGTCGTGAACAGAGACGGTTAGCAATGAGAAATCAGATGAAACTTTATAAACGTAAATGTGATTTTTCTGGAGAAGAAATTGTTTCTTTATATTCAACAGATAAATTTTATAAAGTTTATGCTGAAAAATATTTATGGAGTGATAAATTTGATCCCATGAAATATGGATGTGATTATGATTTTTCCAAAACTTTTTTTCAACAATTTTATGAATTGCAAAAATATGTTCCCCGCGGAGCAATGCAACAAGATGGGACTAATGAGAATTGTGAATATACTACTTTTGGAGGTAATAATAAGAATTGTTATCTTACTTATGCTTGTTCTTATAATGAAGATCTTTGTCATAGCACTTTTGTTATAACAACAAAAAATTCTTGCGATTGTCTTGTTGTTATTGGTTCGGAATTTTGTTATGAGTGTGTTGATTGCAGTAAGTGTTATAATTGTAAATTCTGTAAAGATTGCAATGAATGCCTT
>Ga0208373_1005694_pt1 | contig 10261 bp, 4 predicted proteins | sample RifOxyC2_FD_184036 | JGI IMG/M metagenome (GOLD analysis project Ga0208373, IMG submission 184036) | Soil microbial communities from Rifle, Colorado - Rifle Oxygen_injection C2 (SPAdes) | ecosystem: Environmental > Terrestrial > Deep subsurface > Rock core/Sediment | place: Rifle, Colorado... | reverse complement strand
TCCGTCTGGGGTTCAGCGCCAAACCAGATGATCGGGTTGATGAAAATGTTGTCGGGATAATAGTCGGTGGCGCCCTCATTCCAATACCAGCTTTCCACACGATCGGGGTAACTGTCCTCCAATTGTGCGCGTCCATAGTCATTGGTGATCTGAAAACAGCCCTCGGCCCCGGCATACGAAACCGCCGCGCAATCACCGTAGGATTCCTGAGAAATGACCCCCAGTAAAAAATGAGGATTGATCTGGTATCTCAGGGAAACCCAGGCCATGAAAAACAGATCTTCTTTGGATAACAAAAGATCCAGTCCGTTGATCCCCTGCGCCTGATGATGCAACAAGAACTGCGATGTCCGGTTGGGGTCATCATCGAAAGAACAGTTTCCTGCCATTTCCGGAGCATAGTCCTCACGAAACTCAGCTGACAGTTCGTCATAATCGGGCTGACAATCTGCCTGAAAACACAGCTCACCCAGATCGGATGTTTCGTAAATGCCCTGCGAAAAAGATGATGGGGTCCCCGTGATATCGGGGGTAGCCCCCTGACTTGATGGATTTTGCGTTGCTACGAAATAGGTATCGCAACTCGAAAAAACCAAAAACATGATGAGGGCAAAAATATGGATACTGAATTTGTTTCTCACGATCCCCTTTGGTTCTTCTATGATTCATCATGATTTCCAGTTTACTGTTTCCGGAAAGGCACGACAAAAAAACGTCTGCGCCATTTACAGACGTTTCGGACCATGAGCAAGCGAATTCCACAACACAAGACTGTGGATTACTAATATTGATGTGATTTTGAGAGGTTATATGCAGGCAAATAGAGCCCTGTAAGGCCTTATCTGTTCATCGATTCCAAAAAATCGGCATTATTGACTGTGTCTTTCATCTTGTCGTGCAGAAACTCCATGGTGTCGATCACGTTGAGTGAGTGCAAGAGTTTACGCAGTATCCAGACACGGCTCAGCACATCTGGTTCCAGCAACAGCTCTTCCTTGCGGGTACCGGACTTGTTGACATCCATACAGGGAAAGATGCGTTTTTCCATGAGTTTGCGATCGAGATGAATTTCGCTGTTGCCGGTGCCCTTGAACTCCTCGAAAATGACTTCGTCCATACGCGAGCCTGTGTCGATCAGCGCCGTAGCAATGATCGTAAGTGACCCTCCGTGTTCGATGTTTCGCGCGGCCCCAAAAAAACGCTTGGGTTTGTGCAAGGCATTGGAATCGACACCACCAGATAAAATTTTGCCCGATGGCGGAACAACTGTATTGTAAGCACGCGCCAGACGCGTGATCGAATCCAGCAGAATCACTACATCTTTTTTGTGTTCTACCAGTCTTTTGGCTTTTTCGATAACCATTTCGGCAACCTGAACGTGGCGGGTCGCTGGTTCGTCAAATGTTGAGCTGATGACCTCACCTTTGACAGACCTTTCCATATCGGTCACTTCTTCGGGTCGCTCATCGATGAGCAGGACAATCAGAGCGACTTCGGGGTGGTTGGCCGTGATCGCGTTGGCGATTTTTTGCAACATCATCGTTTTGCCAGTACGTGGGGGTGCCACCACCAAGGCCCTCTGTCCCTTGCCAATGGGGGATAACAGATCGATAATCCGCGAGGTCGTTTCTTTTTTGTCGTGCTCCAGATTGAATTTTTGTTCCGGGTACAAAGGGGTCAAATTATCAAACAACACCTTATGTCGAGCCAGTTCGGCCGGCTCAAAGTTGACCGCGTCGACCTTGAGCAGGGCAAAATACCGCTCTCCCTCCTTGGGCGGTCTGGTCTGACCAAAAACCGTATCCCCCGTCCTCAGATTGAATCGGCGAATCTGCGAGGGTGACACGTAGATGTCGTCGGGACCCGGAAGATAATTATAATCTTCTGATCTCAAAAAACCAAAACCGTCGGGCAAGGTTTCCAAAACACCTTCTCCGTATATCTCTCCCGTGGAATCAATCTGAGTTTGCAAAATGGCAAAAATGATTTCCTGTCGTTTCAATCCCGCCGCGTTATCAACGCCCATGTGATTGGCCACGGCAATCAACTCGTTGATATCAACTTCTTTGAGCTCTTTGAGGTACATCTTTTGGCCCGTAAAGTAGTGCACCAGATTGGGGGCCACTTTTTCGAGTTCTTTTTCATCAATCACAACCGGTTGTTTGTTTTTTGGGGCATCCTGCAATCGGTCCAGGTTGCGATCAATGGGCTTTTCGTTATAGCGATCGTTATTGCGATAATCTGATCCCCGATAATCGCCATTGCGATCCGAACCGTTGCGACCTCTGTCTCGGTCTCTGTCGTCTACGGAACGTGAAGAACGCGGCGTATAGCGACGTCCTGAACCTTGACTGCTGGTATAACCGACAGCACGCCTGGTCCTTGGACTTCTCCGCTGGGGGTCCTGTTCTGCAACGAGATCTTTGTCGGTGCCTTCTGGTTTTGGTTTTTGTTCTTCAGCGCCTGTTTCGGAAACCTTCGTTTCAACCGTTTTATTTTCTACGACCTCGCCTGTGTCTTGACTGATTTCAGTTGTGTTTGTTGTGACCATATCACTTCCTAATGTGGATGGATCTAGCTGCTAGCAGGCAAATACACGCCTGTGGCACAGGCTAGAATGATTGTTTACAGGAATGTTCAATACTCATGAATTATGAATTATTTGATGCTTTCCTAACTCAGGGGTCAATTATGATCTCACGACAAAAATTCAACAAATGTCTTCTGCTATATAGTTGTCAAACGCTAAGCTTTGATAATTTCGACGCTTATCGTGGATTGGCCTCTCTGACGGGGTAAACCCCGATTTGAACTGCCTTAGTATATACGCTCTTTGCAGGGATGTCAAACGGCGTATTGAGTTGGCCCATGTGTTCAAGTGTTTAGGGCACCTCTAAAAACTATGTTCGTAACGAAAAAACATGATCTGAGCCGAAACGAGGAAGATGAACAAAAAGCCCGCAGACGTGTAAGGAACGCCACGTTGAGGACTTTTTGAGAAATCTGACGAAGTTGCAGGCCAGAGCATGTTTTTGCAGTAGAAGATTGTTTTTAGAGGTGCCCTTTACGTATTCAGGTGTTCACGAGTGGGCATAGGGCTCAAAGTTTAGGGTAAAACAGAGAATAATGAACAATCTGTTTTGCCTAAGCCATGGGCCTGCCCTGAGCCCCTCGGCTTCGCTCGGGGTAAACTCTGTCGATGGGTTGACCTTTGGACTATGAGCGATTACTCACCCTCCCATGACACAGTTTGCCCACTTCACCTATCACGACAACCGTTTGTTCTGCGAGGATTGCGATCTTGAGCGCATTGTCAAAAAAACAGGCACACCCGTTTACATTTACAGTTATCGCGCACTTTGCGAACAATTCCAGAGCTTCGCCTCGGCTTTTGAATCACACAAACATCTGGTTTGTTATTCCATGAAGGCCAATTCCAATCAGGCCATTTTGAATACCCTGTTCAATCTGAATTGCGGGGCCGATGTGGTCAGCGGCGGTGAGATCAAACGAGCCCTGTTGGCTGGTTGCGATCCTCAAAAGATTGTGTATTCCGGTGTGGGCAAGACCGAACAAGAAATCGCCTACGCACTGGATCAAAACATCCTCATGTTCAACATCGAAAGTCAGCAAGAGTTGTTGCTCATTCAGAGCATTGCCAAAACAAAAAACAAAGTCGCATCCATCTCAGTGCGCGTCAATCCCAATGTCGACGCCAAAACTCATGCGTACATTTCAACCGGGATGAAAAAAAACAAATTTGGAGTCAACCATCAAGCCGCACTGCAAATCTATCAGCAAGCCCTTGTCTGCGATCATATAAATCCCGTAGGCATTTCCTGTCATATCGGCTCGCAAATCACGCAAACACAACCATTTGCCGATGCGATGATCATATTGACAAAGGTCCTCCACGATGTGAAAAACATGAGCATCAGCATCAATTACATTGATGTCGGCGGCGGTCTGGGCATCCGGTACCGCGATGAAATTATTCCCTCCGCACAGGAATATGCCAACAGTATTTTGGGTCCCCTCAAGGATTTTGGGGCAACCCTCATCACAGAACCCGGGCGTTTTCTGGTGGGCAACGCCGGGATATTGGTGACCCGTGTGCTTTATCAAAAACAGGGCGAAACGAGTGATTTGTTCACCATTGTCGATTCCGCCTTCAATGATCTCAAACGCCCCATGCTCTACGGGGCCTACCATGAGATTGTCCCCGTCATAAAATCCGCAACGGACGCGCTGATCCCCACCAACATCGAAGGCCCCATCTGCGAAACCGGTGACCGTTTTGCCAAACAGCGCCCCCTCCCTCCCCTCAAACAAAATGATCTGTTGGCCATCATGAGCACCGGGGCCTACGGCATGAGCATGGCCAGCACTTACAATTCACGGCCTCGCGCACCAGAGGTGTTGGTCAAGGATGACAATTTTTTTATCATCAGGGAAAGAGAGACCATCGAAGACATGCTTGCCAGTGAAAAGGTGCCGGATTTTATTCTTCAAATGCCGCCGCGATGCCCGAAAGCATCAACCGTGTAAAATTTGCCGGATTGGTACCTTTGGCGTATGCCTGCCAATACGCTGTCACAAAATCCGCCTGCCTACCCAATAAACGAGCAAAATTCGTCGCAATAATTCTGATCTGAGTCGCCAGTGCCTGCTCGTCTTCATCCATGGCCTTTTTCAGGGCCATGGCGAGAATCAAAATGGCTTCGTCGTCATTAACCCTTGGGCTGTAGGCCAACATCAATTCGAGGTAGGGCTCATATATTGCCAGACCAAAGAGATCCACAGCGACACAGAAAAGCTCAAAGTGATCCTTGTGCTTGTTATACGTGGCAAGGGCCAAACGAAACCGTGCTGACCAAAGTTCTCCCTTAACATCCTGCGCCCCTAATTCAAAAAACGTAACAAGCAGGGACCTTTCGGCCTCATCGCTCACGCCACTCTGTCGCAGTGCCCGGTACACCTCCCAATGAGTGACATCCTTGCGCTGGCTACCAGTAAAAACATCCTCATCTGCCTCATCAACACTATCAAGGTCGGCCGAATCGACAACATCATCCCGCCCCAATTTAGCACGAACAGCCAAATACCGCTCCAGATAATCGGGCGACTGCTGTGCGTTAGCCAGCACACGTGTGATCAACGCCATGTCCGTCAAACCCGCTGTCATCAATTGGTGCCAGGCAGCTTGGTCTATCTGAGGATCAAGCAGCGTTTCAAGAAGCCGCAAGAAAGGTTGCGGATCTTCCACCCCAGCCAACAGCAGGGCACTCTTCAATGCCGCTTCCAAGGTTGCGTCTGCGGGTCTGGCCTGCCCCTCACTGTCCACATCTGTCGGTATATTACTGCCTCGTGTCTGTGTTGAGGGTGTCTGGTCCGTCTCCAAGTACAAAGCATGCAAATGCTGTGCTGTAAAAATTATTGTAAAATCGGTTTGGGGATCATTGAATTCTTTCGTGAGTGCCGCTACAACCTGCTGTACCCTTTGCGGAACAAAATCCCGATGGTCCAAAAAAAACTGGGCAAAGGCCTGCGCGAGACGTGTGTCAAATGGGAGGGGCTTATGCCCTTCTGCCAACTCACAGGTTTGGGTATAGCGAACCAACGCGACCGCATCACGTGTCAAAAAAGAGGAAAAAGTGGGCAAAGAGGGAATGGCAGACTGCCAGAATTGCAACATCAATTCCGGATGGCGCAGAGAGTCCCTGTCCTCTCGCCATAGCCGAAGAAAAAACAGCACGGCATCATCATAAGTGAGTTGCCTCGCCAACAGCCAGTCATACAGATTCATCACATTGACCAGATCAACAAGGGATGCATGTCTCCGGCTCATCGCACGAAGCCCTTCCTGTCCCTTGGGAAATGACCCCCTGCATCCTATCCGGCCAAGCAATCGTGCGATCTCCTGCTTGATCGGCAAAGGTGTCTCTCTATTATGCCTGACCCGGCTGGCCCTCGCCATAAAATCATTGGCCTCTGCGACACTTGAAAAAGGTGCGGGGGCAGAAAAATACTGAATGGCCCTCTTTGAGGTTACTGGTTCGGGGACGATACTACCCTCTGCTTTCGACCCCGTCTGCGATCCCGACTTTGGCGATCCTACAGTTTTGGGTTTTTGTTCTGCCGCCTCCTGCTCAAAACTGAACGTGTCCTCAATCTCATCTGCATTCCACACAACTGGATTGGTTGTTCTGATGACCACTACCGCCGCTCTCACTTGACCGTCTTCCTCACAGACCACAGGTAAATAATAATCATTCGATCCCTCGATGCGAATCAGGCCATTTTTTAATACTGTAAGCCGGACCGGTGTTGCCGTGTCTTCCCGATTACAAATATAATCCTCTACACAAAGACTGCTTATTGATAACAACGGACCTGATGAACAATAAGTTACGTTAAGAGTAAAACTGCAATCATGCGGCTTGGATGTCTTGGCAAACGCCTTATCCTCAACAGAAAGCGCGATCACAGAATCTGTTGTTTGACAAATCTCAGTCTGTGTTTTTTCCAGCAAGAGAGTCCCCACTCCTTTTTGTTGCAGACAGGTCCTGATTTCTGCCAACACAAGTTCGCTCGCAGATCCGGCAACATCAACTCGTTCGGTAACTGCGGACGCGCCGTGATTGCCATCTTCAAGTGGTTTCGTTGCAAAAGGCGAGGTGATTCCAGAAGACAATCCCGCACCTGCATGCAAAGACGATGAGGAAATCACGCGTGACCCTGCCGTCAATCGACTCGCAAGAAAGGCTGGCACTGCATCAACCGACGGGGAAGTGTGCGCCAAAGCGCGTGATCTCAGCGCGTGTGCGGAAGACAAAGAATTTAATATGGGATAACTTCCACGAGCTTGGGGATTAACAGGTATTCCTGCTTGAGGAATTCTGGACACCAATCTGGGAGGGACTTCGATGATATCACCTGCTGTCAAGGGTGACGCGACGCCCGTTGGCGGTGTGTGCCATAAGTCTGGACTGAAAAATGGTTTGATCTTCACGGGGTCTGTATCGACCAAGGCAAATAAATGTTGCTATATTATTTGTGTTTTTTTTCATTCGGCAGAAAGGCATGTCCTTGAATTTCAAGAGGTTGTCAACAAAGACATGGGTTGACTCAGGTTTGTGCCGGTAATATAGGCGCTCTTCACGTTGCCCGCAAAGCGGGGAACAGTTTTGCCCCGCAAAGCGGGGCTTCAGGGCCGAGAAGGTCCAGCCGGAGGCTGGCAAACAAACAGTAGGCGCGTTTTGCGCCTTAAACCTCTCGGCATGAAATTTTGCATTATTGGAGAGATGGCCGAGAGGTTTAAGGCGCACGCTTGGAAAGCGTGTGTACGCTAATACCGTACCGCGGGTTCGAATCCCGCTCTCTCCGCGAACGAAGTGAGCGAGAGAAGCAGGCAAACTGCTTTGCCTGCGTGCGGGATTCGAATGCCACAGCGTTGTGCGAGTTTGCCCAAAGGGCAAAGCGAGCACCGCGAGGCGGGGTCGCGAAAAATTTCCGTCAGAAAATTTATTTGTGACCGAATCCCGCTCTCTCCGCACTGCGCTATGCTTCGCACAGCTTCGAGCGACGTCGCCACCTAGAGCCACACAATGCGTCGGGACACAGACCGCGAACAAACACCATGTCCCTCTTTGCCCAAAACACAGCCCATTTGAGACCGCTCGCCGATCAACTCAGACCCACAACACTCGATGACTTTGTGGGACAAAAACACATTCTGGGTCCCGATAAAATGCTCACACGATTCATCGAATCGGGCACTGTACCATCCCTGATTTTCTGGGGGCCGCCGGGGGTGGGCAAAACCACGTTAGCCAAAATCATCGCCACTTATACCAAGCATCACTTCATCACCATGAGCGCCGTGACCAGCGGCATCAAGGAAGTCAAAGAAGTCATCGAAAAGGCCAGAGAACAGCTTGAACATTTTTCCAAAAAAACCATTTTGTTCATCGACGAGATTCACCGATTCAACAAGGCCCAACAGGACGCCTTTTTGCCACATGTGGAGTCGGGCACCATCACACTGATTGGCGCCACAACCGAAAATCCGAGCTTCGAGGTCATCTCGGCCCTTCTCTCGCGCTGTCAGGTGGTGGTCCTCGAACAACTTGGCCACGAAGAACTCAAGGCCATTTTGAATCGTGCCCTTTCTAAAAAGGAAAAAAGCCTGTTGCTGGATGACCCTGCCAAAAATACCATCATCGAAAATTCCTTTGGTGACGCACGTTACCTCATCAACATCCTCGAAGACCTTATGTCACTGTTCCCGAGCGAGCAAAATCTCAACGCCGAAACGGTTTCAGAAAAAATTTTCAAACGCGCTTCTTTGTACGACAAAAAATCGGAACACCACTACAACGTGATTTCTGCTTTCATCAAGAGCCTGCGTGGCTCCGATCCCGATGCCGCGCTGTATTATCTGGCCCGCATGCTGGAGGCAGGAGAGGACCCTTTGTTCATCTGCCGTCGTATGGTGATCTTTGCCTCCGAAGACATCGGCAATGCCAATCCTGGCGCGGTGGGAGTGGCCATTGCCTGCAAGGACTCGTTTGATTTTGTGGGCATGCCGGAAGGCTGGATCCCTCTGGCCCACTGCGCATCGTATCTGGCGGGTTCTCCAAAAAGCAACGCCAGTTATGCTGGCTACAAAAAAGCCCTGGGTGACGTTAAAAAATACGGTCCGCTCGAAGTCCCGCTACACCTGCGCAATGCCGCCACCGACCTCATGAAGAATTTGGGTTACAGTGACGGTTACAAGTACACACACGATTACGAAGGAAACAAGGTGGAGCAACAACACCTGCCCGACAAAATCAAGGATCACAAATATTATTTTCCTACCGAGAATGGTTTTGAAATAAAAATCAGGGATTGGTTAAAAAAACGGGCTGTATCGAAATAAACAGAATGTCATCGCGAGCCGTAGAGGCCGGTCGCGCTGTGCCCGCCTCTGGAGGGACCGGCCCCTACTATACTTTAAATTTCACAACCGGCACGCCTTCGATCAAATTATCCAGATCCAATTTGCCCCCCTCGCTCACATAGGCAATGCACACGAGGCTCGCATTCAGATTCTCATCGAGCACAAACCCTACCTTGCAACGCCGCACGCCCTCCGGCAGGGTCGTGGCCTGAACCTTGTTTTCAAGTTCAGTAATCAGTCTGGGATCGAGCCGGAAAATATCGATGATCTCCCGCCCCTCGACGCCCTCCGGAATTTCGTACGCCATATCTGCAGAAATGGCCTGCTTTCCCAGCACTTTAACCTCAGCCCATGCCTGCTCAATGATTTGTTTGATCTCCGGTCTGTCGGGAAACAGCTCTCCCGCTTTTTTGATCGTGCCCTTGGCGAAGCTGGAAAACGTGGGATTGGGAGCCATATCCCTTACCGTCGCCAGCCAGATGGGGATGATGATCTGCCAGGGATCACCTTGAATCCTCGTGGCCGCCAAATAATAGGCGTGATTGGGGATGCCTGAATTGATGTGCACTCCGTAGTTATCTTCCTTTCCTCGAAAATAACCATCCATCGTGGGAGATTGAGGATCAGAGCCTATGCGCGGGTGGTTTTTGTAGGCAGTACCCGGGGCCTTCATCGATCGCAGGGCCGGTTTAATTTGTGTTCCGGACTGATCAACGTAGGGAACCATGCACTCGGCACCCATCAGCCAGGTCGCCTCAGGACTCACCGTTTCGCCTAGGGCGTATTGCAGGGCCGAAATACCCAGCACATCAGCGATGCTTTCGTTGAGAGCCCCACTCTGCGACCAGTAGGTCAGGCCGCCCAGCGCCAACTCAACGAGCCCATGACTCAGCTCGTGCGCCACCACAGACAAGGCGTTGGCAAAATCCTTGAACACAAGCCCATCACCATCGCCAAAACAGATCCTGGAATTATAATAGTACGCGTTATTGTATTTGACCCCCACGTGCACTGCAGCCGAAACCACCATGCCCTTGGCGTCGATCGAGTCGATGCCCAACTTTTCCTTGAAAAACGAAACCGCCTCGACCAGACGTCTGTACGCGGCATTGACCATGTCATCAGGGACGGTCTCCTGTCCTTTTCTCCTGGCCAGATTGCCCTCTAAAAAAATCCTTTCCTGATCGGTCTGGCCCTTGGCGTTATACACCTTGAAATCGGCGATCTGTTCTTCGGGCAAAATCGCCTCTGGAGACACTCCCGCAGGACGCCTGCTCACCACAGAACTTCTGAGCCGCCACAGATTATGCCTGATGG
>Ga0208373_1005692_pt1 | contig 10261 bp, 9 predicted proteins | sample RifOxyC2_FD_184036 | JGI IMG/M metagenome (GOLD analysis project Ga0208373, IMG submission 184036) | Soil microbial communities from Rifle, Colorado - Rifle Oxygen_injection C2 (SPAdes) | ecosystem: Environmental > Terrestrial > Deep subsurface > Rock core/Sediment | place: Rifle, Colorado... | reverse complement strand
CGCCAGTAGGTGGCCTCCACCCACCGGCTCCGGCATTCAGTGATGCCGGTCCCGACAATCGCGACTCTTCTCATTTCTCCCTCCGCATCGGTCATGAGCCATTTACTCGTTTTTCCTGTCTGGCTCGTTGACAGGCGAGTTTGTAAAGAACCGCTACCGATCTCTATTTTCACCTCCTCTGTTTTGTTTCTAGTTCTTGAAAACCGAGAAAATATGGCTCTACCCTAGCGAAATTTCCATTCAATGTCAAGCATTTGTACTCGTCTAGTACAGGCTATTGACAAAAAATCTTCTCCATGCTAGCGTGAATTCAAGATAACAAAAACCATATGCGTATCCTCTTGGTAGAAGATGAACTGGCTTTGGCCAGAAACCTGAAGACCAATTTGGAGTCCGAGTGTTTTGTGGTTGACTTGGCCACGGATGGCGATCAGGGTTTACGATTGGCGTTAGTGAATGAATATGATTTAATCATTTTGGATAATGTCCTACCAAAGAAAGATGGCCAGGAGGTCTGCCGTCAAGTACGATTGAAAAAACAATCTCCACCCATTCTCATGCTTTCGGTCATTGCTGATCCAGCCAAAAAAGTGGAACTACTGGATGCGGGTGCTGATGACTATCTAACTAAACCCTTTTCCTTTGGCGAATTGATGGCCAGAATCCGCGCCCTACTCCGCCGTCCGGCAACTATTGCCGAAGATGTAATCCGGATAAAAAACATTAGTCTTGATGCCCGCCGGCATCTGGTAAAAAAGGATGGAGAAGAGATTCGTCTGACTAAAAAAGAATTCATGCTCCTGGAATATCTGATGCGGCACCAAGGTTTAGTGCTTTCCCGAGGAATGATCCTAGAACATGTCTGGGATATGAATGCTGACCCCTTTTCCAATACGATTGAATCTCATATTTTGAGCCTGAGAAAAAAAATTGAAATTAAAAACCGCCCACTTATCCACACCATCCCTGGACGCGGTTACAAATTAGAAGCGACCTAACCAAAGAAAAAACGCGTAAATCCGCGCTTTTTATTTATCTCTTTATTCCCTTTTTATCTCCTTTCCAACCTTTCTCTATATTTACTCCGGTATCCCTCCATTATCTTTTTAGTCTCAGCTGGAATCGATTTGTTATCCTAACCTCAGTTTGTCATCAAGAAGGGACCTTCCTTGTCTAAATCTCCGCCAACCAGCCCCTACCCGTGACAAGGAAGGCAGACAGACTGCTGCCAACCGGGTAGGGGCTAACCACCCCTATGATATTAGAAACAATCATCAAACCATTCGGACTGCGGCCGTTCAATCTCACCTCATTGGCCAAAAAATTTTTAATTACCCAGTCCCAAAACAATGCCGCTGAAAAGGTAAGGCAACTGCGGATAAAAAACCAGCAATTGACCAGACAGAACCAGCGGCTGATTTTAGCTAACCACAAACTCCAATCAAATTTTTTACATGGTCTAAAAACTCCCATCACTTTACTCCGCCAACAATTGGATATCATCCCTTACACCACTTCTGAACGAGAAAGTACATCCTTGATTGATAACACCCTGAACCAATTAACAGATTACATTGATCAATTGGCTCGGCTGATTTCTTTGGAAACCAAACCCTTGTCTAAAAAACAAACTTCAGATCTGGTTATCTTGTTAAGACAATTCCGCGAATGTCTGACCCCCATGCTGACTGAAAAAAAATTACAAATAGAATCAATTTTCCCCAATCAAGCTTGGGCCTTGATCATCCCGACGGAACTGGAAGAATGTCTTACCTGGTTATTCGCCAAAATAATTAACCTCTCCCCTGAAAACAGTCAGCTGGTTTGGGAGATAAAGAAAAGCTGGCGGTATCGGCGGATAAAGATCACCTTCCCTTTCCCCCATGCCTGGCCTCAGGATGTCTCTTGGTTGATTTCCCAAAAACTGTTGAAAAGAATGAAGGGGAAAATCGGTTTGACCAGAGAAGGAGAAATGTCTACCCTCAATCTATATCTAAAAAAAGCCGTGGAATAACCCACGGCTTTTGTATCTCCCGCCAATTACGATCGTCTGGTCTTCCAACGATACCAGAGCACAACTGCCGGACTGGCAATGAAAATAGAGGAATAAGTACCAGCCGCAATACCAATAATCAGGGCCAGAGAAAAATATTTGATTGACTCCCCGCCAAAGAAGAACAAACCGAATAAGGCCAATAAGGTGGTAAAAGAGGTATTGAACGATCGAGCTAATGTTTGATTCAAGGCCAGATTAACAATGGTTGGATAATCTTCGCTACTCCCTTTCTTAATTAAATTCTCACGGATACGGTCAAAAACAACAATAGTATCATTAACCGAATAACCAAGAATGGTCAACAATGCCACGACGAAAGGCACGCCCACTTCCACATTCAGATATTTACCCAAAAGCGTAAACACACCAATGGTAATTAAAACATCATGAGTGAGAGCCAAAACGGCAGCTATACCATATTTCCAAGATTGCACGGGCCGAGAAATCTGACGAAAGGCATAGGCAATGTAAATCAGAATCGCTGTCACTACCACAATAATGGCATAAGTGGTACGCGTACGAAAATTGGCGCTGATGGAAGGACCAATGGTTTCTACCCGCTCTTCCAACACCAAATCATTGCTGTCACCAGGAGTTTCATAAGCTGTTCGTATTCCTGTTAATAATTGATTGTGTTCCTCCTCAGACAAGAAGCGGACCCGCACCATCATATTGGTCTCTCCCGAAGGTTTGGCAGTCGGTTCCCCCAGATTCAAATTCAACCCCTTGATAACACCAGACATATCCATGGCGGTCGGCCGTTCTCCGGTAAAATTCAAAACCAAAAGCGTGCCGCCTGTAAAATCTATGGCCGGCCGTAAGCCAATAACGGCCAACAAGCCCAAACTGATCAGAGTGATCGCCACAGCTAGGCCAAAAGTCCACGACTGGTATTTGATGAAATTAATCATATTACTTCTTTTTAGCACCTAAGAATAACCAGTTGGCTTCGGCTTTGAACCAGGGACAGATAAAACGCAACATGACCCTAGTAACTGTGATCGCCGTAAACATACTCACTAAAATACCAATGGTCAGAGTAACGGCAAAGCCTTTTACAAAACTTGTGCCGAACCACATTAAGAGAACACAGGAAATCAGGGTGGAAATATTGGAATCACGGATGGAAGTCCAGGCCCGGTTAAAACCCTCTTCCACCGCGGCTTTCAAACTCTTACCTGAAGCCAATTCTTCTTTAGAACGTTCAAAGATTAAAACATTCGCATCCACAGCCATACCTACAGACAAGATGAAACCAGCAATACCAGCCAGAGTCAATGTCACACCGATCAATTTAAACAAGGCTAAGGTTACGGCAATATAAAGACAAAGAGAAATTATGGACAAGAAACCGGGAAGACGGTAGTAGAACAGCATATAGAGCATTACCAGGGCCACCCCAATCAAACCAGCTCGTAAACTCAAGGACAAAGACTTCATGCCCAAGCTTGCCCCCACTGTCTCTTGGCCAATCAATTCTACTGGTACAGGCAAAGCACCAGAATTCAAACGCTGGACCAAAAGTTTTGCTTCCGACAAACCGAAGCTTCCGGAAATAACTGCCCGGCCATCAGGAATCGGCTCGTTGACTACAGGAGTGCTGATGGGCTGGCCATCCAAGAAAATGCCTACCACCTTACCTACATTTCTTGCAGTAATTTCTTTAAATAATCTTGTTCCCTCTTCATTAAACTGCAAAGAAACCTGCACCGCTCCAGTCTGTTGGTCAGTAACCACTTCGGAACGACCCAATTGTTTACCAGAAAGGCCGGTGGATTTCCAAGGATCAGTCGGTGGTAAAATATCAGTTTCATCTTTCGTAGAAACCAAGACTCGCCAGATTTCATATTCTTTAGTCTGACGCTCGTCTTGTTTGTAAATAACATGATAGCCAAAATCGGTTTTAATTGGACCAACTATTTCACCGACTTGAGCTTGAAAAACCGCATCACCAAATTCCTGGATATCCATCATTCCTCTAGTAAAATACCCCAAATCTCCACCCTTATCCTCAGAACCAGGATCAACAGAATATTCTTTAGCCAGAGCGGCAAAATTTTCCGCATTGGCCTGGCTATATATCTCTTGTGCTTTAGCCAAGGCTTCTTCAGCCGTGTATTCTGGCTGATCGCAACCTATGGCCCCAAGATAACAGAGTAAAATATGGCTAGCTCGCACTTCTGTTTCTCCGGTTTTTTCTTGCCCTTTCTTCACGATATTATAACCTTCTTTTGTTTGTACATAATTCTTAGCCAAACCAACTGCAGCATTTTCCGCCCAATCGTAAAGTTCCTTATAAGGAGAAAAACGGGAAACATAGCCAAGATAGCCGCCATTATTCTTGCTTAACTGGTCTTCTGAATAATCCGCGACTAATTGGCCAAAATCATTTCCAGCCAAAGATTTCTGCAAAACTTCTTTCGCTGTCTTTTCTGCTTTCTTGTTATAATCACTCAATTGTTTTACTTCCTCTTTCGTCAGTTCCCGAGGGGGTTCGGTATTTTCTTCTTTAAATTCCAAAGTCGGTGTCTCGCCAATCATTTTAATGGCTTCTTTGACATCAGTCACCCCTGGTAATTCCACGATGAGACGATACTCTTCGCCCACTTTGGTGGTCTGGACTACTGATTCGCCCACCCCAAAAGCATTGACTCGCCGTTCAATTACATCCCGGACACCCTCCACAGCCGCGGCTTGAGTTTTTTCGTCTCCCTCGCCCACTTGAGCGCGGTAGACTAAATGAGCACCACCTCGCAAATCCAAACCAAGATTAAAGCCTTTTTCCGGCATCTTCGGCAAACCAAGATGGGCCACGGCATTTACCTTGTCCACGCCCCGGTTGAAATACACAGGCACATCAAAGATAACAGCGGCGGCCAGTAAAACCAAAATACCAACTATCCCCCAACGTACCTTAGCGCGTAAATTTACTTTTGTTTGATTTTTCATATGAAATAATGGGCTTATTCTACTGCGCCTTTTCCCAGCCGTCAAGAGGGGCTATATCCCCTCTTCATTGATTAAATCAAAGTAGTTTTTTCCTGTTTGATAACTGGCCATAGCTTGTTGGCACATGAAAAACAAAGGCTGGGGCAATTTTTCTACTTCATACCACTCCCAAGATTCCGCCTTCTCCGGTTCCAGTACTACCGGATCGCCACTATCCCAATCAGCCAGCAAACCGATATGCACATAATGCTTAGGGGCATACCAGGTGACATTAGACAAAAATTGAAAACGGATATTCTTTATTTTTACTCCGCACTCTTCTGCTACTTCCCGACGAGCGCAGTCGACAAAAGATTCCAAGTATTCCAAATGGCCACCTGGAAACGAATATTCTCCGGACCCGTGCGATCCCCGCCTCTTGGCCAACAAAACCTTGCCTTGTTTGAAGATGAGTACGCCGATCCCGACTTTTGGTCTGTCTATTGTGTCCATACTAATATTAGAAGGCTAATCCTGTTCAATATGGATCAAGGCAGTCCGAATCGCTTCTTTAGTATAAGCTTTTCGAGTCAGACGCCCCTTGGTCACTATGCCCACCAACCCCTCGGCCGAACCAACGGTCAAATTAGCGGTCAGTCCAGCTTTATAAGCCGCATCATTCATGTTTAATCCTTCCTCTAACATGTATTCCACAACCTGACGCGGGGCTTCCCAAGCTGAAGAAAGGCCCAGGTGATATTCTCGGCCATCAAAAATTACACAAACACAAACGTCCATGTGTCCAGTTTTGGTGTGAGGCACGGCCATCAAACCAGATTCAATACCAAAGCTGTAATTACAGTCTTGGAAAGCATTCCGGGCGCGATTCATCGCCCCCCTGACAGTTTCATCCAAGGATCGGGGCTGGTCACTAACTTCTGAACGAGATTCAGTCCGGATAATCTCAGCCTCGCGTAAATGAGGATAATCCTGGATAATTTCCTGCAAAGCCTCAACCTTTACCGGATTATGAGAGGCGATTCTGATTTTTAACTGTTTTGTTTCCGCCACACGTTTTGATCTTAGGTCAACACCAATAAAGAATGAATATCATCCGGGAGATGATCAATCCCCCCGAACTCTTTTACTATAATTGATTTTATTTTTTTCTTTATCTCTGGCTTGACCGAAGTTATCACCATTTCTTTTTCTCCTCCGATGCTTTCGCAATCGTCCTCTATCAGAAAATCCGGTAATATTCTTTCGGCAATGTCTTTATACGCCTCGCCTTTCTTTCTATATTCTACTTGTCCGTCAGGAAAATCAAATTTTTTTAAGACCTGCTGATCTTTTTCCACTTCTGGACCCTGCTCATGAGAACTGAGATATAAAATCTCCGCCCCTTGCCGTTGCCAATTTCTTAATTTTTCCACTGCTCTCCCAATCGGCACATAGGACGCATAATCAAGGACAGACTTTTCTCGGGCCACACTTTGTTTTACTCTTTCTTCTCGAGATTTTCCCCGGGCATCCCCATGCATTGTTATCGTCCCCTGGAGGAAAATCAGTACTTTCATAGTCTTTCTATTTCCCGCAACACTTTTTATATTTCTTTCCCGATCCACAAGGACAAAGGTCGTTGCGACCGATCTTGTTTCCCTGCTCGTCCCGGGGTTTGCTGGAAATATCTGTCGCGCTTTTTTGCGCCCCTTTCAAAACTAACTTGTCCGAAGCCATGACCGAAGGCGCTAATTGAAGACCGGCGCTGATTTTGAAAAAAGAATAGACCACCTCTTTCTGAATTTGAGAAAGAAGTTCATTAAACATATGGTAAGTCTCCCGCTTGTATTCCACTAAAGGATCGCGTTGGCCATAACCACGCAAACCAATACCGGTGCGCAGATAATCAATCGCCACCAAATGATCCACCCAAAAATTATCAATTGTCCGCAATAAAACATTTTTTTCTAGGTCCTTGGCCATTTCTCCCGCCTTTTCCACTCCGGCGATCTCCTGAATGCGGGCCTCCAGACGAGAATATTCCTGTCCAGCCTTAGTCAACAAAAACTCCACGATTTGATTCCGAGCGGTCGCTTCATCTAGTTTTGAATCTCCATGTTCTCCGATCTTAAATAATTGTTCTTTTTCTTCGGTACTGAAAGAAAAAATCGTTCGGGCGGTTTCAAAGATTTCCGTTAAGTTCCACTCTCCCCGATCTTCGGCATTGGTATGGAAAGAAACCACAAACTCCATTTCTTGTTCAATATAAGAGAGAATGAGATCTTTTAATGAAAGAGCCCCGGCCCCTTCGCTGGACTGGCCGGCAGCCAAAGACAAAATCTCTCGCCGACGACGATAAATAATCTCTCGATGCTTGTTCAAAACATCATCATATTCCAATAAATGCTTGCGCAAATCAAAATGATAACCTTCTACTTTTTTCTGAGCGCTTTCCAAAAGCTTGGTAATCATTCGCTGTTCCACGGGCATGTTGTCCGGCACCTTCAGCCGTTCCATGACTGAGCGCATCCGTTCACCTGCAAAAATCCGCATTAAATCATCTTCAGTGGAAACAAAAAACTGAGTTTCACCCGGATCGCCCTGACGGGCGGCTCGGCCGCGTAGCTGGTTATCAATGCGCCGTGATTCGTGCCGTTCCGTACCTAAAACAAACAGACCGCCGGCTTGGATTACTTTTTCGGCTATCATTTGATCCAAGGGTACACCACCCAACTTGATATCCACACCGCGCCCAGCCATATTGGTCGCCAAAGTGACCGCTCCTGGCCGACCGGCTTGGGCAATGATTTCTCCTTCCCGTTCATGATTCTTGGCATTCAAAATTTCATGAGCAATACCAGCGGCAGTCAAAAAAGCACTTAATTGTTCATTCTTTTCCACGGAAATCGTCCCAACCAGAATCGGCTGACCCTTAGCCCGGCATTCTTGCACTTTCTCCACAATGGCATTATATTTTGCGGTTTCAGTTTTATAAATTCGATCCGGATGATCTAAACGCTGATCCGGCCGATTGGTTGGCACCACTAATACGTCTAAGTTATAAATTTTTCCGAATTCTTCCGCTTCGGTCAAAGCCGTTCCAGTCATACCAGCCAGCTTGTTATACATGCGGAAAAGATTTTGAAAGGTAATCGTGGCCAAAGTCTGACTTTCTCTTTTTATGTCCACCCCTTCTTTCGCTTCAATCGCCTGGTGCAAACCTTCTGAATAGCGACGACCAGGCATTTTTCGTCCGGTAAATTCATCAATAATGATTACTTCTTTACCTTCCACAATGTAATCCTTGTCTCGCTTGAACAAAACTTCGGCCTTCAAAGCCTGCTCAATATGGTGGACTGTTCGAATTCCCCCTTCGGTATAAATATTTTCCAAATTCAACCAGTTCTCAAATTTAGCAATACCCGCCTCAGTCAAAGTGGCAGTGCGTAATTTTTCATCCACGTTGTAATCAGTTTTCTCCTGCAAATTACGCACCAAGTGAGCAAACTGGTAGTAACGATCGTTAGCTTCTTCAGCCGGAGCTGAAATAATCAATGGTGTTCGGGCTTCATCCACCAAAATAGAGTCCACTTCGTCAATAATGGCATAATGCATGGGGTGATCTGTTCGCATCACCATATCGTCCAAACTCTGCACCATGTTGTCACGCAAATAATCGAAACCAAACTCATTGTTCGTGCCATAAGTGATATCGCAGTGGTAGACCTCACGGCGGGAAGCTGGCCTCAGAAAATCTTCCTGCACTCGAAAACTCTTTTCTTCGCTGGTTTCTCCCTCAATTTCCATTCCCGGTTCATTCTGGCGAGCGGCCGCATCATAGATGTAACTAACACGTAGATTCTGAATCACTCCCACGCTCAAACCAAGATAATCATAGATTTGACCCATCCAAACCGCATCGCGTTTGGCCAGATAATCATTCACTGTGACTACATGCACTCCCTTACCAGTCAGAGCATTCAAATACACAGGTAAAGTAGCCACCAAAGTCTTACCCTCGCCAGTACGCATTTCCGCAATCTTACCTTGATGCAAAGCCAAACCACCAATGAGCTGAACGTCAAAATGGCGCATCCCGGTTGTGCGTCTGGCCGCTTCTCTGACTACTGCAAAGGCTTCAGGAAGTAATTCCTCTAAAGTACTACCTTGAGCTAAACGTGATTTAAATTCTGCCGTTTTCGCTCGTAATTCTTCCGGAGTCAAAGCTTGTATTGTTGATTCTAGCTGATTAATACTCGCCACAATCGGCCGAGCGGCCTTGAGTGCCCGAGCATTGGGATCGCCAAATATTTTCAAGAGTAAGGACATAGATAACTGGCCTAGTATAGCACCTGGCTACCTTCTTGTCCAGATACTAATTAAACAAAAATCGTCCCCGGAGGGACGATTTTTTAATCCTGATAAACTCTTTGATCCCGGACTGTCTTACGGTCCACGCGCCGTCTTTTTTCTTTATTCTTTTCCAATTCAATCTTGAAATGATCACGTACCTTGTCTATGGCCTTGTATAGATTAACTGCGTTCTTGCGCACGCGGACGACCCGACCCGGCACTTGCATATTGACTTCGGCATAGTACACCTTGCCCTTGTTATGGTGATGGCTTTCCAAGCCCACATCCACATTTACTTGAATAATTTGCGGGAAAAATTTCTCCAAAGTAGTCACCTTCTCATCAACATAAGCCCGGATGGCTTCAGTGATTTCCATGCCCGTCGCCTTGATGTTAATGTTCATAATTATTTGATAATTTTAATTTCTTCCTCCAATTCAATTCCAAATTTATTATACACCTTTTCTCGGCAGAGAGCAATCAATTGCTGCACGTCTTGGGACTTGGCCCGGTCCAGATTTAGAATAAAATTACTATGTTTGGGGCTGATCTGCGCCCGACCACACATTTGCCCTTTCAAACCCACCTGTTCAATCAACCAGCCGGCGGCCAACCATCCCGAATGACATACTTCCGGTGGTATTTTTTCCTTTATCTCCGAGCTCAGAGAGCGACAATCAATATTTTTAAAAACTGAACCAGCGGATTGACTGCCTTGGGGCTGTTTGGTTTGCCGTTCTTTAAGAAAAGTTAACATCAAACTGATATCTTTTTGCTTATCTACCACTCCTAATGTCAGCCAAGCCCGTAAAATGACGTCATTATTTTTCTTGAAAATACTCTCCCGGTACCCGAATCGGCATCCTTGGTTATCAAGCTTCAAAACTTCCCCATCTCGGTATACTTCCACTTGTTCTACATTTT
>Ga0208373_1005687_pt1 | contig 10268 bp, 9 predicted proteins | sample RifOxyC2_FD_184036 | JGI IMG/M metagenome (GOLD analysis project Ga0208373, IMG submission 184036) | Soil microbial communities from Rifle, Colorado - Rifle Oxygen_injection C2 (SPAdes) | ecosystem: Environmental > Terrestrial > Deep subsurface > Rock core/Sediment | place: Rifle, Colorado... | reverse complement strand
GGTCACCTTGTCCAAATTCATCAACGGGGTGACGCTGTCGGCATGGTACAGCGTGACGGATACGTCGATTTTTTCGGACAGCGACAACAGGGGGTATCACGACAAGGGGATCTCCGTATCGATCCCTATCCGGCTTTTCACCGGCAAGGAGTCGCGGGCGGTTTACGGGCAGGCGATCTCTCCCTGGACGAGGGATGTGGCGCAAGACATTGACCATTTTAACACCCTGTTTGATCTGATCGGAAGGGATACGGATGTTTTTCTTCGAAAAAAACTTGACAAGGACAAATATCATTAGTATGAGGCAATCGGCGTTATGTTGTCTATTATTCTGGGGTCGCCAGAATTATTGTTTTAATTACTTGACCGTTAAACTGTGGGAGGGAAATAATTATGGAACAGCATCATGGTAAGGGAAGTTTATTCGGAACGATGAGCTTGATAGTGTTGACGGTTTTTTTTATCAATGTCTTGGCCATTCCGGTACTCACGACAAGGGGAATGGCTGCTGAAGGCGCGGGTGCCGCAGGCGCCGCCGCGGGGACAGGAACTGCCGCCGGCGTAACGACAGGCACAATCGCCGCCGGCGTTGCTGTCGCTGCTGCTGCGGCCCTGGCCATCGCCACGAGCGGTGGTTCCGACACTACCGTGGCCGCCGCATCGCCAGCGTCGCAAGCGGGCACCAGTTTGGCGACAACTGATCCGGTGGCGGCCTCGGCAGCGGCGGCTGCACTGGGCACATTGGATTCCGCCGACCTGGCTACGCTGTCAACAGCAAGTACGGCATTGGGGACCAGCGGGCAAGCGACATTGGCCACGAACGCAAGCACGATGACTTCTGCTCAATTTGCGACTTACCTCCAAACCGGTGGAGGCTACGCCGCCGGCACCCCGCAGTATACGGCATTGACGGGCATCTATTCAACCTACACCCCCGCCCAGTTGCTGGCATTGCAGACTATGTATGCCTCGGCGGTCACGGGTGGCACGGTCGATCAAACAGCGCTAAGCGGGATAGCCGCGGTTATCTCGACCTCCGCTTCCGGCACACCCGCGGAGCAGGCGCAAAAGTTAGCCGACGCCATATATGCCATCCTCACGGTCCGCCATCCCGGCTCTACGGTCACCGTCACGGTTAGCCATTTGGGCAACAATGTTTATACCACCGTCTCCCACGTAAAGTAGATGGGGTCAGGTCTTGATTTTTAGCGTTTTCTCCGATGGCTGGTTCAGTCTTCCCGACTGAACCGCCACTGAGTGCCGTCCGAGCCGGAGGTCACCCATAAATTCTGCTGATGAAAGATAAGATATTAGCCGTTATCCTGGCTTTGTCTCTGATCTTGCCCCTTGCCGTTTCTGCCGTCGCCCAGACGGATGAACGCGAGGTCGATGCCGTCCTCACCGCGGCGGAAACCCTCTTTGTGAAACTCAAGGCAAGGGAATACAAGACGGTCTGGGGGCTCCTGACGGAGAAGTCCCAGGAGACCATTGTCAAGGATACTTATAAGAGCCTTGCCAAAACAGGCGTCACCTATTCCCGGGACGAAGTATCCGCTGACTTCGGTCGGGGCGGGTCTGTTTCCGAGGTTTACTGGGAGGGTTATCTCAGCGCCTTTGACCCTGATCTGGTCCTCAGGCAGAGCGCCTGGAGCATGGGCGCGCTGAAAAAGGACCGGGCGGAGATCAACCTCCTCTACAAGAAATCAGAGAAGTCGGCAGTGCTCAAGATGTCCAGAGAAAAAGGCCTGTGGAAGGTGGGCTTGGTCGAGACCTTCTGGTCGCGTAAACCGGATTGATCACGAAAAAGTCCCTCATCACCGGCATTACCGGTTAAGACGGCGCCTTCCTGGCGGAATTCATGCGCTGCAAGGGCTATGAGCTCCATGTCCTCATTTAATTCCCCCCCCACCTCCGAGAAAAAGTATTGGTGCTTTCATCAGAAAAAAGTTGTAAAGATTAAAGGCAGAAAAGGCAAAAATGGAGGACAGTCATGAGAAGCTTTAACCGTTGCGGGATCATTAGGCGTCTATCGGGGGTGCTTTGCCTGTTTTTTTTACTGTTTGCGGCGGTTCCGGTTCAGGCCGCCAGCGATCAGGAAACGGTGGCCTTAAATTTCCTGAAATTCCTCGGGAGCGACAAGAAAATAACCTCCGAAGTGATTGTGGAAAGGAATGTCCTTGATCCGGCGCTCGCCCCCGTCCCCGTGGCCCATCTCTTTAAACTGGAGGGAGGCGGCTACATCCTCGTCTCCACCGATCGAAGCATTTCGCCGGTCAAGGCCTACTCGCTGGCCGGTGATTTTGCCGCCCTCCCCGAGCCCTACCGGAAGGCGCTCCTTGATGAGTTGGAGCTGCGCGTCCGGGTCGCTTTGTCCGGCGCCGGCCGCGCGGCCCAGGCAGCGGGGAGTACCGAGACAGAGGCCAGGTGGGATTTTCTCCTTGGTTTCGCTGCGACGCGCCAGCCCCTGGCGGTCTATACGCCCGGCACTTATCTGCTTAGCGCCCATTGGGAGCAGGGCTATCCGTACAACAAGTTTCTCCCGGCGTCTCAAGGTCAAAACGTCCTGGCCGGTTGTGTGAATGTGGCCGTAGGACAGATTATGCGGTACCACAAACATCCTGCCTCGGCAACGGGCGTGCTTTCCTACACCTGGAACGACCAGACCCTCAAGACTATTCTTTACCGCAGTTACGACTGGGACAACATGCCCGATAAACTGGATGGAACCATACCGGAGTATCAGACCGACGAAGTGGCCCTCCTCCTGCGAGACTTGGGCATTGCCAACCGCACCAATTTCGGGCTCACTGATTCGTCAGCCTCCTTTTCTCCTGAGAACTTGGTGGAAAATTTTGGCTATTCCACGTCGCTGGCCACGATGGATAACTCAGACCCGACGAAGTATGAGAGCGTTTTTCTTGCGACGCTGAAGGGTGAGATCGACGCGGCGCGGCCGCTCCTGCTGGGCCTGCCCAACCATATGGTCGTGATCGACGGCTACTCCGCCAACGAGTCAGGCCGGAAGGCGCACCTCAATATGGGTTGGGGCGGCAGCGTGGACGATTTCTATTTTCTGGATCTGCCGGTGCCGAAGGGAAACGACGCCTATTTTGATACGAGTGCGGGAAAACTCACCATTCATTATAATATCAAACCCTGCACGAGCGGCGCCGACTGTTACGTCAATCTCGAGGCGGTGGACGGGGCAAGCGGCCTTGTCATCACGGGCAGTTTTGACCAGGACAAGGATCAGGACGCTTATGAATTCTATCTGAAGGGCGAGACTTCATTCATTGCGAAGCGGGGTTACGGTGATCTGTTTTACAGAGAAGTCGCTTTTTATGTCACCATCATGAATGAAGTGGACGGAAGCATCGTTTTTGCGCTATCCGACCCTTCCACGCCTGATAGCGCCAATAAGGCGATCCTTGTCGACAGTAATCTGCCTGCCGGAAAATATCGGGTGCGGGTTTCTCTCTGCAATGATCTCGGCTGGTGTTACGCGCGCGCCGATACCGATACCTTCAATCAATATACGGTGACGCTGACCTCGGGGACGTTTACCGCCGAGGAACAGGCGACCGTTGACCAAGGCCTGCGCAAGCCGCCGGTGATCGGCAACAACTTGCCGGATCTTATCCTCAGTACCGCCCCGCCGGAGGTGCGGCGGATACTGATCGACGCCCGTGATGAAAACGGCGACGCCGTTACTTTGTCTGTTGCGAACAGCAATCCGGCCGCAGTCACGGCGGTTATGAACGGAAATATCCTCGTACTCACGCCGACGGGGGCGGCAAAGGTCGCGAGCCGGATTGTGGTGACGGCTTCGGCAGATGGCCAGAGCGCGGAAAAGGCCTTTCTGGTCATGACGGACAACGGCGGTACGGCCTTCGGTAAGTCGGTTACCGTTACCGGGGCATTTGCCAATTATGATGATGTCCAGAACATCTCGGCGATCCTGGAAGGCGATTGCCAGATTCAGGGCGATAATGGTTATGCCGGCCAGGCCTTTTTTTCATCGGTTGTGGATTCATCAGGGGCGGTTATTGGCTCGATTGACGGCGGCCTTGGCACTGGTGACAAAATGGGCAGTGTAATCGGTCTGCAATCTTTAACCAGGGGGATATATAGCCTGAAAGCGACGCCTTGCGGCACTTCATTCTGCTATAGCTATCCTGATCCTCGTCCTGATCCCCCAGGCCTGGGCTGGGCTTACAAACTTGTCGTAACCTGCCCTGATGCGGATGTAAACCCCGTAACGATCGCCGGACTCCTGGGGATCGATCTTGCGGGGACTATTGGGACGGGAGATCTGAATGGGGACGGAGCGGTAAACATGGCCGACGCCGTTTTGGCCCTGCAACTGCTCTCGCGCATGGACATGACCGGCAAGACGATTTATCTCCGGGGCGACGCGGACGGCAATGGCAAAATCACCCCAGCCGAGTTACTCTTCATCCTTCAAAAAACAGCCGGCCTCAGATAGCAAGTCATGGGGTCAGGTCTTTAAATTTAGCGTTTTTGGTTCATGGGGTCAGGGCTTTAAATCCAGCATGGCTTCTCAACGCTAAATTTCAAGACCTGACCCCATAAAGGTTCAAGACCCCATAAGGTTTGGTGCCCCTGCCGCGATTCGAACGCGGGGCCTGCGGATTAGGAATCCGTCGCTCTATCCTGCTGAGCTACAGGGGCATGCCGTTCATTGCGCGCCTTCCTAACATGCTTTCCTGATGGTGTCAATAAGCTTGCCGCCTGAGAAAAGGATTGACAAAATACCCTCTAAATAATAAAAGCATCAGCTTTTAAAAGGCTTTTTGTCCTGGAAAGAAGGCGGGAGCGTTAATGAAGAATGTTATCAGCAGTAAACGGGCACTGGAGATTATTGAAAGATTTCCCCGTTCCCGGGTGCTGGTTATCGGGGACATAATGGCCGACCACTTTATCTGGGGCGCGGTGTCGAGGATCTCTCCCGAGGCGCCTGTTCCCGTCGTGGAAGTAAATAAGGAAAGCTTCATGCTCGGAGGTTGTGCGAATGTCTTCAACAACATAGCCGCTATGGGAGGGCAGGTTGGGCTGGCGGGGGTAATCGGGGCCGATGACACCGGAAGGCGCCTGCTGGGTGATCTCGGCAACCGGGGCATGGAGACAAAGGGCATCGTTGTCGAAGGGAATCGCCCGACGACGCTCAAGACGCGGATTGTCGCGCACGGGCAACAGGTCGTCAGATTCGACCGTGAAGATCGCCGGATGATCCGGGAAACGACAATTCGCGCTATCGTTTCCTATATCGAATCATTGCGTGACGAGCTGGGCGCTCTGGTGATCTCCGATTATAACAAAGGGGTTGTTGTCCGGCCGCTCCTTGACCGGATCCGAAAGGCGCTTGCCGGCCGGGCGATCGTCACCTGCGTTGATCCGAAGCAGCGGGATTTTTCCCTTTATGAAGGCTTTGACATAATCACCCCCAATCACCACGAGGCGGGGCTCGCGGCAGCCGCAGAGATGACGGGCGCCGACGATCATATCCGCGTCGGGAGGAAGCTACTGGAGCAGCAAAACTTCAAGGCTCTGTTGATGACAAGAGGGGAAGAGGGGATGAGCCTCTTCGAAAAAGCGAAAGTTGATGCCAACGAAAAATCCCGGATCCGGCACACAGAATTTCCCGCCCAGGCAAGAGAGGTGTTTGACGTGACCGGCGCCGGCGATACGGTGATTGGCGTGCTGGCCCTCTGCCTGGCCGCCGGGGCCTCCTTTCGGGAGGCTGCTTATCTGGCTAACCATGCTGCGGGGATCGTTGTGGGAAAGAGAGGTACCGCAACCGTGACGGCCGATGAACTCAAGAGGGTTCTATGAGCGCCCCGCAGAGGCCGCAGGAAGTAAAGCTGGTGGCGAGCATTTTTTCCGGGGATGTCGGGATCATTGGTGCTGTCGTGAAGGCGCTCTCGGAAAAGTACGGGACGGCCGACTACATCAGCGCCCCTCTTTCTTTTTCGTACACGGACTACTACGAAAAGGAATTCGGGGGTTCTCTGATCCGGCGTTTTGTCGCCTTTGAACGGCTTGTCGAGCCGGAATCGCTGCCGGACGTGAAGTTATGGACCAATGCGCTGGAAAGTGGTTATGCGGCGGCAGGAAAGAGGCGTGTCAACATTGATCCCGGTTATCTGGCCGGCGCCCACCTGGTTCTGGCAACCGGAAAGGGGTACTCGCATCGGCCCTATCTGCGGGAGGGAATCTACGCCGACTTGACGCTGATCTACCAGAAAGGGGCGTTTCAGATCCTTCCCTGGACCTATCCTGATTATGCCACAGGGGAGATGATCGGGATTCTGACCCGGATTCGGGAAAAGTATCTGCTTCAGCTTCGGGAGCCTTGAGTTGGGCCGCATATTGTTTCATTTGTCATTCCCGCCTGTGCGGGAATGACAAAGTAGAGGCATTTTTCAAAGCGTGCTATGATGAATTAGATGAAAGGGAAAGTGGGAGTTTTAATGACTAAAAGCATGACGGGATACGGCAAGGCGGAGGGGGTTGTCTCCGGCAAAAAATTCACGGTGGAGATGAAGTCGGTCAATCACCGTTTTCTGGAGATATCGCTGCGGATGCCGCCGATGTTGTTTTCCCTGGAAGCGGAGATAAAAAGGCGGATGGGGGAGAAGTTTTCCAGGGGTAAAATCGATGTTTCGATCCGGGCCAATGGAGACGGGGATGCCGAAAACGAGACTCGGCTCGCGCTGAACATGCCGCTTGTCCGCAATTATTACGCCCTGCTCAATCAGTTGAAGGAAGAACTTTATATAAATGAAGAAATTTCCCTCGCGACCCTGACCGGTCTGCGGGACGTTTTCATGCCCGTCGAGGCAAGCGAGGAGGCGGCGGATATGGGAGGGGGAATTTCCGTAATCCTCGCTGAGGCGATCGAAAATCTCTCCGCAATGAGGGAAAAAGAAGGGGAGAGTCTGATGCTTGACCTGAAGAATCGGCTGAAGACAATTTCCGGCTTTCTCGATGGAATTGATGTCAGGGCCCCGGCCGTTGTCGCGGAGTATCAGAAGCGGCTCTCCGAGCGGATTAAGGAGCTGACAGTCGGGGTTGCGCTGGACGAGTCCCGGCTGCTGCAGGAAGTGGCGATAATGGCCGAAAAAAGCGATATTACCGAGGAGATAGTGCGTTTCCGCAGTCATATTGAACAGTTTTCCGATCTGCTGGCGGGTGGGGATGCGGCCGGCCGGAAGATAGATTTCCTACTTCAGGAGATGGGCAGGGAGGTCAACACGATCGGTTCCAAGAGCGGGGATGTGGGGATAGCCCGTTTGGTCGTTGAGATAAAGAGCGAACTGGCAAAATTGAGGGAGCAGGCGCAGAATATTGAGTGATCATGAATCGAAAAAGGTTCCCGGCTTGCTGATGGTTGTCTCCGCCCCCTCCGGGGCGGGCAAGACGTCGGTTTGTCGAAGGGTAATGGAGCTGTTTCCCGATATCCATTTCTCCATATCCGTGACGACGAGAGAGCCCCGTCCCGGCGAGGTGGAGGGGAAGGATTACCATTTCGTATCTATTGAGAAATTCAGGGAAATGATCGCCCGCGACGAGTTTGTCGAATGGGTGGAAAATTATGGACATTTCTATGGAACATCGAAGGTGACGATGGACCACTTTCTGGAGCGGGGATGCGATCTGCTTTTGGACATCGAGCCCCGGGGGGCCAGGGAGATCAAAAAACACTACGCACGGGCGGCCCTTGTTTTCATACTTCCCCCCTCCCTCGCCGAGTTGAGAAAACGTCTTGCCAACAGGGGGGAGAGCTTTGAGGTACTGGAGAGGCGGCTTAACGCTTCTTTGAGTGAAATCAGGGAAGCAACGTGGTATGATTACGTAGTGGTCAATGAAAAACTTGAAGACGCGGTGGAGCGGTTCCGGGCGGTTTATCTTGCCGAGAAGAGCAGGACGGAGCGCTGCGCAGAGAAGATAGAATTGTTTTTAACATAACAATATTTAACAATATTATTGAGAAAATGGAGGGTTATAGTATATGGCGAGAGTTACCGTCGAAGATTCCCTGAAGAAGGCAAAGAACAGATTTGCCCTTGTTTTGTTGACCTCTCAACGCACCAAACAGATTATGAAGGGGTCGCATACGCTTGTCGATCCTGGAAACAACCGGGAGATTGTGACCGCCCTCAGAGAAATTGCCGCGGGAAAGGCATATTATGCCAACCCCGAATATCTGGAAATTGTAAAGGATAATTACAAGCTTGTCCCCCACGATACGGAATTCATCGGCGATGATGATGATTCGGAGTGAAGCCGGAGAGAAGTAACACGCTAATCGCCGAAAGCTGACCGCTTGAGTTAAGGATTTCCATGCAGCTTACCTACGGCATTAACCCGCTGATTGAAGGGCTCCTTTCCCAACCCCCGGTCTTTGAGAAGGTTCTAATCGCCCGGGGGCGGGGCGGCGAGGATCTGCGGAAGATCCTTGCGCTGGCCGAGAGGGCCGGCATTCCCGTCGAATATGTGGGGCGGGAGGCTATAGAAAAGCTGGCCCCGAAAAGTGTCCATCAGGGAATACTGGGAATGGGGCGTGACCATGATTATGCCACTGTTGAAGAAGTCGTTGCCAACCGCCATCAGGAAAACAGGCATGATCTGGTGATTATTCTTGACGGCGTTGCCGATCCCCGCAATCTTGGTTCCGTTATCCGAACGGCGCATTGCCTGGGGGCAAACGGGGTTGTCATCCCTGAAAACCGCGCCGCTTCGATTACTGCCGCTGCCGCCAAGGCCTCTGCCGGCGCGTCGGAATTATTGCCCGTGGCTAAAGTTGTCAATCTTGTGCGCACAATCGCATATCTGAAGGAAACAGGTTTCTGGATATACGGCGCCGACGCGGAAGCGGGGGATGAGATAAGTTCCCTTGATTACGATGGTAATGTCGCTTTGGTTATGGGAAGCGAAGGGCGGGGGATCAGGCCGCTTATTCGCAGAAATTGCGATTTTCTGATTTCCGTGCCGATGCGCGGAAGGGTGACTTCGTTAAATGTTTCTGTTGCAACCGGGGTGATTCTTTTTGAGATTCTCAGAAAGTGGGGACATTGATTTATGCCGGTATTTCTTTGGCAGGCGGAAACCAAACAAGGTGAAGCAAAAAAGGGGGAGATGGAGGCGGTCGATGAGGCGGCGGTGCGGGGAAGGCTGCGCAGGCAGGGTTTCAAGGTCGGGAAGGTAAAGCAGAAACCAAAGGATCTTTTCGAAAACATTCCCTTTTTACAGCAAAAAATCACCGAAAAGGACGTGGTGGTATTTTCCCGAATCTTCGCGACAATGATCAACGCGGGTCTGCCTTTGATGCAGTGTCTCGATATACTGGGCGCGCAGGAGCAGAATAAAACCTTCTCCAAGGTAATAAAGGGGATGAAGGATGACATCGAAGCCGGCTCGACCTTGACGGACGCCCTCAAAAAATATCCCAAAATCTTTGACCAGTTGTTTGTGAATCTTGTGGCCGCCGGAGAAAGCGGCGGTATCCTCGATGTGATTTTGCAGCGTCTTTCCAACTATATGGAAAAGGCTATGAAACTCAAGAGCAAGGTTAAAGGCGCGATGACCTATCCGATCAGCGTTTTGGGCATTTCTTTCGGGGTCATTGCGCTTTTGCTGCTGAAGGTCATCCCCGTCTTTCAGAAGATGTTCGAGGGGATGGGCTCTGCGCTGCCGGGCCCGACGCAGTTTCTTGTGGATGCGAGCGCCGCTGCCCAGAGTTACTTCATTTATGTGATCATCGGCATCGCTGTGTTCATTTACGCCTTCAAAATGTATTACAAAACGGAGAAGGGAACCTTGGTGGTTGATGCCTTTATCCTGAAAACGCCGGTTTTTGGACCTTTGCTCAAGAAGGTGGCCGTGGCCAAATTTACGAGAACGCTCTCGACGATGATGTCAAGCGGGGTTCCTATCATGGAAGGTCTCGATATCGTAAGCAAAACTTCAGGAAACAAGGTAATAGAAAACGCCATAATGAAGACAAGGCAAAGTATTGGCGAAGGAAAAACGATTGCTGAGCCGTTGATGGAAACGGATATCTTTCCGCCGATGGTGGTGCAGATGATCGCGGTCGGCGAGGCCACCGGCGCTCTGGACACCATGCTCTCGAAAATTGCGGACTTCTACGACGATGAGGTTGACGAGGCGGTAACCGCCATGACGGCCCTCTTGGAGCCGTTCATGATGGTGTTTCTCGGAGGCGTTGTCGGCGGGATGATCATCGC
>Ga0208373_1005686_pt1 | contig 10269 bp, 13 predicted proteins | sample RifOxyC2_FD_184036 | JGI IMG/M metagenome (GOLD analysis project Ga0208373, IMG submission 184036) | Soil microbial communities from Rifle, Colorado - Rifle Oxygen_injection C2 (SPAdes) | ecosystem: Environmental > Terrestrial > Deep subsurface > Rock core/Sediment | place: Rifle, Colorado... | reverse complement strand
CCAAAAGGCTGTGCCTCCTTGACCGTGATATTTATGACTTCGCCCAAATAGGCAAATTTTCTATTACCTTTTTTAGCCATACCAATCATCGAGACCTTTTTGGCTCCGCTATTGTCTGCGACTTCTAGAATTGTTCTTAATTGCAACATATTATTTTTTTATTTTTGTACAGACGAGGCATGCCTCGTCTCTATGTTTATTTATTAATTTTTTCAATCACTTTAAAATGTTTGTCCTTTGAGATTGGTTTTGTTTCTTCGATCTTTACGACATCCCCTAACTGCAAATCTAATTTTTCATTGTGGGCTTTAAATTTTTTATGTCTAATTATGACTTTATGGTAAACAGCGTGTCTAAATTTTCTTTCAACCAAAACTACAACTGTCTTTGTCATCTTTAATGAAACTATTTTTCCGATCAATGTTTTTTTCATATTATTTTTCGCCAAGAACCGTTAATAAAACTGCTAATTGTTTCCTTTTTTTTACCAAACTATTTGTATCCTTTGGAGGATTGCTTTTAAATGACAGCTGTAATTTGGCTATTTCCTCTCTAATTGAATTGGCTTCTTTTTCTAGTTCATTACTGGTTTTTCCGATAAATGTTTTAGTAATTTTTTTCATATTATATTTCTTTACTGACAATTTTTGTCTTTACTGACAATTTAGATGCAACGCTATTTAATACCTTTATTGATTCTTCTTTTGATAGTCCGTCAATTTCAAATAATATTCGTCCTGGTGTGACACTGGCCACAAAATGAGATACGTCTCCTTTTCCAGAGCCCATCGTTACCTCCGGTGGTTTTTTTGTAAACGGTTTGTCAGGAAATATTCTAAACCAATATTTACCGCTTTTTCTTGTACCCCGGGCAAAAATAACTCTAACCGATTCAATTTCTCGATCTTTTATCCATGCGCTTTTCATTGCTTTTAAACCATAAAAACCGAAATTCAATCTATCCCCTTTGACGGCTATTTTCCGAAATGTACCTCTGAATTGTTTTCGATATTTTTGTCTTTTTGGTGATAACATAATTATTTACAAATCCAAACCTTAACTCCTACATATCCTGACCTTGTTAGGGCCGGATACCTGGCTAAATCAACTTCTTCTCTTATTGTCGATGTTGGGATTGTTCCTAAAAAGTATTTTTCGCGCCTGGATATTTCAGCTCCACCAACTCTTCCACCAAGTTGTATCTTGACCCCTTTGGCGCCTGCTTCCATTACTTTATTCATCGCATTGTGAACGGTAGAACGATGAGGAAAATTTTTTACCAATTTTTCTGCGACCATTTGAGCAACATAATAGGAGTTCAAAAACGGTTTTTTTACCGGTTCAATTTTAATATCAATTTTTAACTCCTTGACTTTTTCCCCTTTTTTTAGGTTATCAAGGACAAACTGCTTTATTTCTTCCAACCCTTTTCCACCCCGACCAATTATCATACCAACTTTAACTGCATAAATGATCAAAGTAATTCTGTTGATAGCTCTCTCTATATCTATCTGAGTTACTGAGGAAAAAGCCAGTTTTTCCATTAAAATCTTTCTTATCTTCAAGTCTGATATCAAGGATTCCCTAAAAGACCTTTTATTAGAAAAAAACCACCTTGAATTCCAATTGTATACTATTCCAAGTCTTAAACCTCTTGGATGAACTTTTTGTCCCATTTATTTTTTCGCTTTAACCACCGTATCTTTAGCGGAGGTGGTTTTTCCAATTTTTAATTTTGGTGTTTCAACTTTTTTATCAGCTTTATTTACAGATTTCGCTTCCAAGATAATTTTGATGTGGCTCATTCTCCTGTTGATCGGTTTTGCATTTCCTCTCGATCCTGGTCGGTAGCGTTTTAACTTTTGACCTTGCTCAACGGTCAGAAGTTTAAATTCTAACAAATTATCTTCTACTTTCAATATCTGCTTGGCGCTACTAATGGCCGATTTAATCGCTTTGTACAAAATAACGGATGCATCGGTTCTTTCATACATCAGATATTCTAAGCTCTTAGCCGGGCCTAATTTTTTTATTGCCGGCAGATAAAAACGGGCCTTCTTTGGTGAAACCGGCAAATTAATAAAATATGCTTTTGCTTCCATAATTATTTTCGTCTTTTTATAACTAATGACCTGCTCCATTTATTTTTATTTCTGGTTCTTTTTCCTCTTGCCGGCTTTCCCCAAGGCGTTTTTGGGTGCATTCCCTCTCCGGATCTGCCTTCTCCACCGCCGTGTGGATGACTGCGCGGATTTTGAGCCGTACCTCGAACGGTTGGTCTAATTCCCATCAATCTCTTTCTTCCGGCGCTTCCAATTATTTCATCTTTAAAATTGATGTTACCGATTTGGCCAATCGTTGCCCAACAATCTTTAAAAAACCTTTGGACCGTTCCTGAAGGTAATTTAAGATGAATATACTTATCTTCTTTTGCTATGACTTCTGCGGCTGTTCCTGCACTTTTTATCATCTGTCCGCCTTTTCCAATATAAAGTTCAACGTTATGGACCAATGTTCCGATCGGAATATTTTTTAAAGCTAAAGCATTACCGATTTTTATTTCCGCATTTTCACTGGCGATAATTTTATCTCCTATTTCCAGTTTATTTGGGTAAAGGATATATCTTAATTCATTATCTTGATATTTAACCAGGGCAATAAACGCATTTCTATTCGGATCCCTTTCGATTCTTATAACTTCTGCCTCCATATCCCTTTTGTCTCTTTTAAAATCAATTACACGATAAAATCTTTTTTGCCTACCCCCTTGATGGCGGACAGAAATTTGGCCACTATTATCCCGGCCTGACCTTTTTTTTAATATGTTTGTCAAGCTCTTTACCTGTTTAACCTTTTTAAAAAATATTTTTTTATTCATAATTATTTTTGAGGAAATAGATCAATTTTACCTTCAATTAACCTAACAAAAGCAATTTTTCTATCAGAGGACTTTTTGAGCAATCCTTTTTTACCAACTTTTTTTTCCTTACCCTTTCTTATCATAATTTTTACTTCACCTGTTTTCACTTTATAAAGTTTTTCAAGGGCTTGTTTCACTTGATGCTTATTGGCCTTTTTATCGACTTCAAACATATAAACATTATTTTGGACCAGATTAGTGGCCTTTTCAGTCAGTATCGGTTTGACCAAAATTTTATTTATTAACATTTTTCTGTTTTGATTTAAAAACTTCTAAGGCATTTTCAACAAAAATTAAATTACTACTCTTCAGGATCAAATAAGGATTTAGGGAATTAACGTCAACGAAGGACATATTAGATATATTCCTCATTGCCAAAATTAAATTATTCTCTCCAGATATTTTCTTCAAAATCATAAGATTATTTTTTCCTATTAATTTCAGTTCTTTAAGAAAATTAACAACCGTTTTGGTTTTTGGTTCCATAGTTAAAGATTTTTCTTCTAAACCGAATATCTTCTTTTCTTTTAATTTATTTGATAAGGCACAATATAAGGCTATTTTCTTTTCTTTTTTATTAAACTTTAAGCTATAGTCTTTTTGTTTTGGGCCGTGAGCTATTCCACCACCGACAAAAATTGGGGCTTTAATGGCTCCGTGTCTGGCTTTACCGGTCCCTTTTTGACGATAAATTTTTCTTGTTGATCCGATAACCTCACTTCGGGTTTTAACTTTAACGTTGCCTTGTCTTTGATTTACTAAATAAACCCTTACTGCTTGTGTTAGTAGGCTTTTATTTTCTGCAACGGCAAAAACTTCTTTCGGAAGTTCAACGGTTTTTAGCTCTTTACCGTCAATACTATAAATGGATAAAGCCAAATTAGCCTTTTTTGTAACTGTTTTATTAGTTTTTATCTCTTTTTTATTAGCTGTAACCATATTATTTTGATCTAATTTCCAATAATCCACCTTTGGCACCGGCGACCAATCCTTTAATTAATAAACCATTTTCTTTCACTTCAATTACTTCTATATTTTTTATAGTTACCCTATCCCCACCCATTCGGCCGGCCATCCTTTTTCCTTTGAAAACTCTTCCGGGAGTGGTTGTCATTCCAATTGATCCTGGAGCTCTTTCATCTCGGGACGCGCCGTGAGTATGAGATCTTCCTTTAAATCCATGACGCTTCACTCCACCCTGAAAACCTTTTCCTTTGGATGTCCCTGAAACGGTTATCAAATCACCCGCTTTTATAAAAAGGGTTGGATTGATAATATCTCCAGGAAAGATCTTGACTTCTCCGATCTGAATTCCTTTCTTATTTCCTTCTTCGATCAATTTGACTTTTTCTTTGTAATCTTCGAGCCGAAACTCCCTTAAAAAACGAAGCGGGGTCTTTATCCCCGCTTTTTCTAATTCCCCTTTAACCGGTTTTTTAATATTTTTAGTTTGACCAAATCCAAGCTTAACCGAAAAATAACCCCGCTTGTCCGGGGTAATAACATCAACTAGATGACAGAAGGAGGTATCAACAAAAGTAGTCGGAATCCTATCACCTGTTTTATCAAATTGTTGGGATTGAGCTGATTTTTTTCCTAAAATAAAAATTGACATAAAAAAATGCCCCAGATTGGGGCTAATATTCCAATCCGAAAAAACAAATCCTTAGTTCCCGAACAAAAGGATAGTTAACATGTAAACAGGATTATATAATAATAATCTAAAATGTTCAAGGAGAATTTTTTACCCTAAACTACCTCGAGTATAGGGTAACCATGTACCCAAATGTGGTACTGTGGTTACATTTTTACTTCAACCTCAACGCCGGCAGGAAGTTCAAGATGCATAAGAGAATCAATTGTTTGGTTAGTGGGATTTAAAATGTCAATCATTCGTTTATGAGTTTTCAAACCAAAATGTTCTCGGGCATCTTTATCAATGAACGAGGCTTTATTGACCACAAACATCTCGTTTTTAGTAGGCAATGGAATCGGGCCCAATACATTGGCGCCCGTCCTGATCGTTGTATCAACAATTTTTTGACACGTTTCATCGATCAGACGATGGTCATATGACTTAAGCCTAATTCTAATCCTTCCTTTCGGCATAGTATTAAAGTGCAAAAAACCCGTTATTTAATAATCTTTGTCACAACTCCAGCTCCAACTGTGTGACCACCTTCCCGAACGGCAAACTTCAATCCTTCTTCCATGGCAACCGGATAGATCAATTTACCTTTAATCTTGACATTGTCTCCCGGCATTACCATTTCAACACCTGCTGGTAATTCCACTTCTCCAGTGATATCAGTGGTTTTAATATAAAACTGAGGACGATATCCTTTAAAGAATGGTGTGTGTCGTCCGCCTTCATCTTTGGTAAGAATATATATTTCTGCATCAAATTCGGTGTGCGGGGTGATAGATCCCGGTTTGGCGATCACCTGTCCTCGAATAACGTCTTCTTTTTCTACGCCTCTTAACAATAAACCAACGTTATCTCCGGCTCGAGCTTCGTCAAGTGTTTTCTTGAACATCTCAACTCCGGTAATAACCGTCTTTTTGGTTTCCTTGATACCGACTATTTCCATTTCTTCATTTACTTTCGCAATGCCTCTTTCAACTCTTCCGGTAACAACGGTTCCACGTCCGGAAATCGTAAAGACGTCTTCAACCGGCATCAAGAACGGTTTATCAACCGGTCTGACTGGATCAGGGATATAATCGTCAACCGTCTTCATCAGAAGTTCGATCGCTTTTAATCCTTCTGGGTCATCGGCCAACGCTTTTACAGCTGAACCACGAATGACCGGAATTTTGTCTCCTGGAAATTTATACTTGGTTAACAAATCCCTTACTTCCATTTCAACTAGATCTAGGATCTCCTTATCAGCCACCATGTCACATTTGTTTAGGAAAACAATTATGGCTGGAACGTTTACCTGACGTGCAAGCAAAATGTGCTCTCGGGTTTGTGGCATTGGACCATCCGGAGCGGAAACGACCAAGATAGCTCCGTCCATTTGAGCGGCGCCGGTAATCATGTTCTTAATATAATCAGCATGTCCTGGAGCATCGATGTGTGCATAGTGCCTTTTGTCTGTCTCATATTCTGAGTGATGAAGATTAATAGTAACTCCGCGGGCTTTTTCCTCAGGGGCCTTATCAATATCTTCATACTTTAAGAACTTTGCCTGTCCTTTTTTCGAAAGAACGTAGTGAATTGCTGAAGTTAAAGTTGTTTTTCCATGATCAACGTGACCAATCGTACCAATATTTAAATGAGGTTTATTCCTCTTAAAAACGCCGTCTGCCATATATTTATATAAAATTAATTAATAATAAAAATAACAAAGCCTTACTCATTATAACGAAAAATTTCAAAAAAACAAGAAGGCTTTTCAAGCTTTAGAATTTATATTAAGGTTTGACGGCAGAAAAGTCAAGGGATTTTAAATCTTTTAAAATGATTAAATTTATATATAATATCATAAAAATAAAATGGCAACTGAATTAATACGACAATCTGGTCTTGAGATGATGGTCCCAAATGTTAGAAATACCGAACTTGAAATTAAAGAAGATCTCCTGTTCGAAGCAAAACGGCTTGTTGGATATAAAATACCAGACAAACAACCGATATTTGGACGAGGATCGCCTGTTCGTTTATTAAAAATGATTAACAGCATATACCTTAAATCTCAACCTATTACTTTAACTCACTCCATAACAGTTGGCCACATATTAGGAGCGTTTCTTAAAGAATATTATGATTTACCGAGTTTTGTAGGCGAAGCAATCGGACAGGTACACGACTGTGGCAAACTACAAATGACAGAAATAATTAATAAAAAAGGTAAGCTAACAGATAAAGAATTGGAAGAAACAAAAAAACATCCGTTATTGTCATCAATTTTTCTTGAATCTGGAGATTACCCAACAATTGGCCGAATCGTCTTAGGACATCACTTGTATGGACAACCTAATCGTTATCCTGAGGATTATCAAGAGGAAAATCTATTTATTAGAGAATTACAAATTGTTCTCTCCATAATAGATAAACTCGTGGCTGGTATTGATATTAGGCCAGAATTATCACAAAAGGATTTATATAGTAGAATGACAACAAAACAGATGTTATCCAAGTGTGATAAATTATTAGAATCATATTCTGATTTTAAAGGAGATTATCCTATTCAAGAGTGGTTCGAATTTTTAAAAAACATTATTAGTCAAGGATTACGTATAAATGGTAATATCGTCCGTATTGGTGATGTAGTTACATTGAAACAAATAGAAAAATTGGAAGCTATCAAAGTTGATGATTTGATAGAATGTTTGGCATGAGCGACTACGTTTTAAATAAGGAACAACAACAGGCGGTGAAATATAATCAGGGTCCCCTATTGATTATTGCCGGAGCCGGAACAGGAAAAACTTCGGTCATTGTTGAGAAAATAAAATTCCTGGTCAAAAAGAAACTGGCTAAACCGGAACAAATTTTGGCCTTAACTTTTACCGAAAAAGCTGCTTCCGAAATGGAGGAGCGCGTTGATAAGGCTATGCCTTACGGCTACTTTCAAATGAATATCTCAACCTTTCATGCCTTCGCCGATCAGATCTTAAAAGAAAATGGATATCAAATTGGCTTATCTCCAAGTTTTCGTTTAATGACTGAAGCCGAAACAATCTTATTTTTACAAAAAAATCTTTTTCTTTTTAAACTTAAATATTTCCGACCTTTAGGTAATCCGAATAAATTCCTTGAAGCGTTGTTACAACATTTCTCCCGATTAAGGGACGAGGATATATCGCCTGAGGAATATATTCGCTTCGTTAAAAATCAAAGGTCAAAGATCAAAGATCAAAAAGAAAATGACGAATTATTAGAAAAAAAGAAATATTTTGAACTCGTTGAAGCTTACGAAACTTATCAGAAATTAAAACTTAAAGAGGGATTGATGGATTTTGCTGATCTGGTCTATTATTTATTGCACCTTTTTAGAAAACGTCCCAATATTTTAAGACGATATCAACAGCAGTATCCTTTTGTTTTTGTTGATGAATTCCAGGACACAAATATTTCCCAGTACCTTCTTATCAAACTCCTATGCCCTGCCAAGAAAAATCCAAGACTTACCGTTGTTGGTGATGACTCACAAGCCATCTATAAATTCCGAGGCGCATCAGTTTCAAACATTATTAGTTTTATGAAGGATTATAAAAGATCTAAACAAATAACTTTGAAAAAAAATTATCGTTCTAATCAAACCATCCTTGACCATGCATACAAATTAATTAAGAATAACGATCCTGACACTTTGGAGTTTAAATTGGGGATCTCAAAAAATCTATTGGCCAATAGACCCGATGATAAAAAGGCAATTAATTTTTTTCTTGCCGAAAACGTTGAAGAAGAATCTGACCAAATAGCTAAAGAAATTCTAAGTCTTTCGAAAAAATATAAATTTTCCGACTTTGCCATTTTAACTCGAGCCAACAATCACTCGGAGCCTTTTGTCAAATCACTGTCCCGTGCCGGTATTCCCTATCAATTTTTAGGACCGGGAGCACTTTATAAACAACCCGAAGTTAAGGATCTGATCGCCTATTTAAAAATACTTTATAATCTTGAGGATTCCCCTTCTTTATTCCGCCTTCTGTATATGGATATATATAGTATCGATAAAAAAGATGTTTCTTTACTCCTTTCTTTCTCTAAAAAAATCAATCAAACCCTCTTTAATGCAATCGAGATTTATCTTTCTAACTTAAATGTATCAATACATCGAAGTGAATTCGATATTTACAAACCATACCTGCCCCTTTTAAAATCCGAAAGTCAAAAACAATTGTTAAAAATCTATAAAATGATCACTAAACATCTTGGTCTTTTAAAGACAGATACTGCGGGTCAAATTCTTTATTATTTCTTGGAAGACTCAGGACTACTATTAACTTTAACAAATTTTAAAACCGAGGCGGGGGAAAAAATTGCCGTAAATATTTCTAATTTTTTTAGTAAGTTAAAAATATTTGAGTCGGAACATGAAGACTCTTCTGTTTTTGCTGTTGTTGATTTTATTAACATGAGCATAGAAATGGGAGAGTCGCCCAATCTTGCAAAAACCGATACCTCATCTCTAAACGCCGTTAACATTTTAACGGTTCATTCTGCCAAAGGATTGGAGTTCCCGGTGGTTTTCCTGGTTAATTTAACTGAAGAACGTTTTCCAACCCGCCATAAAAAAGAAACTATTAGTATTCCCGAAGACTTAATCAAAGAAATACTTCCGGTCGGAGACTATCATATTCAGGAAGAACGACGGCTGTTTTATGTAGGGTTAACCCGGGCTGAAGATCGATTATTTTTGTCATCTTCAAAATTTTATGGCGAAGGAAAACGTCAAAGAAAAATTTCTCGGTTTGTAATCGAAACTTTAGATGAAAAATTTATTAATAAATTTACCAATATCAAAAAGGAAGAAAAGTCCCAACTATCGATCTTTGATTTTAAAATACAAAAACGAATGAAACAAGGGTCGGTCACGACCGACCCCTACACCGATCATCGATTGCCGACTAACAACAACTTTTCCTTTTCTCAACTGAATTCCTTTAAAACCTGTCCCCTTCAATATAAATATCAATATATTTTGAAAATTCCCACCATCCCAACTGCGGCCGAATCTTTTGGAATTTCTATTCATCAAACTTTACAAAAATTTTATATCGAATTTTTAACAAATAAAAAAATAAATAAAAAAAACCTTCTAAATATATACCAAAAGAATTGGGTTCCGATTGGGTATTCTTCTCTTGACCATCAAAAACGGATGATAAAAGAAGGGGAAAAAATGTTAATTAATTTTTATGATAAATTTCATTTTCGAAAATTAGAAATCGTTGGTCTTGAAAAATTATTTAAAATAAAGATTGATGAGGATATCTATCTGACTGGAAAGATCGATCGGGTTGATCGTATAAATAAAAGTGGAGTAGAGATAATCGATTACAAAACAGGGAAAAAACCTGATGAACGGGAGTTGACAAAAAGCTTGCAGCTTACCATTTATACTTTGGCTGCTCACGATAAAAATTTATTTAATAAAAAACTAACTGATATTAGCCTGACTTTTTATTACCTTCAAGCTCCAGAAAAGATCACTCTCAAAAAAAATGAAGGGGATCTAATTAAAACAAAGGAAGAAATAATTAATATGGTTGCTGAAATTAGACAAAACATATTCCCGGCCAACCCAGGTATGCATTGCGACTTCTGCCCTTTTAAAATTATCTGTGAGGCGTGGCAGTAATTAGTTATAGTATAATGGTGAAATGGCAAAACT
>Ga0208373_1005684_pt1 | contig 10270 bp, 9 predicted proteins | sample RifOxyC2_FD_184036 | JGI IMG/M metagenome (GOLD analysis project Ga0208373, IMG submission 184036) | Soil microbial communities from Rifle, Colorado - Rifle Oxygen_injection C2 (SPAdes) | ecosystem: Environmental > Terrestrial > Deep subsurface > Rock core/Sediment | place: Rifle, Colorado... | reverse complement strand
TTGGGCATCTTTCCAGAGTTCTTCTCTCTTTTCCGGTTTAATCTCTCCAGTAAACAAAACTATTTTTTCTATGGGAAGATCTAAGTGTTGGCGAAAAGTAGCTAAATGTTGTTCACAAAGTGGTTTAGTGGGGGCTAACATTAAAATTTTAGAAGAAGGGTATTGGCTTAATCTCTGAGCAGTAAGCATAAAGGCAATTGGTGTTTTACCCATCCCGGTGGGAAGTACTACCAAAGTACTGAAATTAGCTGCAGTGCCTAAAATTGTTTGTTGGTACAACCTAGGTAGGAAATCTTTTATCATTTTTTAATTAATCCCGGGGTTAAGGATTTGACTTCTTTATGAATTAATGCCGGTAAATCTTGTAGCTTATTCATAACATTACTTCTTTATATATTCTACCTGCACTTGTCTAGGTTGTCTAATACTCTTAATGTTGTTGGTTTTAAGTTTTAAAAAATATATTCACTTAAGTAGATTTGGTGTTACTCATTCAAAAAAATAACTGTTTATCAAGAAATCAGGTTTTTTAAGCTCAAAAGGCGGATGATTAAACTTGTTTTTAACCTATTAAGTTAAATTATTCAAGTATTTTGAATAAACCATAAATTTTTAGGTGGGTTGTGTGACGATTTTGTTACTCTTTTTCACAAGATTTAAGTAGAACTGTTTTTTAAAATTAATATGGTCAATAATACCAGATCTAGTATTCTAGGTGTACTCTATGAATCTCGAGGAGTGGATCATGAAGATAATCGGCGAGCTCTTCTTACAGCTTTCAATGGCGATTTGGGCAGTTTTGTAGCTACACAAGTAAAATTTGCTGTGATGAAACAAGATGCAGTTCTTGGCGGTCATTATCATACATATGATGAATTGTTTTATTTATTAGAAGGTCAAGGCACTTTTTCTTTAAGAGATACTCGTTCTGAAGTTTCTGGTCAAAATGTTGAATATCAATTGGTTAAAGGGGATCGGTTGTTTATTCCCCCATATGTTGCTCACAAAGCTTTAGTTAAAGCCGGTTCTATTTTAGTGGGCTGTACTGCCGAACCATACGTCTCTCCTGCTCATAATGATAAAAAATTTGATTTTTGATTAAATTACACTTAAATTTGTTTTTCTAAATGGTATAAGGGAAACATATATAAACCTACATTCTCCTGAAATTTCAGTTAAAAACAGGCGATTTCAGATGGTTATGTTTATCGAGCAGTTCGGGATACTTTTCTTAATTATTGTCTTAATCTCTTTTATTATTAAGTTATTTAAGCAGCCAATAATTATTGGTTATGTTCTATCCGGTATTTTTTTTACTTATTTGTTCCAACAAAATAGTTCTATTAAACCAGAAATAGTTATTCTTTCGGAATTGGGTATTACTTTTTTGTTGTTCTTAATGGGTTTAGAATTTGATTTAAAATCCTTAAAATTTTTAGGTAAGGATATTTTGATTACATCTACCCTTCAATCTGTGATTTTTTTCTTTACTGCCTTTGGATTAGCTGGATTATTCCATTTTAGTTTTAATGAACGGATTTATCTTTCTATTTTGTTTATGTTCAGCAGTACTTTATTGGTGGCTAAATGGGTAGAAGACAAAAAAGAAAACAATACTCTTCACGGAAAAATAACCTTAGCTACTTTACTTATTCAAGACCTGTTCGCTATCATTGCAATGACTTTTTTAGTATTATTAAAAGAAAGTTCTTATACCCAAGTTATTTTAGCCCCCCTTAAAGGGATATTACTTATTTTTATTGCTTTTATTTTTGCTCGTTACCTATTAAATTTTATTTTAAGTTTAGGAGTAAGATATCCGGAACTGTTATTTATTGCTAGTTTAGGGGTTTGTTTTATTTTTGTTGAAATTTCTCCCTTATTGGGCTATTCTACGACCATTGGAGCGTTTATTGCTGGAGTAGTTTTAGCTAACACGATTTATAAAACTGAAATATCTAGTCGTTTGAAACCACTTATTGTTTTTTTTAACATGCTTTTTTTTGTGGGTTTGGGTTTTCAAATGGACTTCAATTTAAGTTTTAATGTTTTTCTGTTTATTATCTGTTTAATTTTGTTGAGTTTATTGTTCAAACCCCTAATAGTTTATTTAAGCTTAAGATTAAGAGGATATGATTACAAAACCTCTTTTTTAGTTAGTTTGTATCTATCCCAATTAAGCGAATTTGGAATAATCATTATTACCAGTGGTTTTATTAGCGGTTTAATTGGTAAAGAAATTAGCGCTATTGGTATTATTGGCATTATTACAACTATGATCTTGTCTTCTTATTTAATCAAATATGGGCAAAAATTATTTCGTTATTTTGAGAAACCACTCATGAAATTTGACCGTTTTTTTAAAATAAATAAAGGTGATTCTATTACTCCCCTTGAACAAAATTACAATATTATTTTTTTTGGTTATTATGATTTAGGGAAAGAATTGTTGGCTAAATTAGATAGTTTAAGTAAAAAAGTAGTGGTTATTGAAAATGATCCTGAAAAAATTGGAATTTTAAAGAAAGAAGGTTGGAATTATATTTATAATTCGGTGAATAATCCCGAATTTTTTGAACGAATTCAATTTGAAAAAATAGAATTAGTGGTTTCTAGTTTAACTGATGTTCAGGATAATTTAATGATTATTAAAGAATTAAAAACTAAAAATCCCCTAGCAATTGCCATTGTTTCCGCTAAAAGTTTTAAAGATTCTTTGGAATTATATGAGTCTAATGCTGATTATGTTATTTTAAGTTCTTTTTTAAAGAACCAACAAGTATCAATTCTTTTAGAAGATTATACTACAGATATAAGTAAGGTATTAAATCAAAAAATCACTCAAATAAGTAGGCTTAAAGAAATAGAGCAAAAAAGAAAAGAAGTCAATCAAGACCACATTTTTTTGGATATTAGTGATTTTATGAGAAAATTATCTCCAGCTAAATTATCCCGTCAATATTTAAAGAACAAATTATCTAACTTAGAGACAAAATTTCCCCACAAAAAAAACTAGTTTTTGTCTAATTCTTGTTGCCCGGTTAAAGTTATAATTCGATCTTCCTTTTTTAATTCAATATTCAAAAAAACAAGGTCATTAATTACTAAGTCATTTCCCGCCAAATAAAAAGATATATTTCTTAAATCCCATAATCTCACCTTTTCAATGTTCTCAAATTCTAATACTCGAAAAGGTGTTTTACCTTTAAGATGAGGATTATTTTCATCAAACAAGGCAATTAATATAGACCATGGGTCATCTTTCGTTTTACCTGGTTTTCGGCTAAGAATTACACTTTTATTGTAATACTTTACCATTTACTATTTAATAAACTCTTTACTTTTAAATATTACTACCTTTTTTTTAAGATGAAGATAATAAGATATTCCAAAACCACTTAAAAATAAAATGACAACTATTAATCTTGAACCCCAAAACGTACCCAATAAGTAACCAAATAAAAAACCGAGAATTATAAGTATAAAAGGAAAAATTGGTTCTTTATATCTTCTAACATAAAACAATCTTCCAGCCAATCCCCCTGAAAAAAAAGTAATTAAGTAATTTAATGTAGCTTGATGAATTAACAATGAAATAAAAAAACCAGATAATAAGAATACTGCTGCTAATGTTTCAGCCCAAGTTTCTTCAATTTTCATAGTCAAATTTATTTCTCCGAGCCGATTAACATGAACCAGCCCCCAATTAATATTCCTAATATTATTAATAATAGTAATCCCCATCCTCCACCCAATAAAAGAAGTAAAGTAGTAATTAGTACGGTAACTACTGCGATTCCATAAATTTCTCTAGAACCAAAAAATATATTTAACCCCTCTAATCGGGGAATAGGTAAAACGGAACAAATAGCAAAAATTAAACAAATAATCATTCCCCGTTCAAAAAACAAGGTTTGGGAAAAGAAATAATTTCCGATTCTAAATCCCATGGCCATAATTAAACTACCTAACACCCCCCAAAAAGCAATTAAAGCCTGTTCTTCTATTTGAAACCCATATCGGAATTGGCCTAATCGATGTCTAACCATAAACACTGCTGAAGCACTACCCGCCAAAACTAAAGTTAAATTTCCGAATGTAGCAAAAGCGAAAACTAAAGAGATTAAAATTCCTAGCCACCAAGTCCGAAATTCTACTTTGTAACCTAAAGATAAGGCATATATTTTTTGTGGAGCTACATGGGCAAATAAAGATATTCCTGCAGCTAAAGTGATTAAAACTAGATTTTTCAGACCATAAATCCAATCAAATTTTTGGGTTCCCCAATATTTAAATGAAAAAATAAACCCAAAAACAATCATTCCTATAATTAATCCCGAAAGTTCATTGTGATTAAAATTAAACTCTTTTTTAATTCTAGCTACTTGTTCTTTAAAGCTAACCATTTAAAGATAGAATTATTTTAGAGATTTAAAAGGTTTTGGTTTAATTAATTATCTTGTCAGGTTTCCGTTTGGGTGGGGTTTTTAATATCTTTTCTAAATCTCCCGAAGGTATGGGTAGAGGGAGTTCAGGAGAAGAAGGGGTAGGTGTAACCGGAACTATTTCTTTATCGGGATAATCCAACGGGTATTCTGGATGTTCAATCAAATAAATAGGGGCGTACATTTTTTCAATCAATTTTCAAAACAGTTTATAAATCTTTCTTTTTTGTCATTACCTAGTAGTTTTAAATCATTTACGAAACATTTATAAGTCAAAAAGACTTCAATTTAAATTAACTTTATAGTCGATAAATGCGATATTTACTCCAATGGACTTAGCTTAAAAATGACGGAAAATCTACCCCCTTCTAAAGAACACGTTATTCCTCGGGTTATTGAGGAAGAGATGAAACAGGCTTATGTAGATTACGCTATGTCTGTGATTGTTGGGCGAGCTTTACCTGATGTTAGAGATGGTTTGAAACCCGTTCATCGAAGAATTCTTTATGCTATGAATGAGAATGGGATGTTTCATAACCGGCCGTTCAAGAAATGTGCTCGTATTGTTGGGGAAGTGTTAGGTAAATACCATCCACATGGAGATATTGCTGTTTATGATTCTTTGGTTCGATTAGCTCAAGATTTTTCTTTAAGATACCCCTTAATTAAAGGACAAGGTAACTTTGGCTCTTTAGATGGGGATAAAGCTGCTGCTCAAAGGTATACTGAAGCCAAATTGAATAAGTTAGCTGAAGAAATGCTACAAGATATCGAAAAAGAAACAGTTAGTTGGCGAGATAATTTCGATGGAAGTTTAAAAGAACCAGAAGTTTTACCGGGAAAAGTTCCGAATCTATTAATTAATGGTAGTTCTGGTATTGCTGTAGGGATGGCTACTAATATTCCCCCCCATAATCTAGTTGAAATTTGCCAAGGGGTAATTGAATTGATTAATAATCCTGAGGTTACTGTGGAAGAATTAATGGAAATTGTTAAAGGGCCAGACTTTCCAACAGGAGGAGAAATTTTTGTGGGAAAAGGTCTTCTTTATGCTTATAAAACGGGAAGAGGGAAAATTACCATTCGTTCTGTAGTCAAAAACGAAGAAAACAGATTAGTAATTACTGAAATACCCTATCAAGTAAATAAAGTGGAATTAATTGAACAGATTGCAGAACTAGTTCGGGATAAAAAAATAATTGGAATTAGAAATATTAATGATGAATCAGATCGGGATGGTATTAGAGTAGTAATTGATTTAAAAAAGGATGTGGACAGTTCGGTTATTTTAAACCAATTATTCAAATATTCTCGATTAAAAATTACTTTTGGTATTAATTTGTTAGCTTTAGTGGATAATGAACCTCGCACTTTAAGTTTAGTTCAAATGTTGCAACATTTCTTAACTTATCGTAAAGAAGTAATTAGAAAAAGAACACTTTTTGATTTAACTCAAGCTGAGCAAAGAGTTCATGTTTTGGAAGGATTAATTGTTGCCTTGGATAATATTGACCAAGTAATTCCTGGAATTAAAAATAGTAAAACCGTAGATGAAGCTAAAGATTTTTTAATTAAACAATATTCTTTAACTGAAATTCAGGCTAGAGCAATTTTAGATTTAAAATTACAAAAATTAGCTTCTTTAGAACAAGATAAAATAAAAAGTGAGAATTCTGAGTTAAAAATTAAAATAACTGAATATCATACTATTTTAAATTCCGAGGAAAAAATCCTACTGATTATCAAACAGGAATTAACTGAATTAATTACCAATTATGGCGATTCTAGAAGATCTAAAGTAGTAATTAATGATGAAGATGAAACTGATTTTGAACTCGAACAGCTTATTGAAAAAGAGAATGTAGTTGTAACCATGACTCATGGAGGATACATTAAAAGAATTCAAATAGATTCTTACAAAACTCAACGTCGTGGTGGTAAGGGAGTAAAATCTGCAGTGATGAAAGAGGAAGATTTTGTGGAACAATTATTTGTTTGTTCTACCCACGACCATTTATTATTTTTCACAGATCAAGGTCAAGTTTATTGGCTTAAGGTTTATAATATTCCTGAAGCTAATCGTTTAGCTAAGGGTAAACATCTTTCTAATTTAATTGAATTAAAAGAAGAAAATATTACTGCTATAATTCCCATAGAAAGTTTTAATCAAGGTTATTTAGTAATGGCTACAGAAAAAGGAATTATTAAAAAAACAGATTTAATGGAATTCTCTCGACCAAGAAACGGCGGAATCCGTGCTTTAAATCTGGATCAAAATGATCATTTAGTTGGGGTTAAATTAACTGATGGTACTAAACAAATTATTTTAGCTAGTAGAAAAGGGGCAGCAATTAGGTTTAAAGAAGAAGATGTTAGAAGTATGGGAAGAACTGCGTATGGTGTCCATGGTATTAAGTTAGATGAAGGAGATCGGGTAGTGGGTATGGTCATAGCTGAAGAAGGAAAGCAAGTTTTAACGCTTACTGAAAAAGGATATGGGAAACAAACTAATGTTGAAGAATATCGTTTAGTTGGTCGTGGTGGTAAAGGGGTTACCAATCTTAAAATAACTGAGAAAAATGGTGATGTTTCTTATGTCACTTTACTTTCTGGAGAAGAAGAATTATTATTAATGTCAAAAAATGGAGTAGCTATCCGAATTAAAAGCCAAGATGTCCCACATGTTGGTCGGGTTACCCAGGGAGTAAGATTAATGAAATTAAATGATCAAGATATTTTTGTAGTAGCAGCTAAAATACTAGATAGTGAAGATGAAGTTTCGGAAGAAGAATGAAATGTTTTATCTTAGTTACAGCTGGAATTGAAGATGTGGCTATAATCGAGCTTTTAGAATTAGTTGGTAAAAACGGGAAAAAAGTAGGTTCTGGTATTTTAGAAGCAGATTTAAATCCTGAAGAAATTTTGAATTTATGTTCTTATAGTCAATCCTTCCGAAGAATATTAGTCGCTGTTTCTCAAAACACCGATTTGAAGAAAATTAACTTTAGTCAATTAATTTATCCCCATTTTTTTTCTGATAAATCCACATTTAAGTTTGAAATTGAAGGGATTAAAGGGAATGAGAATAGATTAAACCTATGCCGTCAATTAGCTACTGAATTGATTGCTATCACAAAAAAAAGTAGTCATTTAAATTTAACTGTAGATTTGAAAAAACCGGACGTTTTATTCTTATTATTTTTTACTGATAATATTTTTTTCTTAGGTATTGACTGTTGTGGTTTGGAGTTAGACAAAAGACCCTATCGTCTTTTTCCACATAAGGCTTCTTTTCGAGGAGATTTGGCTTACTTTTTTTTAAGAAAGAGTGGTTGGAATAAAAAAGACAGTTTAGTGATTGGTTTTATTAAAGATGGGGTTTTACCAATAGAAGCAGCTTTATTTTTTTCCGGAAAAAAAATCAACTCTGGTCCGTTTTTATGTTCTAATTTCCCAATATTTCAAAATATAACCCCCGCGATTACACCAGAAAAAACGGATTTGTTTTCTTCAATTGTTGCTTTTGATGATAATCTAATGAATATTCGGGCCACTCAAAAAAACTTACAATTAGCCGGAGTTACTAAATTAGTAAAAGTTCATAAATTGACTTTAGAGGATTTAGGTTTAGAGTTTTCCTCAAATAGTATCAATCATTTAATTCTTTATATTACTAAAAAAGATGAAGATGCTATTAATGAAATATACCTTCAAGTACATTTAACTTTAAGAAAAAAAGGAACACTTCTATTAATTGGTCGTCAACAATGGGATATGCCCATTTCTACTAAATTTAATTTATCTTTTAATGGGATAATTCACAAGGGAGAAAGTAATTTGAAGTATTGGGTTTTAGAAAAGAAATAAACTTAAATATACTTTAACTCAATAGATTCTTGGTTTTGAGGGATATAAGCCCCGTTAGGAAATTGTTCTGTTCCATTAATAATCATTTTAATCGTTTTATTTCCTTCAGAACAATATTTAGTTGTATCTATAGTTAAGCATTGGCTATCAATGCGTAAATTTATCTTTTCTAATATTTGGTTAAGAGAAAGCGTTCGGGAATATAAATCAACTTTATCATCATAAAAAGTGATAAAAAAATTATTTTTATTTGATCGGTTATTTAAATTTAATTTTTGATTATTTATATCAATAATTAATTTAATACTAGTTGCTGTTTGGGTATAATTGTACTCATTTTTTTGATCACAAGAATTTTGTTGACATAAATTCTGTGAACATAATACTGCTACGGGTTGATTTTTACAGACTAAATAACAATCGGCATCCGTTTGACAAACTCGAGGAGAAATGGATTGTTCTTCTTCCGAATTTAAAATTCCCGGAATGGTAAAACCAATTATAATTAAAATCAATAAAACATACATTAAGTATTGATATATTTTTGATTTTTTGTTTGGGTTTACCACTTTATTCGATAATATAATTATAGATTAAAAAAGTTTTGTTTTTATTTTACCGTTAAAGTTCCAATCATGGCTGAATTGCTTTTACTTTTGAAATTAAATGTTCCGTTTATATTAGCAGTAAATTCAATAGAGATATTGCTATTTGCCGGGATAATTTTGGAAATTTGGTATTCTGCTAGTTCAAAAGAATGTTCTGCATCTTGACTAGTAATCATTAATTTAACTTTATCTCCTTTATTTACCGTAATATCTTTAGGGTCAAAACGCCATTTTTTGGCAGTAATAGAAAATTCACTTAATTTTGTGGAATTACTACTACTAGTTGTATTTACCATTTTTTTTTCCGTAGTTGGGTTGTTAACAGTACTATTTTGGACATTTTTTAGCTCTAAATCAATTACTTGTTGGAATACTGCATAAGGTTGTGCCCCACTAATTAATTTACCATTAATGAAAAAAGCAGGTGTACCCGATACCCCGTAATCTTGTCCTTCACTAAGATCATTTTCAATTAAAGTTTTGTATTTTTCCGTATCTACACAGCTATCAAATTTAGCTGTATCTAAACCCAATTCTTTAGCCCAGCTCTTATAATTACTCGCACTTAAATTAACTTGATTTTTAAATAATAAATCATGGTATTCCCAAAATTTTCCTTGTTCTTTAGCACATTCTGCAGCCATGGCTGCCGGTTTTGCTTCACTATGAAAACTCAATGGAAAATTCCTAAAATAATATTTTACTTTACCAGTATCCACATAATTTTTAATGATCGAGGAATAAGTTTCATCAACATATTTTTTACAATATGGGCATTGATATTCCGAAAATTCTATAATCGTTACGGGAGCATTAACACTTCCTTTTATTACTGCATTACCTATTGAAACATTAACTATGCTATTTGTTGCTGAGTCTAATTCCGTATCCGTGGTTAAATTTAATGGTTTAGTTATGTCTAATCCCTGAGGGAAAAATAAAGTGCCATCTTTAGTTACATACGAATCAATGGATTGACCAGCAACATCTATAGTAATCATAAAAACATTTGAAACTTCTTTAGAAGAAGTAACTTTAGCTACGTATGGCGCCTGTAATAAATTTTTATTGATATAATCTACTACTTTCTTTTCAGCAGCAGATTTACTTAATGTCGCGCTTTTATTTGAATTAAAATCAAAACCATTGGTATATATGGATATTAATAACAAGATTATCAAAATACCAGAAAAAACTTTCCAAAACCAACCAGTGGTTTTATCTTTTTTTTCAGATTTTATTTCATCTGGATTCCAGTTTTTGTCTTTTTTCAAGACTTCCTCTGTTTTTTTCTTTTTTTCTTCCCGATCACCATTAATTAATTCATCAACATCCTTTACTTTTTCATCA
>Ga0208373_1005683_pt1 | contig 10270 bp, 6 predicted proteins | sample RifOxyC2_FD_184036 | JGI IMG/M metagenome (GOLD analysis project Ga0208373, IMG submission 184036) | Soil microbial communities from Rifle, Colorado - Rifle Oxygen_injection C2 (SPAdes) | ecosystem: Environmental > Terrestrial > Deep subsurface > Rock core/Sediment | place: Rifle, Colorado... | reverse complement strand
GTATGCGGCGGGAAGTCGGAGGGACCCCGGCCCGCGGGCTGCCCTCCGGGGACCGAGGTCGTCGTCGAGGACCTGTTCTACAACGTGCCCGCGCGCGGGAAATCAGTCAAGTCGAGGGCCACAGAGCTGGCGCACTGCAGGGATGTCGTTGTCAGTTTCATGCTGTGCAGGCCCGGTATCTCGTTCTCGTTCTCGTCGGATGACCGCCTCGAGCTGGTCCATTCTTCGGCTGAAGGCATGAACGGTTCCTTGGCGGCCGCGTTCGGCGATGCGGTGGCCGGTGGCATGCTTCATGGCGAGGCCGATGGCGACGGCGTGCGCGTCGAGGCCTTCTTCGGTCGGCTGGAGCACACGCGGTCATCTCCCATGGATCTGCACCTGTTCGTCAACGACAGGCCTGTCAGGAGCCCGAGGATCGTCTCGTCCATCGTGAAGGGGTACGGTTCCAGGCTCATGAAGGACAGGTATCCGGTCGGCGTCCTGAGGGTTTTCGTCGACCCGTCGGTCGTGGATGTCAACGTCCATCCGACGAAGAGGGAGGTGAGGTTCGATGACGAGCCCGCTGTCATCGATGTCATCCAGAGGTGCGTCGAGTCGGCGCTCAAGGAGCCAGACCTCACGTTCAGGTACGACCTCACGAGGTTCTCACAGTCATTCGAGCCGAGGCCTCCGGAGGAGGCAGAGGGTCATGTCGCCTCGCTGCAGTCGGTGCTGCAGGTGGAGGAGCTGCCCGCGCAGGACCGACAATCCGCGATCGTCCCGCTCGCGCAGATCATGAACACATACATCCTCGCAGAGTCACGCGGGAACCTTCTGCTCATAGACCAGCACGCAGCCTCCGAACGCGTCGTGTATGAGGGTGTGCTGTCTGCCATGAGATCCGGCAAGGAGGTCTCCCAGAGATTGCTGACGCCCATCGTGCTGCAGCTCACGCCGTCGGAGCTGAAGGTCCTCGAGGAGAACAGGGAGCTCGTCGAGAGGGCGGGTTTCGTCGCGGAGCCGTTCGGGGGGGACTCATACTCTCTCAGGTCCATCCCGACGGTCCTCGGGGTCGCGCAGGGTGAGGTCGCACTCAGGAACATACTCGGGGAGCTGGCCCAGATGCCGTCCCACAGGAGGCTCGGGCTCGACATCATTTGGAGGGTTGCGTGCCACACGGCGATAAGGGCTGGCGAGACCCTGTCGAACGCGCAGATGAGGCAGTTGGTCTCGGACCTTCTCAGGACCGAGAGTCCATACACGTGCGAGCATGGCAGGCCGACCATGATCGTGCTCTCCCCGGATGACCTGGAGAAGCTCTTCAAGAGGCGCGTGTGAGCGTTCAGGCGTGCTCGAATATCTGTGAGCCGTCCTTGTCGAGTATCCCGTACCGTCTCGCGACATCGCCGACCTTCTCGGCGGTCCGCTTGTCCAACAGGGGAGGCTTGTGAGATGCCAGGATCTCCTTGACCCTCCTCTTGGCGAAGGCGACCATCTCGTCGCTCATCGGGTCGGGCTGCTCGAGCGAATGATAGCCTGTGGTCTGCGGTATCATGAGGTCCTTCCTCATGTGCCTCAGCGTGTGCGGGTCGGATAGGAACGTGCCTCCCGGGCCCTGCCTCTTGATCGCATCCAGCCCGAGCCGGTCATCGTCGATCGTGATGCCCTGCCTGAGCCTCCTCAACCAGCGCAGGGCCTCGCAGTCCATGACCATCTTCTCCGGTGACATCATGGCCGCCCGGTCGAGGCCTCCGAGGCCGACCATGAGGTCGGAGCCAGTCAGGAGAGACGCGAGCGCGGTCATGCCCGTCTGATATCCCGCTTCGGCCAGCAGCGACCTCGACGCGTTCGACGGACCTCCCGCGCAGCAGGGCAGACCGTAGTGGTGCGCCATCTCTATCGCGGCCGAGTCCATCAGGATGCCTTCGGGCGTGCCGCACAGGAACACCCCTGACTTGAGGTCCGTGACGCCGGAGAACGACGAGTAGATGCACGGCGCGCCCGGGCTCGCGGCCTGGGACATAACGATGCCGCACAGGTTCTCTGCGGCGATGACCGCGAGGGAACCAGCGACCGTGACGGGGGTCACGGACCCGGCTATCGCCATGGACAGGTGCACGACGGGCACTCCAGCCCTTGCCAGCTCCACGAGTGCCTCGGCCTCTCCGTGGTCGTACCTCAGAGGTGAGATCGGCGTGCACACATCCGAGAAGATCGGCCTCCTCCTCAGCTCCTCCCGGGAGCCCAGGATCGCAGAGCACACGTCTATCTGGAACCGTGCCTCGTCCGAGGAAGCGGCCCCGTGCTGGATGTGCTTCGATGAGTACGCGATGGCCACGAGGAACTCGTAATAAGATGACTTGTCAGAAGGCATGTCCGTGGCCACGACGGGCGGCCACACGAAGTCGACCTCAGGCAGTGCGTCCGCGAGCACGATGAGGTCCGTGAGGTCCTTCAGCTTCGACGGTCTCTTGACCCCCTTCTCGAGGTCCAAGACCGCTGGCGGTTGACCGTCGGTCGATATCAGTTGCACGCCGTCCTCGGGCACGGTGTGGTCCCTGCCGCCTCTGGAACATATCCGGACCTTCCTAGGGGTGGTCCTGAGCGCCTCCGCGACCACGCGTTCTTCGAGCCACGCCCTCTGCGAGCCAGTGTCGACCTTGGCCCCTGCATGTGCTAGGATGTTGAGCACCTCGGCGCTCTCGACCCTCACTCCCGTCTCGCTCAGTATGCGGAGCGCCGCCCCGTGTACCTTCTCCTTGTCGCTCCTAGACAAGACACTCATGCTCGCCATCGTCATGCTCTACCCTCCTCCGCGCGTGCAAGCCCGCCCACAACATCCCCGGGTGACGGGCCTGAAAACCATGAGGTTCCACGTGTAGATTAACGCTCTGTCTCAGCCGTCCCTTCTTGATATATCGTTTGCGGTCCCATCCAACGCATCCAATGATTGGATGTATGCGAAAACTATTACTTCACGGACTGTGTCAACCGCCTGTCGGAAGGTGGCCCCATGGGTCTCAACATGGCTATTACGGAACTGGAAACTGACAAGGCGCTCTGCAAGACGAAGAAGCTCACGCTGGCCAAGGTGTACGTGGACGACCCGTCCGCCTGGGCAGGCCTGGTCGAGGTGGACAAGGTCGTGGACCTGAAGAACGCCTCGGCGAAGCTCGGCAAGGAGAAGCTGGATGCGATCCTCAAGAAGGCGCGGCAAGAGCCGGAGGGTGACGAGATATTCTTCGAGAAGATCAAAGACCCTGAGGACCGGAAGACCCTCGGGCCGTTCGTGAACGATGTCAAGACGAACTGGATCCTTGTCGACAAGGTCCCGGCGGACCGCAAGAAGGATGTCCTCGCAGCGGCGAACAAGGCGAACTCCGTGACGGAGTGGGACCTTGTGGAGTTCGATGCGATGTACGCGACATGCGCGAACTGCGGCCTGTCGTGGGACAACAAGAAGGGATGCGTGGGCAACTTCGGCCCGTCAGGCTCTCCCGTGCCCGGCCTTGCAAAGAAGTACGGCCTCACGATCCTCGCGAAGGTGGAAGAACTCGGCGAGAAGAAGACCGTGCTGACACCCAAGGATGCCGAGAAGCTGCTCGAGGAGGTCAAGATCCTGAGAGCGAAGACCCCTGCGGAGGGTAAGATGATCGTCCGCAGGATCGAGGGCACCCTGACCAGGCTCGAGGCGATTGCCAAGTGCTCCAAAGAGTCCGGCGTGGGCTTCTACTTCTTCTGAGCGAGGGATGGACTCTTGTCAGCCGAGAGTGATCTTCGGGCAGGGAGGTCTAGAGTGGTCCTCGCCAAGGGCCCCGAAGGTGCCGTCTCGGTCGAGCTCGTCCCCCTCAGGGAAGGGGTCTCCCGGGGCTTCATGAAGTACTCCCCGAGAGGGCTCAGGCTGTCCGATGCCGTCGCCCGGGAGCTGGGCCGAGCGCTCGCCGACGGATGTTCAGGGAAGCTCCTTGCCGCAGACACGAGGAAGAGGCTCTTGGCGCGCGTGCTCGGGCCCCAGGGATGGAGCGTCTCGCGGGCCGTCGAGGAGCGCATGGATCACAAGTGCAGTCTGTGCACCACGTACGACCTGCCCATGGACGAGGAGCTGCAGGACGACAAAGGCGCGAAACCGGATGTCAGCGACACGTCCCACATGGTGGGCGTCAGCATGGACATGGGGGACAGGTGCGCCTTCGGGTTCTACACGGACGATGGGGACACGGCGAGGATCGTGTCCGATGGGCCGAGGAAGCAGGGCATGCTCGTGGCGCAGTCGTCCGAGGACATGGCCGTCGCCGCGGACTGCCTGGTCAAGTTCCTCGCGGTCGCGAGGAAGAAGTGGGCGGTCTTCTCCATCGACATGGGCAGGTTCGTCAGGCACTACGACCCCATGGTCATGTGGCGCATGTCCCTCGACGGTCCCCGCGGTTACGACCACTCGATCAAGCCCGTGTCGAAGGAGGGACGGAAGGACCTCGTCCGCATGTTCTCGGAGTACTATGATGAGGGCGGTTTCCAAGCGTCCATGCGGCTCAGGGGAATGCTCTCGGACAGGTCGTTCTCGGTCTTCGCCACCGAGGGGGGCTTCGTCGTCACGAGGCTCGAGGGTGAGGCCGGCCTCATCTATGATATATATGTCACGCCCGCGCGCCAGGGCGAGGGCCTCGGCAACGAGCTCATGAGGTGCGGCCTGTCGAATCTGGCTGGGCGCGCATCCACGGCCTATCTGCACACGAGCTACCCGAGGGCCAAGGCCCTCTACGAGAGATTCGGGTTCAAGACCACATACTCCCAGCTCGCGATAAGGCTCGACGAGATGTCGTTCGCGCCCCCCTCAAGTTAGAAATATCAAGAACCCGATGACTCGGCCCGGAGCTGCGTCCACATAGGATTGAAGGGGGGTACCAGCATGATTTCCAGAGACAAGATTCTCAGCGCCCTCGAGGGGTACGACCTCAAGAAGGCGAAGATTGGGATGGTCGCGTCACATTCGGCCCTCGACGTGTGCGATGGCGCCGTCGAGGAGGGTTTCAGGACCCTTGGCATATGCCAAGAAGGCCGCGAGAAGACCTATTCGAGGTACTTCAAGTGCCAGCGGGACGCGGAAGGGAAGGTCCTGCGCGGCGTCGTCGACGAGTGCTGGACCCTGAATAAGTTCAAGGAGATGATGACGCCGGAGTATCAGGCCCGGCTCAGAAATGAGAACGTCCTCTTCGTGCCCAACAGGTCCTTCACATCATATGTGCCCCTGTCGCAGATAGAGGAGGAGTTCGCGGTGCCGCTCGTCGGCACACGGAGCCTCCTGAGGAGCGAGGAGCGGGGCGAGGAGAAGGATTACTATTGGCTCCTGGAGAAGGCGGGCCTGCCATTCCCCAAGCGTATCAAGGATCCCAGGGACATCGACAGGCTCGTCATAGTCAAGCTCCACCACAAGGTCAAGAAGCTCGAGAGAGGGTTCTTCACGGCCGCATCGTACCAGGAGTTCAGGGAGAAGTCCCGGCAGCTCATCTACAACAACGTCATCACCGAGGAGGACCTCAAGGACGCGAGGATAGAGGAGTACGTCATAGGTCCGGTGTTCAACCTCGACTTCTTCTACTCTCCCCTCGAGACGAAGATGGAGCGCATCGAGCTCATAGGTGTCGACTGGCGGTTCGAGACCTCCTTGGACGGACATGTGCGCCTGCCAGCGCCTCAGCAGATGACCCTTCAGGGGGCACAGGCGACCCCGGAGTACACCGTGTGCGGGCACAACTCTTCGACGATGAGGGAGTCCCTCATCGAGGGTGCGTTCGACCTCGCGGAGAAGTACGTGAAGGCGACCCGGGAGCATTACGCCCCAGGGATCATAGGCCCGTTCTGCCTCCAGACCTGCGTCGACAAGGATCTGAAGTTCCACATATACGATGTTGCGCCGAGGGTGGGCGGGGGGACGAACGTGCACATGTGGGTCGGCCACCCGTACGGGAACACGACCTGGCGGACGAACATGAGCACGGGCAGGCGCTTGGCGGTGGAGGTCAGGCGAGCCATCGAGACAGACCAGGTCGATAAGATAGTCACATAGGCCCTGGACGTGCTGGCACGTCATGCTGGCAGCGCCCCGGGGACACCCCCGGGAATCCCTAAAGCTTATAAAGGGGCAATCTATTCGCCGGAATACCCTATCTCATAGGGGGGTCCGTTGATTCCGGTCCCCAGGAGAGGGAGGGGACAATTGGATGAAGACAGGTGCAATGAGCAAGCTATCAGCCGCCATCATCGTGCTGGTAATGGCGTTGTCCGCCATGGTCGCGCTCCCGATGGCGAGCGTCGACGCAGCTGACGAGATGAACGATATCAACCTATTGGTTCTGGACGCTTCGAACGGTGCAACGGTCGAGACGGCGACTGTCAATCTCATCAACCTGTACACTGGGGAGGTAATCGAGGCCCCGTACTCATCCGGCATGTACGTCGCATCGGAGCCAGCGCCAGGAGTCTACAGGGCCGAGGTGACCGACGGTGATTACTACGACAGGATCGACGCGGTGCCAGAGGGCATATCCTTCGACGGGTTGTCGCCATATACCGGCACCCCGATCGACCTGGACCCGCTGCCGCCCAAGACCCACGAGTGGAACATCACTGTGGAGGACTCGCTCGGGATGCCGCTGTCAGGGGCCACGGTCGGCTTCTACGACAACAGCAGTCGCGAGTCGGTCGCCGAAGCAGTGACGAACAGCGAGGGCTGGGCCCTCGTCGACATGTTCGACGTGCCCGTGCTGACGGACATATACCTGTTCGCGAGCAAGAGCAACTACGAGACCGAGGTCCTCCAGACCACGGTCATCGCCGACGACACACCCACTATCGCTTTGTCATCCGCCAAGATCGTCCGTGGCCTCGTCAGGGATGCGGATGGATACCTGGCAACCAACACGGTCGCCTACCTCGTGAACGAGGACCCGTCCGTGCCATGGGTCAAGAGGGTGCTCAAGAGCGACCTCGGAGGCGGCTCATACGTGTTGTACGGCTACGAGGGCGAGTTCACGCTCTCGGTCGACGCCGACGGCCTCAAGTCCGAGTTCAGGGACATTACCATAATCCCGAGCACGACCTACCAGTTCGTGGACCTCACAATGGATGACCAGACGCAGAGGACGGAGACGGTGTCCATCGACTACGGCGCCGACTTCAACTCGTTCGAGCTGGCATCCGAGACCGTGTGGTCCTATGATGACAAGGTCCCGGGCATGCCCTTCAGCGATGTGGGCAGCCTCAGGATGCAGATCGACATGAACTCCGTCACCGCTGACGGCGCAGTAGACGCAGTCGAGGCCGGCGTATTCGAGGCCAAGCTCGCGGACTTCGGCCCAGAGTATGTGTCGAGCGCGAGGCTCCTGACCGTGAACGACACGGTCTACTCGTGCTCCGGCTCGTTCGGACTGTTCACACTGGGCTCCGTTGAAGGGGACATCACCCTCGAGTCGGGCGTGACCTTCGACTACAGCGCATCGTACACCTCCCAAGAGGCTATAGATGTGGACTCCCCGGATTACTACGCTGATGCGTATGTCAAGTACGACGATCCGTCCGTGGACTATGTCTTCACGATCGCCCTGCCAGCATCTTACGAGATGGTGGCGAACTCGACCGGCGGCGCTGACAGCCACGTGAACTCGACAGGCTACATGACCGTGACCCTGGACCCGCAGGAGTATGTCGGAGGTCCCGAGCACGTATCCATGTCGATTGCGACATCCGTCATGCCATCTGCAGGCGCTGGCCTCGTCGAATCGGAGTATGTCTACACCGTGACGAACGAGACGGGCGTCGTGCTGAGCTACATCGTGGCCGTGGACGAGGAGGTCAACTTCACCGCCGTGGACTCGATGGACCCGAACGGCAACCCGCTGGAGTTCACATGGGACTTTGGGGATGGGACTCCGTCCGAGTCGACATACAACGTCACCTTCCCGCACACATACCTGTCCGCATCCGCCAGCAGGACGGTCAACCTGACCGTGACTGACATGGGCGGGTTGGTCAACTACACCGAGATAACGGTCATGTGCGACGGCAGGGACCCGGTGCCCGTGGTAACGATCAAGGACCTGGTCGTGAACGAGACCAGCGGCATGCTCGAGATAGATCAGGGCGAACTCGTATGGTTCAACGCGAGCGAGTCCAGCGACGACGCGGTCAGCGCGGACGACGGCCTGGGCACGATACAGTACTTCGAGTTCCTCTACGGCGAGGGCAACACATCCGGCCGCGTGTACATCACCGAGGACGAGCAGAACGTCTCGTATTCGTGGGTCGATGCGGGCGAGTACACCCTCACGCTGAACGTCACCGACTCGGTCGGACACTGGAAGAACACCACACTGGCGGTCATGGTCAACGACACTGATGCGCCGTCTCCGTCGTTCCTGGTCAAGAACGAGACCTGGGGCACGAGCCTCGTAGAGGGCAAGACGCTGGTGTTCGACGCCAACGCCACGACCGACAACCTGGACAACTCGACGACGCTGCTATACTCGTGGTACTTCAACGACGACGACGGTGCCGACTCATGGCTGAACGGCACCGGCCTGTCCAACGTGACACACGTGTTCGAGGCCGCAGGCAGCTACGCGGTCAGGCTCAATGTGACCGACTCCGAGGGCAACTGGGACGGCTACACGAAGACCGTGACTGTCATCTCCGGCCCGAGACCGAGCCTGATCATAGATGATGTGACCTTCGACCCCGAGGTGTTCACCGAGGGCGAGACGGGCTACATCACCGTGAACGTGACCAACACCGGCAGCGCGGTCGCGACCGAGTTCGTCGTGAACTTCTACATCCAGAACGCTGACGGCACCGAGGAGCTCCTGGGCACATGGACCGTCGTCCTCAACGCCACGACCGGAGCGGAGACCACGAGCATCGGGATAGGTGGCACTGCGGTTGTCAAGTTCCCGTACAAGTTCAGTGACCCGGGCACATACACGGTCAGGGTCAATATCACCTGCAGCGAGCAGCTGGCCGTCGACGAGGATGTCGGCGAGGTGACGGTGAACGAGGCGGGCTGGAAGAAGATCGCCCTGTGGGGCGGCGTGGCCGCGGTCATAATCTTGGTCCCGCTCCTGCTCTATCTGCGCGGCAGATGGTCCAGGCGCGAGAGGAAGGGCCCGAGGCGCGAGAAGGCGGAGAAGGCCGAGAAGGCTGAGAAGCCAGAGAAGCTCGAGAAGCCTAAGAAGGACGAAGGCCTCTGAGGACCGCTTGAAACCTGCCAAACCTCTTAACGCCCCTTTTCATTCTCTGATGCGCTAGCATGCGCGACAGTTGGCGTCTGGTGGACAGCGGCATCGTCGGGCCTCCAGTATCGGCGGCCCTGGATGAGGCCATCCTCGAGGCGCACTCCAACGGTGCGGTCCGCGACACGCTCCACTTCTACATCCGCTCGTCGCCGACCGTCTCGGTCGGTTACTTCCAGAAGGTCGGGGAGACCCTGGACCTCGACGCGTGCGGGCGTCTGGGGGTCAGCATCGTCCGTCGTGGGTCCGGAGGCAGCTCGATATACACCGACGAGGGCCAGCTGATCTACGGGCTCGTCGTGGGGTCCGAGGAGCTACCCCCGACCCCGGAGGCGTCCTTCGCGGTCGTGTGCGGCGCTATTGCGAGAGCCCTGTCGTCATTCGGCATCGATGCGAGGTACAGGTCCGTGAACGATATCGAGGTGGGTGGCCGGAAGGTCTCGGGCAGCGCGCAGCTGAGAAGGCGCGGCTCCGTCCTGCAGCACGGCACTATCATAGTGGATACGGACCTGGCCGCGATGGATTCGGTCCTGAGACATGCCGGCGGGCCGAGGCCGTCCGAGCGGGTCACGACCCTCGCGGCGCTCCTCGGCCACGCGCCGGACATGGACGAGATCAAGGCTCGGGTACGAGGAGCCATCTCCGACGCGTTCGGCGTACGCATGGATAAGGACGTGCTCACTGGCGAGGAGAGAGGCCACGTCGAACGTCTCGTGAAGGAACGATATTCTCGGGACGAGTGGAACCTTAGGCTGTGAGTCTACATCTCCTCGGGCGCTTCGATGCCCAGGCACGAGAGCGCGTTCCTCAGCGCCCACATGCTCGCCTCGACCAGGGCGAGCCTGGCGTCGCGGATGTCGCCCTCGGCCCTCAGGACGGGCACGTACCTGTAGAACTGATTGAACTGCGACGCGAGCTCCTGGGCGTATGACGCGAGCGTGTGCGCGCGCCTGTTCTCGGCGCAGTCGTCTATCACCGATGGCAAGCTCGCGATGAGCTTCGCCAGGGCC
>Ga0208373_1005681_pt1 | contig 10271 bp, 9 predicted proteins | sample RifOxyC2_FD_184036 | JGI IMG/M metagenome (GOLD analysis project Ga0208373, IMG submission 184036) | Soil microbial communities from Rifle, Colorado - Rifle Oxygen_injection C2 (SPAdes) | ecosystem: Environmental > Terrestrial > Deep subsurface > Rock core/Sediment | place: Rifle, Colorado... | reverse complement strand
TCCCTAAATCTTTGACCTGCTCCTTGGTAAACATTCTTTTGCTCATATGTTTGTTTGTTAATTAATTATATTTTACCAGATACAAAAAAGTAGACACTTTTGTGTCTACTTTTTGGGGTACGGATCAGAGAGGGGGTTTTATCTTCGAGATGACCCGTTCAGTGGTGGGACACTGGCGGGTCATTTTTAAAAATAAATCGTTTGGTAGCGTTGGCAAGCAGTTTTTGGTATAATTGCTTCAAGCCTAAAATAGCTAGAAAACCATTTTTTCATAATTTTAATATGTCCAGACACTCAAAATGGTCTAAAATTAAACATCAAAAGGGGGCGGAAGACGCCAAGCGCGGGGTTGTCTGGCAAAGGTAATAATTCTCGCGGCGCGCGAGGGCGGGCCTGACCCGAAAATGAATTTTAAACTTCGGCTGGCGATTGAAGCGGAAAAGAAGATTCTGGATAAAAAAGCCAAACCGGCAGTAGGTACTTATCCAGCCCTTTGTCAAAGAGTATTTTTTGCGCGAATCTTGCGCGAATCACATTTCTATGATAGAATACGGGTGTAATTCAAAAACTATTATTTCACAATATGTTTGACCCAAGATATAAGCTCACTAATAAAATTTTGGTCAACCTGACGGCCATTGCCGAAGCTAAAGGCATCATTGATCGTGCTAAAATTTTACCACAACAAGAAATAAAATTGCGCCGACAAGCCATTATTCGCATGACCCACCACTCTACTGAAATTGAGGGCAATCAATTAAACCTGGGGCAAGTGGAAGCGCTCTATGCTAAAAAAAAGATAGACGCGCCGGATCGGGATATTTATGAAGTAAAAAATTATTTCAACGTCTTGAAATTTATTGAAAAAACCGTAGCGGAAAAACAGCCGATAACCGAAAAAGTAATTTTAAAAATACATAAATTAGTCGCCGACAAAACTTTGGCTCCACGATTTTGCGGACATTTTCGACCGGGACCAATTTATGTTGTTCGCCGACGCTTTGGTATGCCACAGGAAACTCTGTACACCGGGCCAGAGGCCAAACAAGTACCACGGCTAATAGCGGAATTTATCACTTGGCTTGAAGAAAGCGAAGAAAAAGAAATAAGCCCGGTAATTGTCGCCGCCATTGCCCACATGGAGATTGCGGCGATCCATCCGTTTAACGACGGAAACGGTCGCACTGCCCGCGCGTTAGCCACTTTAATACTTTATAAGCGAGGATATGATTTCCGCCGCTTATTCGCATTGGAAGATTATTATAATACCGATCGGCCATCATATTACAAAGCCATTAATCTGGGAAAAACATACGAAGAGCGACGCACTGACCTTACTTCTTGGTTGGAATACTTCATCAAAGGTTTCAAAAAGGAAATTGACGAGGTGAAAAATAGAATATTGCCATTATCCAACCGTAATGTTGATGGAAAAATAAAATCACAAATTTACCTTACTCCGGAACAGCTGAAAATTATTGATTTTTTGGACCAAGTTGGTCGTATTGCCGTTAAAGATGTTGAAGATGTTTTGTCTTGTCCGCGTCGATCCGCACAATTGCAGTTACAAAAATTAAAAAAGATCAAAATGATTAAAGCAATCGGCAAAGGAAAAACTACGGCCTATATTGCCAATTAAAATCGACATAATCAAGGGGGATTCACTCCTTTAAATGTTTTTTTTCAAGCACGGGTATATCTGGTTTAAAAATTTTTATCTAAAATTAAGATGTCCAGACACTCAAAATGGTCTAAAATTAAACATCAAAAAGGGACGGAAGACGCCAAGCGGGGGGTTATTTTTACCCGTCTGGCAAAAGTGATAACTCTCGCGGCGCGCGAGGGCGGGCCTGATCCGAAAATGAATTTTAAGCTTCGGCTGGCGATTGAAGCGGCGCGCGAGGAGAATCTTCCCAAAGACAATGTTGAAAGAGCGATTGAAAAAGGAGCCGGGAAAGATAGTGGCGCGAAGATAGAAGAAGTCCAATACGAGGGTTTTTTGCCGGGCGGAGTGGTTATTATTATAGAATCTTTGACTGACAACAGAAATCGCACTTCGGGCGAAATCAAACATTTTCTTGATAAAAGTGGAGGAAGTCTCGGGGCGCAAAATTCGGTGACATGGATGTTTAAAAGAGCGGGGATAGTGCGAATAAAAAAAGAATTTTCCATTCCTCAAAATGATTTTGAACTGCAACTGATTGAACATGGCGCCGAAGATATAAAAAATGAAGACGATGATTTGATTATTTTTACCAAACCGGAAGATCTGCAAAAATTAAGAGGTTGGCTTGAAGAACAAAAGATAACTCCAAAGTATACCGGGCTTGAATGGGAAGCAAAAGAAAAGATAAAAATAGATGATGCCAGTTTAAAAGAAAGACTGGAGGAAATTTTGGATAAAATTGAAGAAAGCGAAGAAGTTAACGACTATTATACAAATATAGAAGACTCTTCTTTATGATAATTTTAGGCATAGACCCGGGATTCGCCAGAACCGGATACGGTTTAATAGAAGTTAATGGAAATAGCTTTAAAATGATTGATTATGGAGTGATTGAGACAAAATCCGATCTGGAATTTAACTTAAGATTAAAAAAAATATCCGAAGACTTGAACGAATTGATTAAAAAATATAAGCCGTTGGCAGTTTCCGTAGAAAAAATATTTTTTTGCAAAAATACAAAAACGGCAATAGATGTAAGTCACGCGAGAGGGGTAGTGATATTGACCGCGTCAGAAAATAATTTAAAAATATTTGAATTTACCCCGCCGGAAGTTAAGCGAGCGATCACCGGATATGGAAAAGCGGAAAAACAGCAGATGCAAAAAATGGTCCAGATATTGTTAAAACTGAAAGAAATTCCTTGGCCGGATGACGCGGCCGACGCCTTGGCTCTTGCAATTTGCGCCGCGAATAATTTTGATCTTTATCAAAAATAATCTAATAATATTTTAAAACTATGAAATTTTTAAAGAAAAAAGTGTTGATATTTCTGGGACTTTCGGCGATTTTGGGTTTAATTTTGATAATTAAAACGCCCGAATCTATTGCGCGAGACAATGAAGTAAAAATAAGCGGGCAACGCTCTTCCGCGGTAGTTATTAATCATTCCAATGCCGATATCAGTAAAATTCCCGAGAGTTATATCACTCAAGCAAAAACAAATCTTAAGGTTTTTTACATTCACACTTCGCACGGAAGCCAAATAATCAGTGGCATGGAAACTTTGGAAAATTCTCTGGGCTCGCTCTATGCTTTTAATTCAACAGGGAGCGGTGGTAGCTTAAAAATTGAAGAGGAGTATGGCGACCTGGGAAGCAATGGAGATCTCGGTTGGGAATATCAAGTGAGAGACAAGCTTGATCAATCCGGAAACAATACTAATGTGGTAATGATTTCTTGGTGTGGAGGGGTTTCTGAAAATAATTCTTCGGGAATTAATGCGTATTTAAACGCTATGAATCGATTGGAGACAGATTATCCCAATGTTACTTTTGTTTATATGACCGGGCATCTTGATGGCACGGGAGTTAATGGCAATTTAAATAAAATGAATACCCTGATTAGAAATTATGCGAACACTAACAAAAAAGTTCTTTTTGATTTCGCTGACATAGAAAGTTATAATCCTTCCGGAAGTTATTTTCTAAACAAAAATGCTGACGATGGCGCCAATTATTCCGGTGGAAATTGGGCGAGCGAATGGTGCGCAAATAATTCAGACAATTCCCTTTGCTCTTCCTCGGAGTGCGCCCATTCCGAACCTTTAAACTGTAATTTAAAAGGACGAGCTTTTTGGTGGATGGCGGCGAGGCTCGCCGGATGGAACGGCAGTTCTGTTTCTTCTCCGGCTCCGACAGTTCCAAATACTCCTTCCCCAACACCTTCTCCATCACCTTCTCCGGCTCCAACTCCGGTGGCATCGCCAACAACAGCATCTGTTGTGGCAGAAGAACGCTCTTTGGTAAGCTGGATTGATACATCTATGACATCGAGATTATCGGGAAAAATTTTATTGCAGGTAGAAAAAAATGGCGAGGCGTGGTATATTTATCCCGTCAATAAGAAAAAATATTATTTAGGCAGGCCATCGGATGCTTTTAATGTAATGAGAAGATTAGGGCTCGGAGCGACTCATCAATATATTTCCAGTCATACTATTTTCCCCGACAGTGTTTTGGGAAAAATTTTACTTGATGTGGAAAAAAACGGTGAAGCTTACTATATTTATCCGGTGAACAAGAAAAAATATTATTTGGGAAGGCCACAAGACGCATTTAATATTATGAGAAGTTTGGGGTTGGGGATTACTAATGTTAATTTGAGAAAAATAGAAGTGGAATAGAAAAATATTCAATGGAACAAAGAATTATTGAACCAAGCGAGCAAATTGAAGATAAAAATTTTGACCTTACCCTAAGGCCCAAGTTTTTGCGCGAATATATCGGCCAAGAAAAAATAAAAGAGAATCTAAATATTTCCATTGAGGCGGCTAAAAAAAGAGGAGAACCGCTGGAGCATATTTTGTTTTATGGTTGTCCGGGACTGGGAAAGACCACCCTAGCTCATATTATCGGCAACGAAATCGGCGGGGAGGTACGAATTACTTCCGGTCCGGCTATTGAAAGAGCGGGGGATTTGGCCGCCATTCTTACAAATTTAAAAGATGGCGACATTTTATTTATTGACGAGATTCATCGCCTAAATAAAGTAATAGAAGAAGTGCTTTATCCGGCCATGGAAGAATATGCTTTTGATTTGATTATTGGAAAAGGCCCGGGGGCAAGGACTGTCCGTCTCGGTTTGCCGAAATTTACGATAATTGGAGCGACGACAAGGATGAGCTTGATCTCCGCGCCATTGCGAGACAGATTTGGCATAACGCATCACTTAAGTTTTTATGAAGACAGTGAAATAGAAAAAATCATCAAGCGAAGCGCTGATATTTTAAATATAAAGTTTGATGAGGCGGCAACTAATTTAATGTCCAAACGCGCCAGAAAGACGCCCCGTATTGCCAATAGACTTTTAAGAAGAGTTAGAGACTATGCCGAAGTGAAAGCTGATGGTATAATTACCAAAGAGTTGGCCAATGCCGCTTTGGAAATGTTCGGTGTAGACAATTTTGGTCTGGATCAAGTTGATAGAAAAATTTTAGAATCAATAATTTACAAGTTCAACGGAGGTCCGGTGGGAATAAATACCCTTTCCGCGGTGACCGGAGAGGAAATGGCGACGATTGAGGAAGTTTACGAACCGTATCTTTTGCAACTGGGATTTTTAAATCGCACTCCCAGGGGAAGAATAGCCACGGAACTCGCCTATAAACATCTCGGCGCGGAAATACCTAAGAATTTACAAGAAAGATTAATATGAGCATTGGCATTTTTTTGATAGCGTACTATATTTTTTTGGCTGTTTTTATTGTTTTTTCGATTTTAGCTGTTTATCATTTGGCTAATTTTATCCCGCCAAGCTCAATGGCTTTTTTTACAACCTATATTTTTTTAGCCGGAGTAGCTCTGGTTCTTTTTGTGAGTTGGCGGGAATTGCAGGGGGTAGATTGGACGCAAGCTTTATCTTTTTTTAGCAATAGTTATGAATCTCTATATTAAAAAATTTATAAATCAGGCGAGCTATGAGGAAATAGTTTTTTTTCTACGCGCGGATGTAATCATCTTCTTGAAAGAAGCCATACTATTTGTGGCTCTTTTGGCTTTGCCGTTTCTGGCTAATTATTTTTTGCAAAGTTCTTTTCCGGAAATTTTTCAAGATACAATTATTTTTCCACTTCTTACGCTTTTGGCCAGCGCTTATTTTTTAACGATTTGGCTGGTATTTTTTTTGGTATTTCTGGATTATTATTTGGATTTTTGGATTGTTACAAACGATCGGATAATTGATGTAAGTCAGCATTTTTTTTCTCGGACAATTTCCGAGTTGGATCTCTATAAAATCCAGGATGTCACTGTTGAGATGCACGGATTTTTAGCGACAATGTTTAATTACGGAACCGTTTATATCCAAACAGCCGGGGCGAGACAAAGATTTGTTTTTGAAAATATTCCCGAGCCAAGAATAGTTGCCAAAAAAATTATGGAACTGGCGGAGATAGACAGTAAATATCATACGGGGAATAAAAATAGAGAAGAGTCACCCAATAAATAATTTTGAAAAAGACGGTATAAAAAAGGGTATAAAAAAGATTATTAAAAAACTATCCAGCGAAGGATAGTTTTTTAATTGATATACTTATTTTGTTTAATCTCTTACACGGCGGAGCTAATATATTTTTTTCAATTCAATCCCCGTGAAATAATATTTTAAAATCTCTTCAAAGTTTTTTCCGGCATCGGCCATCTTGCGCGCTCCATAGGCGGAAAAGCCAACACCGTGCCCTAGCATCGTTCTCCCGGCGCAATAGGGGTCGGCCTTGGAAACAAGCCATGGTTTGCCGCTACCCCACCAAACTTCTTCCCAAGCTCTTGTTCTTCCATCGCTTTGGGAAAAATAGGGAGTGACAACAATTTCTCCGCCATAAGTCGCCATCATTCCGCGGGTATCTTCTACCGCCTTCATAACATTTGGCAAACGAGACTCGGAGCTATAACCACGATAAACCTGGTCATTGGCGCTGGCATTTAAAGTGAAATAAGCCGCCGGGTGTTTTCCTCCGATGCTTAGATTGTATTGAGCGTAGGTTCTCGCCGCGATTATCAATGCTTTTAAAAATTCTTGTGGCAGATAATTTGATGCTTCGGCAATTCCGCGCATGTATGATTCCAAGGCCAATTCATTGATCAAATAAAGTTTGCTTCTTCCTTCACTGTAACGCAGTTCAAGAGCGCCTCGGAATTTATTATCATTTAAAGAAGTATTCCAGGTCGGACGATTTTCAAAATTTACCACTTCAAAAACATTGTCATCGCCCAAAGAAGAAATAAATCTCAAATAAGGTAAGCCGTTTTTTTCTACGCCATTAACTTTTGCCGTATAAGTTTTACTGGCAAAATTAAAAGAAGCGTAAGCGCTTGTTCCGGCAGGAACCGTGAAAAATAAATTATTATTGGCGTCTTTTATTTCGAAAATATTATTAGAGGTAATGATAACGGGATCGGCTGTTGAAAAAAGTCCGATGCGCATGGTTGGTCCGTTTGCCAGTGGAGCGAGAGTTTCTTCGGATTTTACAATCGGAGCGACAACTCCGGATGAGGTAATGGCAATTGGTAAAGCGACAACTCCGCCGGAAATTATTTTACCCTGATTCATCAAAATAAAATCTATTTTATAGTCTCCTTTGACTGCGCCCGTAAGATCAAAATTAAAAAAGCCAAGTTGCCCCGAAGCGGTTTCCGAGGAAACGCTTGCTGGACAGTTTGTTTTCGTCCAGTTTGTGGCGCGGAACGGGTCGGTTGATATTTTATCGCTGACGCAAATTTTTACATTATTTTCTCCGGAAGTTGTCCAATTTTCTTTTCCGATGTTTTTGAAACCCACTCTAAAAGTTATTTTTTCTCCGGCGCCTAAATTTACATTAGAATGACTTTGGATTAGTTTTAAGGCGCCAAAATTTTCCGCGCTCGCTATCACAGTACTGTCAGTTTGAGATAATTGCGAAGATGAAGAAGGATCGTTGGTGATATTGATAGGAACATCAAAAGCTCCACCCGGGATCCAAGTTAAATCTTCCGCGGCTAGTTTAAATTTAGCGGTATAAAGACCCAAAAGCTCGGGAGCTTGAAGGGCGAATTTTAAGTGGCCAAGAGCGCCGGGAGCGACAGTCGGCTCAATCATTTTTGCCGGTTGCTCCGCTTTGTGCCAAAAATTATGTTTAAATTGTTTTCCCGCTCCGTCGGCGTACAAAGAAATATAATTTCTGGAAGAGTTTGACCAAGTTTTTGTTCCGGTATTTTTAATTTCAATTTCAAAAGTGATCGCTTTTCCCGGGATTAAGCTTATAGTTGAATTGTAGCTTTTTTTGACAATCTCGGCGGTATAACCGGGAGCGACGGCTCCGGCGGAAAAGGGAGCGAAAAAAGTTCCGAGAGTGAAGAAGAGTAGCGCGGAAGAAATTATTTTTAATTGATAAGACATAATAATTTTTAAATTTTAAATTTTTAATTTTATAAATAATTTTCTAATGTTTTAATGTTTAAAACTTGATGACTTTTCTAGCATTGTTTAGTATCCAAATTTAAAAATTAAGAAATTAAAGCATTATTTAAAAATTACAAAATTAAAAATTATAAAATTTTATCCCAATCCCTCTCTGCGTCTCCCCTTGCAAAGGGAGAGGATTTACTAAGAACTCATCTATTATCCGTTCACCAACTCAACATCCGCTCCCAGTGACTTCAATTTGCTGATCGGGTTTTCATATCCGCGGAAAAGTAGATCAAGAGATTTTATTTTTAACCCATCCGACAAAAGTCCGGCGATAACGAGGGCGAATCCGGCGCGCAGATCAAGGATATCCACTTCGCCTTTGCCAAATTCCACCGGCCCCGTAATTTCCGCCAAGTGGCGGTGCCCTTTATTTTTAAATCGGCAAGGATAATTTGCCGGGCAATTATTTTTCAAAACAAATTTATTTTTTTTAACAACGCTGTTTAGTGTTTCAAGATAGCCAAGACGATTATCAAAAATAGTTTCATGCATTGTGGATTTTCCTTTTATCTGCGACAAAACCATGGCAAACGGCTGACCAAAATCCGTGGCAAAGCCCGGATATATTTCAGTTCTTACATCAATCGGTTTTAGTTCTCCTTTATAATAAAAACGAATTCCATCGTGGCTTATTTCAATACCCGCGCCCATTTTTTCCAAAATTCCCAAAGGCGTGACAATATGATCCTGGCAAGCGTTTTTTACAAAAATATCTCCTTTGGTCGCGAGTGCCGCCGAGGCCCAAGAAAGAATTTCAACGCGGTCGGGAATAATAGTTACATCTTTAAAATTTAAATTTTCACTGCTGTTGATAGTGATTTCTCTGTCGCTGTTTACGATTATGGAGACGCCGGCTCTCTGCAAAATTTTTATAAGTCCCATAATTTCCGGTTCTACTGCGCAATTGGAAAGAATCGTTTCGCCCTTAGCACAGGCCGCAGTAATAATCATGTTTTCTGTTGCTCCGACGCTGGGGAAGGGGAGTTTGAATTTTATGCCTTTCAGCCCGCCTTTTTTAACCTTCATTCTTAAAAATTTCCCATCTTCTTTTATTTCCACACCGAAATTTTTCAAACCTTGAAGATGAAAATCAATTTTTCTTTTACCAATTTTGCATCCGCCCGGGGTTTTTATAACCGCTTGACCAAAATGTTTTAAAATAGGCCCGGCCATTAAAATGGAAATGCGACTGCCGATAGTATTCTCATCACCGATATTAAAATCTTTTAAATTTTTAAAATTTACCTTCAAGGTGCGGTCGGGAAAAAAAGAATACTTTACCCCCAACTGTTCGTAGTTCGCGAGAATGTTGGCGACCTCGCCGATGAATGGAGTGTTTCTAATTAGACATTCCCCGCCGTCCGAAGCCAAAAAAGCGGCCATCACCTTAGTCACCATATTTTTCGCTCCGCCGACAGAAATTTCGCCAAAAAGAGGGCGACTTTTTTTAACCAAAAGATAAGAGTCGGGTGTGAGGTTTTTGGGTATATTGAAGATGGTTTTCATATTACGAATGATAGCGCATGACAGCGAATTTTTGCAGATGTACTTGACTAAATTATAGCAGTTTCTGGGTAAAGGAGCAATTTTTTTAAAGGACTGTCCTTGTTTTAATTCAAAACAAGGACAGTCCTTTTTGGGTGACTCCCCATTGACACCATCCCCTTTTTCCTCTTAAATAAGGCCAGAACATTGACAAAAAAACTGTCAAAATGGTTTGGCAGTTAAACAATTTAGAGGTGGAGAGATGGAAAAAAGTAAGTGGATGCCCCCTGCCGTAGTGGCGGATCGGTACGAGATTCGCGACGAAATTGGGCGTGGCGGGATGGGGGTGGTGTATCAGGGGTTTGATAAGAGTCTCCAGCGTGAAGTGGCACTGAAGTTCCTCGATCCCGAGCACATTACCAACAAGGAAGCGATTTCGCGGTTCCAACGCGAGGCCCTGGCGGCCGGCCGTATCGGGCACGAGAATATCTGTGACGTGCGTGACCGGGGCACGACCGAGGACGGGGCACCTTATATCGTCATGGAGTTGCTCAAAGGCGAACCCCTCTCTGATGTGTTGGAGCGGGCCGCTCGGGTTGAACCCGAGCGGGCAGCG
>Ga0208373_1005679_pt1 | contig 10273 bp, 5 predicted proteins | sample RifOxyC2_FD_184036 | JGI IMG/M metagenome (GOLD analysis project Ga0208373, IMG submission 184036) | Soil microbial communities from Rifle, Colorado - Rifle Oxygen_injection C2 (SPAdes) | ecosystem: Environmental > Terrestrial > Deep subsurface > Rock core/Sediment | place: Rifle, Colorado... | reverse complement strand
AATATGCCGCCTAAAATAAGCAGCATACCAATCACCTTTGATAAGGTAACTTCCTCGCCCAGAAACATCCAGCCCAGAAGAAATGTGAATAGCGGGTAACAGCTTGTGATGGGGATAATGCGGGATATCTCTCCCGTCTTGAGCGCCTTGTAAAATACCAGTTGTGCTACGAACCCAGCCAAAACGCCTGCAAGGACGAGGAAAAAGATGGGTTTGATTCCCATCTTCCCAATGGATGGAAATGGGGTGTAAAAGCAAATGACCATTACCGCGCCGATCACAACCCCCGAACATCTGACCAGGTATGCGGCTGTGGGTTCAACGGATGAGAGTCCAATCTTTTCTAGGAATGGTACGAATCCCCAAATAATGGCAGTAAGCAAGGCTAATAAAAATGCTTCCATATAAAATTTCTCCAAGAAATTTTATCAAAGTTTTAGCCACATGTAGGGTGGGCATCGCCCACCAAAAAAGTAAGCGCCGTGAATAAGCAAACGATATTTCGATGGGCGATGCCCACCCTACTGTATTAAATACAAAAGAAATACCTTGTGGAATATAATCCGTTATTATTATAATAAAACCGAGTAAAAAATTCTCTAATAATTCTTTTTTAGAAGATAGAGATGCTATCCGTTAAAATTGGACAATATCACCCATCCCTCGAAAACTCATTTGTAAATACAATTCAAACATTAAAAAAGGATGGCCCTTTAACACCCCTTGCCGTTGTTGCGCCCACAAACTGGATGCTGAATCGGCTTCAGGAACGTCTGGTCATGAGACAAGACGCCTCTCCTGGTTCGAGATATACGAAAACAAGTTTCATGAATATTTCCTTTATGAACTTCTATGTCTTTGCAAGCGAGATATGCAGACGAGCTGGAGCGGATGTTGGCCAAATTGTTCGACATTCGGTTGTGTATGAATACCTTATTGCAGGATTATTGAAGCAGCATACACACGGCGAGCCTCTCTTTAAAAATGTACAGTCGCTGCCGGCGCTTGCCGGGTCTCTCTATCAGGTTATACAAGACCTTGCTGACGCAAACGTTCATATCGATAGCTTAAAGGAGGCCGTTAAGGAAGGATTTATCGAGGGTGCCGAGGTGCAGAAACTCAACGGAGTAATCAATCTGTATGATTTGTTCAAACAGAAATTAAAGAACTTACATATATCCCATTATGCCGATGTGTATCATCTGGCTGCTTCATGCGTGCAGGATTCAAAATTCCTTAAAAATTTTAAATATATTCTGGCGTATGGGTTCTATGACCTTACCGGTGTCGAACAGGATTTTTTTGGAGAGATATTCAGGTCTCATCCTACCATGCTATTTCTGCCTTACCAAAAGAAACATCCATCCTTTGCATACGTAAAGCCCTTTTTTGAGTCATTTGTATTGGGGATGGCACGTGATGTAGAGGAACTGCCTCCAGTTACGGGATTTTCTTGCCTTATGAATTCCCAATTAGAGGATAATGCTCATGTGCGTGAATTTCAGGGTGAAATCCAAAATCCAAAACTTGTGGTGAGCGAAGTAGAACCATCCGAAACCTGTGGTGAGCAAAGCCAAACCATCCAGCATCCGGATAATACCCAATACTTGGCGAATGTGCACATTATTAACGCCTCCGGCAAAAGGGACGAGGTATGGACTGTCGCTAAGGAGATACTTCAATTGGCGGGAGCAGGTTATAAGATGGATGAGATTGGAGTTGTTGCAAGGACGCTTGAACCTTACGCTGATGCCATCAACAAAATATTTCAGGAAAACGATATTCCGTTTACAACCAGCACACATGAGCCGTTGGAAAGATATCCACTGGTAAAGGTCATCCGTCAAATACTCCTCCTGAAGCGGGAAGATTATTATCGTCCCATGGTCGTTGAATTGCTGAATTCGCCTTACTTCAAGGCGCCTGCGTTTGATCATAAAGGAGTCACCCCACGTCCTGATCTCTGGGATATCCTGAGCAGGAGACTGGGTATTCGTGGCGGTATTGAGTGTTGGTTATCAAGGCTTGAGCAGGCGAAGTCCATGGAAGAGGAGACGCTGGACTTGGATAATGCAGCAAATATGTCAAAAGGTGTCACAAAAAAGGTAACAGTTCACCCCCACCTAAACCTCCCCATCGTTCGACTGAGCTCACGACGAAGTCAAGGGGGAGGAATACAAGGGAACAATGAGTATTCCCCGCCCCTGCCTGTCCTGAGCGAAGCCGAAGGGGTGGGAGGGGTTAGGGGAGGGGGCGAACTGTTACCAAAAAAGAATGGAACTACCCCCCCTCTCCCCCCCTTGCGAAGGGGGGGACAAAGGGGAGGTGAAGATTTGATCATCGAGGGGGAGGGTGCAGATGAGGAAGAAACAGGGAGTCACATCCGTATCCCGGCAAATCAAATTGAATTTCTCGAGAAGATTCTCCGTAAATTATCAATCGACTTATCTTCTATTCCTGAAAAGGCATCGTGGACAGCTATGAGTCGCAGTATGGCTCTTTTTCTCCAAACCTATATCACCTTTCCCTCTGAAGGTATAAATCCTGAGGGCCAAAAAAGAGACCACCTGATAATAAACAAAATATCGGAATTATTGCATACACTATGCACCCTGGACTGTTTGAATGAAGAAGTAACTCAGGATCAATTTGTGGATACCTTTCTGGATGCTTGCCGGCAGGAAGGCTTGCCCGTGGGAATAGAGAACGGCAGGGGAGTGAAGGTGCTGGATGCTATGTCGGCTCGAGGTATTCCATGCCGCGCTTTGTTTATTTTGGGTCTTAACGAAAAGGTGTTCCCACGTGCTATTTCCGAAGAACCGTTTCTGAGAGATCATATCCGCCGTAGACTCTCTGGGGTACTGGGAAATCTTATTCCAGAAAAGCTTAGGGGCTTTGAAGAAGAGCGATTGCTCTTTTACTTCCTGTTGAATGCCGCACAGGAACAGCTTTATCTCCTCTACGAACGTTCGGATGAAGCAGGAAAACCTAAGGTTCAGTCACATTACCTTATGGATATACTTCAAAAAGTTAAAAACATATCCATAGCAAGGAATGATTATCAAGACCATAGCATTTACGTACCGCGTGGGATTAAAGACAAACTTTTTGGGAAAGAAATCTCCTTGCTTACTCCCAAGGAAGTAGGGATTCGAATGGCACTCGATAAAATAGACCCCGCCTCATTTATGACGGCATTTGGGACCAACGCAGTTCTCTTTGCTCGTTCACAATCAGCACTAGATTTTATAGAAGGTTACAAACACCACCATTTAACGGCGTATGATGGTGTTATTGGTGATATGTCTCAATGGTGGGAAAAGCGGGCATGCAATGGTATTAGTCCTACTACTTTAGAGGCATTTGGTATCTGCCCATTCAAGTTTTTTATGGGGAAAGTTCTAGAATTGGAGTCCCTGGAAGAGCCGGAAAAGATTGATGTAATAGCAGCCGTGGATCTTGGCAGCCTTTATCACCGCATTTTAAAGGACTTTTATGGGCATTTGATAGAAAAAGGATATTTTTACAAAAAGGCAAAAGGGTTAAATCCAATTGAACTTTTACATAGTATTACCCAAAAATATTTCACTGACATTGAACAAAAAATACCAATTCCATACCCGATCCTCTGGGAGAACAAAAAAGAGGAGGTACTCGGTTTTCTGGCAAAATTTGTAACATGGGACCTGGATCGTATCGAACAAACAGGTTATATCCCCACGTATCTGGAAAGGAAGGCACATCTCAGCGCACAGGACGAACTAATCAAGCTCATGTCTGTATACTCTAAACAAGATAAGGCTTCAGAATTAACCTTTAAGGGAAAGATTGACCGCATAGATTTGAAGTCAACGGAAAATGCCATTAAATACCGTGTAATCGATTACAAATCAGGAAAATATCCGAAGGAAAATCTATTGAAATCTGCTATTCGTGGTCAAAAATTGCAGCTTCCCTTTTATATCGTTATGGCAGAACGTTTACTATCGGAAGAAATCAGGAAGAGGCGTATTCGACAAGGTCAGACAAGTCTGGAGGATGCGTCTTTTGTTTATATTGCACAGGATATGGAAGATAAAAAGGGGCAGAAGGGTGTACCGGAAAAGGCGATCAAAGGAAAAGAATGGGAAGATTCTCAGGGGCAATGCTGGGAGACCGTAAAGGAATTTTTGCATTATATACGCGAGGGCATATTCCCCATTTCGCCAACTGAAAATACTCAGAAATGTGAGTGGTGCGAATTTGTTGCCGCATGCCGAAGAGGCCATCAGCCGTTGAAAGCCAGGTTGGAACAGGATGCAAGGCTAAAGAGATACCGGGAAATTGGCAATTTGGGTATAAGTAAAAAATCCAATAAATCCTGACCTGTCTTTAATCCAAGTAGGACAAATCGGATTGCTGTCCAATTATATATGGAATCAAAAATAAGTGTAACTATTCAGCCGCCTTCAGTTGGCTAAATAGTTACAAATATTTCATATTTTTTTCATCAAACATCCTTAGCTATGATCACAAATTGATATATCTCGCAACGTGTGAGTACCTAAGCTAAAATAATATTGAAATACTCCTTTTAATAACATTGCAAATAAGATTAGAGTGCTTGTCAAACAGTCGGGTTTTTCTGTAGGGGCTGATGTTATAAGCGTTACCGCCCCTGTCTGCGCAACGATTGTAAAGTCAAATGATCAGGGGAAAACATGTACTATTGAAAATGGCTGTTTAAATCTTACAAAGTAAAACCACTGACTGATAAAAGCGTTTAGAACACGGATTTCACAGATAAGACAATTTGAAGATACAAATAATTTGTGGGAATTTAATTAATGAATCAATTCTTTTGGGATACCGATATCCGACACAATAACCTTTCCTGTATAACTCGGTCCGTCGTTCAGGTAAAAACCCTTTTTTGCAACGGCAAAGGTTACGGTTTTCGTGGCCTTAATGGCAGCGCCTAAAAATTTGCCAGTGTTACAGTCGAGACCCGAAGGTATGTCCACAGATAAAGTAGGTTTATTCAGATTGTTAACTCCGCTAATAAGCGTTTTAAATGGTTCACGGACATCCCCCGAAAGCCCTGTCCCGAACAAGGCATCTGCCAGGATATTATAACCATTCAACTCCTTTAAAATACTGTTTACACCGGGAATATCAAGAATCTCCTTCACTGGAATTTTCATGTTGAGGAGTATTTGTAGGTTTGTGCCAGCATCGCCATCTTTTAAGATGTCGGAAATCTTTGCAACGAGAAAAACATATACTGAAATGCTGTGGTTATGAAGATGCCGCGCTACGACAAAACCATCACCACCATTATTCCCTTTCCCGCACAAAATGGCCACTTTTGCTTGTTGCGGGTCGTCTAACATTTTCAAGATTTCTTCTGCAACATTCCTTCCGGCATTTTCCATGAGGACAATCCCAGGAATTTTGTATTCTTCAATGGCCTTTCTGTCCAATTCCAGCATTTCTTCGCGGGTTAAAGTCTTTTCCATATTAGTAAATCCTTAGAAATGGTAAAAATTTGTTTTCCTAAAGTACTACTCTACTTGGTTGTGTGGTCAAGACTCAAGCCTTACCATAACCTTATTTAACCTTCCCATGACGCTTTTCATCTACTCTTTATGGTGCAGTATAAGCGGTATATCGACCAATTAGTGTGTTTTTTATTTGCTTTATCGTCTACCCTTTGAAGAACTACATTTATTACACATAAGTTGCTTCAAGGAAAAACTTTGGGATGCCGTCAATCCTAAATGCCCAGTCAACCCGCCCTTTTGAGATGCGTTCCTCTGGCGTTACCTCATCAGCGTGGATGTTATGGATGTCCCAGCCGAGGAATTGAAACAGGGGGAGGATGAATTCATTGCCCGTCTGCGCCTCATTGTAATCCTTTAGCTTGCCAGTATCGGCAAGTCGCTGGTATTTTGCAACGAGGCTGGAGATGTCTTGTTTGGATTGTTTTTTATCCATAGCGCAACTGTGCCGCAACCAAAATTAACCACCCCATTTCCCCTCCTTCGCAAGGAGGGGATAAAGAGAAGATGAATAAAATTTCTCACAAAGAGGATTTTAGACAGCAATACAATATAAAGCAGCGAGCATTTGTTATTGGAAACGGCATGATGATATAATACCAGAAATTCATTGTCAACCTGTAAAGCGTTTGTATTTATAAAATTCTTGACCTGAGAAACTATTTAGCATAAAATTTTGTTTACATATTTGAAACAATATCTTCAAGATAATTTAAGGAGATTAAAGAATGGGTAAAGTAAGATGCCCTGGTAGTATTCGAAATACGACACCAACACCAATTGAGCGTAAATGCCACAATTGCGGCGCTACGGTAGAGATGTGGAGTGATGAGGAAAAGGCCGATTGCCATAAATGTGGCACTGAAATATTTAAGGATAAAGTTCCTACCTGTATTGAATGGTGTAAATCAGCAGAAGAATGCATGGGACATATCTTCGACGTTAAAAAGATACAAGAAGAGGCCAAAAAAAGAGCAGCGGCTGACGGCAACCCTAAATTCTTCGATCAGGTTACCGAAATGATAAAAAAGAAGAAAGAAGGGGTTTAAGCAATGCCGTATTTTGTTCTGATGCAAAATACATAAAAATTGTTTTGTGGAAGAAAAAAAACTTAATTACAAACCTACCGATTCCAAATCTTCAACGTTTTGTTCAAACATCAAATCTTCAATACATAACATTTTAATTATCCGGCCTGGCGCCCTTGGCGATCTGGTTGTTACGTTGCCCACCATTGAAGCCATTCGAAATTATTTCAAAAACGCCCGGATTGAAATTATGGGCTATTCGTCCTTTCTGGAAATAGTAAAAGGGCGTTTCTATGCTGATACGATCAGCCGATTTGACCAGGCGGATATATCACATCTCTTTGTAGATAATTCTCGTATACCTGCATCTTTAACAAAGAAGCTCAAAGGCGTAGATTTGATTATTTCCTTTGTTTCAGACAAGGGGCAAATTATGGTTAGTAACCTCAGGGCAGCAGGTGTAAAGCATGTTATTCATTATGAACCGTTTCCTTCTGAAGGAGAGGCTATTCATGTAATCGACCATTTCTTAAGATGTCTGGATTTGTTGGGCGTACCTTATTCTAATAAAATCCCTAAAATATTCTTAAAAGATGAGGATATAGTTTTTGCCGAGAATTTTTTAAATGATAGAGTAGATGATCCTAAAAAAATGTTGGTTACCGTGCATCCAGGGAGTGGAAATCGACAAAAATGCTGGCCTATAGATCGTTATGTTGAATTGATATTGTGGCTCAGTGAAAAGATAAATGCACATGTCCTTATTATTTCAGGTCCAGCGGATAGAGAGAACATTGAAGAGTTAAAGGTGAAAGTAAAGAATAGTTTTATTCTCGTTGACCAGCTTCCTTTGCCTATTGTAGCTGCCATAATAAAACGATGCAATCTCTTTGTAGGGAATGATTCAGGTATTACTCATTTGGCTGCTGCTGTGGGTACTCCTGCAATATCTATGTTTGGGCCTACCGACCCAAGCGTGTGGGGTCCCCGTGGAGAGCGGGTAAAAATCTTTTATAGGAAATCTCCATGCAGTCCGTGTTCCTTTGATATGAGAAGGAATTGTTTTTCAAATATTTGTTTAGAAGGTGTAACTGTTGAAGATATTATTAGCGAAATAAGGTATATTAAGCAGTATAATCTTTGACACTATCCGAAACTTCGTCCTTTGCCATTGACTGAGTTGTAATAGTTTTATATACTCTCACCTCACTATTTAAACTTAATTTGAACGATGCTGGGGTTCATTTTCAATTACAAACTTAAAAGTAAGGAAAGAATAAATATCTATGTCTAAAAAATCTAAACAGTGTCAGCTACAACATAAGTACCTATGTAAACCACGAATTTCCCCACAGGTTATAAAGAAGGGTATGAAGGTAAAAGACCTTGTGAATGAATATAGTCGAGCTGGGGCATTTAATGCAGGACGATTGGCCGAGGCTTGCAAGTTATATTGCCACATGCTTGACGAAAACGCTACTGTCGGTTTAACCCTTTCAGGCGCCATGACTCCCACCGGCATGGGAGGCATACTCATTTCTCTTATAGAGAACGGGTTTGTGGATTTTATTATTTCTACCGGGGCTAATCTCTACCATGATCTACATTTTGCATTGAATTTGCCCATACACCAAGGAGATTTCAGGGTAGACGATGCAGAACTTTATGAAGCAGGTATTGAGCGCATCTATGATATCTTTATTACGGATGAGCTACTGTTTAAAACAGACAAATTCATCCAGGATGTGGCCGGAAAAATATCCACGGTTGAGCCAATTTCCACAGCTGATTTTCACTACATTTTAGGTAAGTCCGTCCTTACAGGTACTCCGGCACCTCACTTGAGCTTTGTAGCTCAGGCGGCAAAATATCATGTACCCATATTTGTTTCTTCACCGGGTGATTCTTCGATTGGAATGAACCTGTCTTATCTCAAGCTTAAAGGTAAAAGTTTGATCATTGATACCGACCTTGATGTCCTTCAAACCACTGCCATTGTTTTCAACAGTAAAAAGAATGGCGTAATCAGCATAGGTGGTGGTTCTCCTAAAAATTTCTATATGCAAACCCAGCCAACGCTCGCACAGATATTGGATATAAATAAAGGTGGGCATGATTATTTTATTCAAATTACCACTGATGCGCCTCAATGGGGTGGTCTCTCAGGGGCAACACCAACCGAGGCCATATCATGGGGCAAGATACGTAAAGAAGAAGTGAAAAATCACGTGGTAATTTATAGCGATGCTACAATAGCCATGCCTATACTTGCAGGATATGTCATATCAGAAAAAAAACCTCGTAAGAAGAAGTATCTGTATAAGCAGCTACCTACTTACACTTCAGAGTTGAAGAAAAATGTGAAATAAATTTTTCGTTTGAGATACTGTTTAAAGATTCAACGCTTTTTTTACAAAAAACAATTCTGTTAGCAGTCAATATGAGTTATTAACATTTTGAAATTTCAAATAAGAATAAATAAGTATTTTCAATAGGTATTTCATTTTTAAGAGCTTAACTCTAAATGCATTTTCAATAATTAACCAATAATCCACAATTTATCAACAATTTAATTCTCTATCGAAAACAAATCAAAATAAAGGTGATTGAGATTTCGTTTTTTAATTGTGAACAATTTATGAACAGAGCGGATTTATATATTTCTAAGTTTTAATATAATACGCAATTACAAACATAACGTTTTTATTAATGAAAAATGATACGGGTAAATAATTTATTTCGAGATTTATTTATTGATCATCAGAAGTCAGTAATTTTTTTTAATTACGTTATTGATTGAACTGTTACGTATTACTTTTTCATATGCCAAAAAAATTCTATTAATAAGGACTCCTTTTTGTTTTGACACACATAAATTGTTCTGTTAATATCGCCCTCCTTCAAAAATAGTTTATCATTCATTTCCAATTCAATTTTATTCTCAAGATAGTACAGTAAGGGGAATATGGAGTCTTATTCTAAGGTCTGGGACGATGTTCTTCAAAATATTCGTGAAAGGGTAGGCCCTTTACGATTCAATCTGTGGTTCAAAAACACCCGTCTTGAATCTTATAATGATACTTATGCGAATATTATAGTTCCAAATATTTTTACTCAGACATGGTTACAGGAAAATTTTACAAAGGTATTGAGAGAAGGGATTGGGAAATTAGTAAATAATAAGGACTTGGATATAAGATTTTCTATCTTGAAAAATGGTGAAGGAGAAAATGTTTCAACCTTAAATATCCCTCCTTTAACTAAAAAAATAGCCGATAGCAGCAAAAACTATTCGCCGGTAAATAGGATTCTAAAGTTAGAGGATTTTGTGGTCGGTCCTAACAACAGGCTTGCTTATACTGCTGCCCTCGAGATGGTTAAGGATAAATATCCTGCATTTAATCCTCTTTTTATTCATGGTAATGTTGGTGTTGGAAAAACCCATATTCTCCAAGGGGTTTTGAATATGGTTAAAGAAGAACAAAATGTAAATGCAATATATATGTCTGCTGAGAAATGGACAAACGAATTTATTTATTCATTACAAAAAGGAAAGATTGAAGCATTTAGGCAGAAATTTAGAAATGCGGACATGTTTCTCATCGATGATGTCCATTTCCTTTCTAACAAGCAAAGTACACAAGAGGAATTTTTGCATACCTTTAATGCCCTCTATGAATTATCTAAAAAGATCATACTGGCGAG
>Ga0208373_1005678_pt1 | contig 10274 bp, 14 predicted proteins | sample RifOxyC2_FD_184036 | JGI IMG/M metagenome (GOLD analysis project Ga0208373, IMG submission 184036) | Soil microbial communities from Rifle, Colorado - Rifle Oxygen_injection C2 (SPAdes) | ecosystem: Environmental > Terrestrial > Deep subsurface > Rock core/Sediment | place: Rifle, Colorado... | reverse complement strand
CGTTACAAAGGGGTAGTTAACCATAACTGCAAAAAATTAGTGGAAAAAACACTACCTCACAATATTTAAATAGAAAAGGTATTGAGTATTATATAAAATTACGAATTCTAGATTTTTTAAATACGGAGGTGAAAAAAAATGATAGAAAGTCCATACCAACTAATAAATGAGTTGAAGTGTGATGAAATATATTTCCTAAAGAAAAAAGGATCCTTATCTGGGAAAAAGATTTCAGAAAATATTGAAACCAAATGTGGTTTCTAATAGAAAAATATAGAAAAATAAAGAAGTAATTATAAATAAACCAATAAGTAATTAATTTATAAAATATGAGGTGAAAGAAAATGGAAGAATTACCAAGATTACCCTATAATTATGATGCCTTAGAACCATATTATGATAAAACAACATTAGAATTACATCATTTAAAGCATCATGCTGGATATATTGCAGGATTAAACCAAGCCTTACTTAAATTAAAAGAAGCTCGGGAAAAAGAAGATTATTCGTTAATTAAACATTGGGAAAAAGAATTAGCTTTTCATGGAGCCGGCCATTTATTACATAGTTTATTTTGGAAAAATTTACGACCAGGATCTAATGATAATAAACCCACGAAAAAAACATTAAAATTAATTGAAGAATCGTTTGGTTCTTTTGATAATTTTAAAAAACAATTTTCTGCAGCTTCAGTAGCAGTAGAAGGATCGGGTTGGGGAATATTAGCTAAAGATGCAAAAAACAATTTAATTATTTTAATTATTGAAAATCATCAAAAACAATACCTCCCCGATCATAAAATGTTATTAGTGATTGATGTTTGGGAACATGCTTACTATTTAAAATACCAAAATCGTCGAGCAGAGTGGGTAGACAATTTTTTTAAGATAATTAATTGGGAAGAAGTAGAAAAAAGAATTTAAAGCTATTAACTACCCCAGCTGATTAATAAGATTCCGAGAACAATACAAATTAGTCCTATCCATCGTTTAAGATTCATTTTTTCCCCTAAAAATTTAACTGAAAGTAAACTGATTAAGACATAACTAAAAGAAACTACGGGAAATAGAGTGCTCAATTCTTCCCATTGTAAGGCAATCAGATAAAAAATAATTGAAATAAAGAATAAAAACACTCCACTAAGTAATAATTTATTAGTGAACAGAGTCCAAAATTTCTTCAAGGAGAAATGATTAATTCCTTTTTTGATTAATACTGTACCCACACTACCAAATAAGCAACCAATTAAAGTTAAAACTAAAGACAAAATATTAATCATTTTTTCTTCCCACTCCAACCAATTAAACTAACGCCCAAAATAATAATACACACCCCAAACCATTTCAAAGGATTCATAAAATCGGAAATAAAAAATAAAGGAGATAAAAAACTAACCCAAACATAACTTATAGCTAAAAGAGGATATAACATACTTAATTCTCCATACTTAAAAGCAAGGAGAGTAATAATCGCGGAAAGGCCATATAAAAAGAAACCAATCATTAAAAAATAATTCAAATAAATCAAAGACAAATTTAATTTATTAATTCCCATCTTCCAAAATATTTGGCCCAGAGAAGTAAATATAGAAGCACTAAAGATTAAAAGCAAGGATTTGTATTTATCTTCCATTTAATTATGTAAAAAAACTAGGTTTATTAAAATTACTCTTTCAATAATATTTCAGCTATAGCAGCATAAGCTGAACGAGCGATTAATACTCCAAAACTTAAACCAATAATAGTAGTAAAAGCAAATCCTTTTAACAATCCCGCTCCAGCAAACCATAAAGGTATCATTCCCGAACAAACGGTTAAATAAGCAGTAAGAACAATTATCATTGCCCGTTTCATTTTCTCTTTCCAATCATATACAAATTCTCCTTTAATAGTTTCATCAGTAATAATGATTAAATGATCTACAGCTGTACCTACCATTATTAATATACCCGCAATAGAAGCTAAATCTAAGTTCCAGCCAACTAAAGCAGCAAATCCTAATACTAAAACCACTTCCGAAATTAAAATTAAAACCATCGGTAAAACAATCTTAAGTTTACGATAGATAATTAGAACAACTCCACTAACAGCAATCAGGACAAAAAGACCAACATAAAGTACATTATTTAAAAATTCTTTTCCTAACACCGGAGAAATGGTATCAATTTTAACAACATCTAATTTGACCGGTAAAGAACCAGTAATAATAACTGCTTGCAATCGCTTCATATTATCTAAAGAAACTTTACTGGCTTCTTCTGTAGTTCTTCCGGTACCACTACCGGAAATTTGAATATCAGTAGTTACTTTCCCTTTTAATTCAGAACCAATTTTTAACGTGTCCACTTGTTTATCATCTAAAAATAAATCTAAATTTTGACTAAGATAATAAGAACCATCAGTTTCACTAATTACACTTAAACCGCTGGTTAAATTACCTTGCCTCTTGGCTGCTTCAGGACTAAGAGTAATACTGAAAAAGAAACGGCAAGCATACCCCTCAGATATTTTATAACAGCCTTGACTAGGGTCAATTCCGGAACATTCAGCGCTACGGCAAACATAAGTAATATCTTTTTTACCACCGAAAAAAACAGTTTCGTTACCAATTTTAGCTTCAAATTTACCTTGTTTAGCTAATAATTCCTTAACTTCATCTTCAGTAACTCCGGCCATTTCAATCAAAATATAAACATCGCCAGATAAATCAGTAGAAGAACGAACCACTACATCAGCTAAACCATAAACATTTAACCGTTCTTTTAAAGTTTCTAATAAAATATCTAAATCACTAGCAGATATTTTTTCTGTGGGTTTTAATAGTACCCTAGTTCCTCCAGCTAAATCTAAACCCTTACGTAGATTAGTTATGGGAGCTTCATTTACTTTTATTCCTAAATCGATTTTACCTAAATTATCAGTGTGACTAAGGAAATTATAATTTTGCTTATTAGTTACAACATAAACTGTTTGATTTTCTACTAGATTAGTTAATTTAGAATAATAATCTGCAGGAGAATTAATTTTTTCTCCATTAATAGATATAATCCTTTCCCGAGCTAGAGGACTGAGTTGAGAAGTGGGATTTTCTATACCTGCCTGAGCAGCAGAAGAATTAATAGCTACACTTTTAATGGTTACTCCTTCAACCCAAGGGCTGGGCTTAATAGCTACTAAAGCAAAAACTAAAAATAGAAGTAATAAAATAACTTTCCAGTGAGTGAATATTTTTTTAAACTTCATTTTTGTTTGTGTTCTAAATATACTCTTAAAATAGAAACGTTTTGAATCCAAGTCATAATCATATCAACAATTAATCCAATAAGCAATATTAACATAATTTGTTTAATGATATCACTTTTGATAAAAATTAAAGCAACAATTACTGCAGATAGAGTGGTTGCGGTCATAGTTAAACCGGTTTTCATTGCTGATACTACCCGTTCAAAAACAGTACCTTCTTTCCGTTTTAATACTCGAGAAGTTAACAATATATCCGTATCAATAGAATAACCAATTAGCATTAAAAAAGCGGCAATTCCTCCAGTGTTGAGCTTTAATCCTGTTAAGTTGAAAATAGCTAAAGTAACAAACAAATCAGAAGCAGCAGCAGCTAAAACTGCTAAACTAGGAATAATATTTCTAAAAGAGATGAAAACCACTATAGCCATTAAAAGAAAAGCAATTAATAAAGCATAAAAAGCCTGTTTAAAAAAAGCCTGACCTAAAGCACTACCCATTACTTCCACACCATAATCTTCTTTTTTAAGATTGAATTTAGATTCTAAAACTGAAGTAATTACTTTTATTTCTGAAGTGCTTTGGGCATCTGATTCAATAGATATACCAATAACACTACCAGCAGAAGTTAAACTACGAACAGTAATATCTCCTTTAGGAAACTGGCTAGTAAGATAACTCTCTAAACTGGAAACATCAATTGCTTGAGTGATAGTAATTGTAGATCCACCTTTTAAACTAACTCCTTTATGAACAAAATCACCAGTAGTGTAATAAGTATAACCAATAACTAAAGCAGCTAAAATAATTAAAATGGTGGGGATTAATTGGAGTGCTCGATAATGTTTATCATATATCTCTAAAAGCTTATTTTTCATGAATTTTTATCACAAAATAAGAGGACTATATAAACATTATCCCCAATAAAACACGAAAGGAGTGGTTAAATTTATAAACCAAAGATACCTTCTTCTTAAGGTGGAAATACTCCAAATAAAAGAGGTAACTAAAGAATTTGATAAGAAGATTGTTTTAGATAGGCTTAATTTTTCTGTTGAAGAAGGAGATGTATTTGGAATCATCGGGCAATCAGGAAGCGGTAAAACCACTTTATTAAATTTATTAATTGGCTTTTATGATCCAAGCGAAGGGCAAGTACTCTTCCAACCAGATAAAAACAAGAAACCACAAGATATTCACCAGAATATTAATGAGATGAGAAAACAGTTTGGTTTTGCCTCTCAAGTTTCTTCATTTTACCCTAAATTGACTTTAAGAGAAAATTTAATGCATTTTGGGCAATTATACGGTATTAAAAAAAAAGTATTAAACGGTAATATTGATAACTTATTAGAATTTACTAAATTAACTAATCACCAAAACAAATTAGCTGAGCATATTTCAGTTGGAATGCAAAAAAGATTAGACCTTTCTTGTTCATTGATACATAAACCCAAGATATTAATATTGGACGAACCAACTGCTAATTTGGATCCAGTATTACAAAAAGAAGTATTGTATTTAATCAAACAAGCTAATCATCAAGGAATTACTATAATTATTGCTTCTCATCACTTGGATGAAATTGAAGAGATATGTAACAAAGTGGCTTTAATTCACCAAGGAAAAATTACGAAGTGGGGCACAGTAGAAGAAGTTAAAAAACCATATTTAGATAAAGAAAGATCAATTCATTTAACTGCAGGTGAGCATCACCAAAGATTAGTAGAAGGAGTAAAAAGCCTTTCTGTAAGTCGTATCGTAGATAAAGGAACATCTCTAGTGTTATATTCTGATGAAATTCAAGATACTTTATACCGTTTAATTAATTTAACTCAGCAGAAGAAAATTAATTTACAAGATATTGATATTAAAAAACCATCATTACAAGAAGTATTTGAAAAAATAGTACAAGAAGATGAAGAAAAAACATTGTCAGAATGAAAAATATTTATTACTTAATTAAAAAGAATTTGAAATTGTTAATTCGAGCTAAAAGCTCAGCTTTAATTGTAATTTTAGCTCCCTTAATGCTAATTATGTTAATTGGTTTAACTTACAATACCTCTAAAACAGGATTAAATATCGGGGTGATTTCTTCATCATTTACCCCTGATGTTAATTCTTTTATGAACTCTTTACAAAAAGAAGATTATAAAATAATTAAATACACTGAATCAAAAGAATGTATTGAAGATATTAAATTGGGTTTCGTTCATACCTGTTTAGTTCTCCCTAAAGATTTTCAAATAAATGATAATAAACAAAAAGAAATTGTCTTCTATATTGACCAAACAAAAATTAATTTGGTTTATATGATTACAGACACCCTTAACAAAGAGTTCAATTTAAAATCGACTGAATTATCCCAGGAGATAGTTTCTGACATTCTAAGTAAATTATCCCGTACCCAAACTAAAATCCAAGAGAAATCTACTGATTTAGATAAAATTAAAACCAAAAGCCAAGAAGCTATTAGTAAATCAAACCAAGTTAAATCAGATATTGCTGCAATTGATTTGACTGCTCCTAAAACCGCATATGATTTTTCTAAAATAAGTGTATTTAAAGATAGTGCCGCGGTTAAAGCTTCAACTTCAATTACCGCTTTAACTACTGCTAAAAGTGCAGTTACCTCTTCTAACCTGAACAGTTCCCAAAAAGCAATAATAAATAATAATATAGATGATGCTAGTACTAAATTAAGCCAATTATTAACTATGATAAATGGGACGGGAAGTGATAGTCTAGAGGAAATTAATTCTTTGATTCAATCCATTCAAAATGATTTAAATTCCACTAAAAATAAATTAAATTCGGCTTCTACTAAACTAACCTCCACAAATAGCCAATTAACCACTATTAATACTAATTTAAACGAAGGAATAACTTCATTGGATTCAGTTAAATCTACTTTGGGAGATATTCAAAAAGATTTATCCAGTATAAAAGTAACAAATGCTTCAACTATCACTACCCCATTAATTACTAAAATTGAAAAAATAACCGTAGAACAAACTTATATGAATTATTTATTTCCCAGTTTATTGGTATTAGTAATTATGTTTGTAGCTATTCTACTAGGAACCACGTTAGTTATGATGGAGAAACATAACCCCGCTTATTTCCGTAACTATAATATGCCGGTAAAGAAAATCACCTTTATTTTCTCTACTTATTTAACTAACTGCTTCATTATTTTAGTTCAGATTGCTATCATATTTGGTATATCCTTATTATTCCTTAATACCACTTTAAGCAAACTCCCTTTAATGGCCTTAATATTATTGGCTGCAGCTTCAGTGTTTACTTTAATTGGAATGATGATTGGATATCTGTTTAACTCTGAAGATACCGGCACTTTAGCCTCAATTTCTATGGGTAGCTTATTATTATTTATTTCGGGTGTGGTTTTACCTTTAGAAAGCATGCCTACCACCATCAGGCATTTAACTTACTTTAATCCGTTTGTAATTAGTGAAAAGTTGATTAGAGAAGTATTTATTTTCAATTCAACTTCTTCAGCTTTGATTAATGACTTGTTAATACTCTTAGGATACATTATTATTTTAACTATTGTAATTTTAATTATTGATAGTATTGCCAGTAAACATTTCTTGACTAAAATGATGTACAAACACCATAAACATGTTAGAGAAAACAACGAAAAAAAGATTTAATCATTTAATTATTATTTCTGGTACCCCAGCTACAGGTAAAACCACATTAGCTAAAAAATTAGCTAAACTTCTATCGTTTGAATATTTAGATTTAGAACCGATTTTAGAAAGTATTTCCGAAGGTTATGACCAGAAAAAACAATGTAAGATTATTGATGTAAAAAAATTAAATTCAGAAATAATTAAAAAAATAAAAGGTAAAAAAATGATTATTGCATCTCATTTAGCTCATAATTTACCAAAAAATAAGGTGGATTTGTGTATTATTACTAAATGTTCTGATTTGAAAATATTGAAAAAAAGACTATTGGCTAGAAGATATCCATTATCAAAAATAAAAGAAAATTTGGAATGTGAAGTGTTTGATGTTTGTTTAACAGAAGCCAAGAAAAAAGGACACAATATTCTAGTAATAGACACCAGCCAAAATAACGATTTTGATTTAATTTCCCAAGGAATAAAAAAACTATTGAATATTTAGCTTTAATTACCCAAAACTCTTATAAATAACATTTTAATATTACATTTAAAATGACTTTACCTTTATCTGAAAAATTAAAATTAAAAAGATTTATTTTAGAACTAAATGAGTATAAAGCAGTTCATACTGAGTTTGTTTCTGTTTATGTTCCTCAAGAATATGAATTAACTAAAATAATAAACCACTTAGCTCAGGAACAAGGTACAGCTTCTAATATTAAATCAGCATCGACACGTAAAAACGTTCAATCTGCTTTAGAAAGAATGATTCAACATTTAAAGACACTAAATAAAACCCCACCAAATGGTTTAGCTGTTTTCTCTGGCAATGTAGCTTCAAAAGAGGGAAAACAAGATTTACGAGTTTGGTCGATAGAACCTCCGTTACCATTAAAAATAAGGATATATCGTTGCGATAAGAATTTTGTAACTGACATATTGGAAGAGATGATTGTAGAGAAAAGAGCTTATGGTTTAGTGGTATTAGACCGAAGAGATGCAGTATTAGCCCTACTTAAAGGTAAAACAATCATTCCTATTAAAAAAACTCATTCAGAAGTTCCGGGGAAATTCCGTGCTGGAGGTCAATCGGCCCAAAGGTTTGCTCGAATTAGGGAAGGAGCTTACAAAGACCATTTTAAAAAAGTATCAGATTATATGAAAGAACAGTTTTTACCCTTAGGAAATGATTTAAAAGGAATAATAATTGGTGGTCCGGGAACAACGGTCCAAGATTTTCTAAATAAAGATTATATTACTGGGGACTTAAAGAAAAAAATATTGGGAACTAAAGATTTATCTTATACTGAAGAAATAGGATTACAGGAATTATTAGATAAAGCTGAAGACCTTTTGTCTCAAGAAGAAGTAGCTAAAGAAAAAAAATTAGTGCAAAGATTTTTTGAATTATTAGCTAAAACCCCCAACAAAGTAACTTATGGAAGAGAAGAAATTAAAAAAGCCTTAAATCGAAATGCAATAGATATTTTACTCCTATCGGAAACATTACCCGAAAAAGAAATTATGGGCTTTGAAGAGATTTGCCAACAGAGTGGAGTTATAATCGAAATGATTTCTATTGAAACTCGAGAAGGTCAGCAAATTAAAGATTTGGGTGGCATCGCGGCAATATTAAGGTTTGAAGTAGAATTATGAATTTAATTTTAATCGCATTTGAAGAACTATTCCCTAACCAGAATTTTAAATATACTCCCATATTAAAATACAACCGAAAATTAGGGGATTACAATGCTAATGCTCGAATTTACAATAATATTCTACAATTAAATCTTAATCAAAAATGGGAAAATATTGATGAAGAAATAAAAATAGGTTTAATTCAGACTTTATTAGTGCGTATGTTAGCCAAAAAAGATAAAATTAAACCGACTATCAGAATGGATTTATATCATAACTTTATCAAAAAATTACCCTTGGCTACACTAAAAGATAAAACCAACCCAGAATTAGAACAATCTTTTAACCGAGTTAACCAAATTTATTTTTACGGCTTAATGGAAATACCAAATTTAAAATGGGGGACAGAATCAAAGAGAAAATTAGCTAGTTACAATTTTCATAATGATACGGTTACCATCTCCACTATATTTGAAAAAGCTCCAGAATCAATCTTAGATTACTTAATGTATCATGAATTATTACATAAAAAGCAAAAATTTCAATATAACAACGGGAAAAATTACTTTCATACTCATAAATTCAGACAAGAAGAAAAAAAATACTTAAATCAAACTCAAATAGAAAAACAAATTAAAGAAATAATTGCTTACTCTAGTAGAAGAAGAAGCCGCTTATCTGAAAAGTTACTTAATTTATGGAAACACTGAACAGGGATTTAAAAAGAAAAGCCAAAATATTTAAATAAATACCTAATTTAAGGTTAAATAATGCCAAAAAGAGTGTTATCTTTAAATGCAATGGATAAGATAATACGTCAAGCTGGAGCTTTCCGTGTTTCCGATAAAGCAAAAGAAAGCTTAGCGGAATTTTTGGAAGAAATTGGAGTAGATATTGCTCAAGACGCTAAAAAATTAGCGGAACATGCTGGTAGAAAAACAGTCAATGAAAAAGACATTAAACTGGCGACACTCCCTAAAAAATAGGAAGGTGAAAAAATGTATGAAAAAAAATTAGTCGGAATTAATACCTTAAAAAAAGGAGATACTTTAATTATTGATGATGCTCCATGTAAAATTACAAGTATGCAAGTTTCACGTCCAGGTAAACATGGTCACGCTAAAATAAACTTAATGGCTGTAGGATTATTGGATGATAAAAAAAGAAATGCAGTTATGCCGGGACATGATAAAGTAGAAGTGCCTATTGTGGAGAAAAAAAATGCCCAAGTCTTATCCGTTTCAGGCAATATGGCCAGTGTTATGGATTCAGAAACATATGAAACATTTGAATTAGAAATACCCGAAGAATTACAAGCTGAAATTAAAGAAGGAGTACAAGTCCTTTATTGGGAATTGATGGGTCAAAAGATACTTAAACAACTCAAATAAAAATTAAAAAAATTAGGAAGAAAATAAAATGGCAAAATTCGTAGAAGCACATAATCGAAAATTACAAGATGTTTTTGTATGTAAAAAATGTAAAGCTAAGATTCGGACGCCGTCATTAAAAGTCAGCCAAGGAAAGACTAGCTGCCGAAAATGCAAATCTCGGAAATTAAGACCGAAAAGAAGGAAATAAATAAAGAGGAAATAGATGTTTGGACCCGTTTTTTCTTTTATATTAAAGTACAAATTCATTTTATTATTCTATCTAATAATAATTGGAATTTTAATCGTTTATCGTAAAAAATTAGAAGTCCAGTCTAAAATAATAATACTATTACGTACTAAGTTTG
>Ga0208373_1005675_pt1 | contig 10288 bp, 16 predicted proteins | sample RifOxyC2_FD_184036 | JGI IMG/M metagenome (GOLD analysis project Ga0208373, IMG submission 184036) | Soil microbial communities from Rifle, Colorado - Rifle Oxygen_injection C2 (SPAdes) | ecosystem: Environmental > Terrestrial > Deep subsurface > Rock core/Sediment | place: Rifle, Colorado... | reverse complement strand
CCGCCGCCGCCGTAATCAAGGCGGAGCGCGGCAGTTTTGAAATACTGTCAAACGTTGTTTCCTCCCAAGTTAAAGTGCATGCCAAGTACGGCGGCGTGGTACCGGAGGTGGCGGCGCGATTGCATATTCAGAAAATTTTACCGATAGTTGAGTTAGCTCTCGGTAATGCGAAGTGCGCGTTGAAACAAATTGACGCCATCGCTGTTTGCGCCGGACCCGGGCTCATGAGTTCTCTACTTGTTGGTGTGGAAACGGCGAAGAGCTTATCTTATGCTTTGAAGATTCCGCTGGTAAAAGTTAATCACCTTGAGGGGCACTTGCTTTCTTGCCTTGCTAACTCCCTACTCCCTACAACCTACAACCTACAACCTACCTTTCCTGCCGTTGGTTTGGTGGTCAGCGGCGGTCACACGCAGATTTATTTGGTGAAAGATTATTTGAAATACAAGTTAATCGGCGAAACACTGGACGACGCGGCGGGGGAGGCGTTCGATAAGGTGGCGAAGATAATGAACTTGGGGTATCCGGGAGGACCGGCAGTCTCGGCTTGGGCGGAGAGGAGTCAAAAGTCCAAAGGTAAAAGTCAAAAGTCGGAGTCGCAGAAGTTAGGAAGTAAAAAGTCAAAATTAAAAAACGCTGAATCTTTAACCCCAATTTCCTCGCCGAAGGACGAGTCCGTCCTCTGGCGGACAAATTTCAAATTTCCAGTTTCACTCCCTCGTCCCATGATAAACAGCGGCGATTTTACCATGAGTTTTTCCGGATTGAAAACGTCAGTGCTTTATTCATGGCAAAAGATGTCGGTCGGTTTGAGCGGTCAAGCGCTGGATGATTTGAAGGCGGTGTTTGCGGCGGAATTTCAGCAAGCGGTGGTTGACGTGCTGGTGGCGAAGACGCTCGGCGCGTCGGAAAAGTTCAACGCGGAAACGGTTATTCTCGGCGGCGGAGTTTCCGCGAATAAATCTTTGCGCGGCGCTCTACAACGATCGGTCGAGGGCGCCGGCATGAAATTTTTGTGTCCGGAAATGAAAATGACCGGCGACAACGCGGCGATGATTGCGATCGCGGGATATTATCACGCGCGGAAGAAAGAGTTTGTCGATTGCAAAAGTTTGCGCGCGGATTGTAATTGGGAATTGCGCTAAACCACGCGAAACCGTACGCAAAATCACGCAATAAATCTTTTTTTGGCAGTTAATCGGTTAATCAGTTAATTGGTAACGCCATGGTTGGGATTATGCGATTAACCGAGTAACTGACCAGTTCAATTCGCTCAATTCTCTTGATTCTCTTAATTCGCTCCATCGTGTTATGCGCGTAACTACCCACAACACCGCGGAAACCATCGAGCTCGGCAAACGCTTCGTACGCGGATTACGCGGTGGGGAGGTGGTTTTGTTAATTGGCGATCTCGGCGCGGGCAAGACTACTTTTGTGAAGGGAGTGGCGAAAGCGTTGGGAGTGAAGCGGACGGTGACGAGTCCGACGTTTGTGCTGATGAAGGTGTACGAAGTCAAAAGTCAAAAGTCAAAAGTCAAAAGTCCAAGCAACCCTTGCTCCCCCGCGCTTTCCCCCGCCCCCCCACGTTGCGCTGTTAAGAATTTAGTACACATCGACACTTATCGCGGGCTAAGCATCGCTGACCTTGAAAATGTCGGGGCGCTGGAATATTTCGGGCGAAATGATACAATATGTTTCGTGGAATGGGGCGAGGGGCTGGAGGATTATTTGCGGGCAAGGAAGATTCGGACGACAGTGGTGAAGATAAAAAATATCGATTCAGAGACAAGAGAAATAATCATATAATTTATGGCTAATCCTTTGGAAAAAACCGAAACGCGGCCGATAACGTTTGAAACGGCGAAGAAAAATTTTGAGACGATTAAAAAGAAGCTTGATGCCCGGCGACCGAAGTTGGATGAGTTTAGCGCGGCTAAAGGCGGCCCGTTTTTAGCCGACGAAGTGGCGCGCGATCTGGCATGGGTGACGACGAAAAAAAAGCAAATTTTTGTCCAAGGGGCGCGCGGCGTTAACGCGGAGATGGAAGAAAAACGGCTTTATGCGGAATATGTGTTTATGGAAATGGTTGATAGCGGCGAATTTTTTGATAATGATACGGTCGCAGTGATGCCGGGGAGTGAATATGACGACTTAAATAACGGCGCTGACGCGGTGGTGACATTCTGCGATGACGATGGTAATGTTGACTTTGCCTTTTCCGTTGACGTCAAGGCGGCTTTGACGGCGGAGTCGGAGAACGTGGAAAAAGTTGAGCGGTTGGTGAGAGAAAAGATTTATTCAGGGGTTGGTTCGTCGGTAAAATACTTTATGCATAAGAATATTGAAACCGGCGAAGTGTCACGCCGGGCGATCGAGGCGCCAAATCTGATTCTCTGGATTGATCCCGAGAGTATTAAAGATTTAATGAACGCCTTAAGTAAGAAAGAAAGGGAAAAAACCGAGTACGACGAGCGGCTTCTGACACGTTTTGCAAAACAGTTATATGGACGGATGACACTTGCGATTAAAAGGAGCGTAGTCGAAATTGAAGTGGAAAAACGTGGTGTAAATTCGGCTTTATCGGAGAGGTTGAAGAAAATCAGCAACCAGTATTCAAGATTGGCGGAGAAGGTGGCGGAATATGAAGGGTGATACCATTGTGATTATCAATAAAAATAAAAAGGAGTACTGAGATACTCCTTTTTGTGTTTTATCCTTTCTTTTGTTTTGTTCGTTTCTCCGCCCGCCCCCGGCACTGCCGAAAGGCCTCTTCAATGAGCGGACCCGTGTCATAAACCATGCAATCCGGATCAGCCTTCTTGGCTTCGCGCATTGTTCTTTGAATGATTAGTCTTAGGCGTTTCTTGTTGGTTAGTCGCGTGACCGTGCCCATCGGGAACAACCTCCATGTTGAGGAAAAGGCATCTTATAATTTAATGAATCGAATGTCAAGCCAGTTGATATTGACAAAAATACTTAAGTTTGATATATTGGCATTTGCCTTAAATTAAGCTGATAAACAATAGGAGGCGAATATGGGGTTTACTCGGCAGCAGGTGATTGACGTTCTCGGTACGGATGTGGTTACGGCCGCGGAACGAATTTGTATCGCACTTGGCAAGTACTTCTGGCATGACCTCAGGTTGGACGAGCAGAAGCGGTATTTGGCGGAGGCGATGCAAGCGCGCGGTTTTGGCATGGATGATATCGACGCGGCCTTTCGCAATGCGATGTCGGATGGACATTGACGATTACTCGGAGATAAAAAATGAATCCGTTCGGCTTGTTCATCGGAATCGCCATTGGTGTCGCAATGAATGATGTGGCGTGGGGAATTGTGCTGGGCGTTTGCCTCAGCCTCTTCTTGACTAGACAGAACAAAGCACTATGCCGTAGCAGAGTGCTTTTTCATTTATGCGAAATATAATTTTTCCGCCAAGTCGTGAAACGCGTTGGCTTGTTCGCGTTTGTTGAACAGAGATTGAATCACGCGCCTGTACGGTTCAACGTGTTTGAGCGGTGTTTCTTCGCCGGCAAAGTCGGTGCCGAACATGATTTTATTTTTGATGTTCGGGTAATAGCGCAAGACGCGCTGTAAGTCCGCAATGTATTGTTTGGTAAGGGCGCTTAATTCTTTTTTGGTTAAACCGGAATCATCGATGGTGCCGGAAATGTCGGTGTAAACATTGTCGTGTTGCGAAACAACGCCGGCGGTGTCGAGCAAGTGGGGGAAGCCGAAATGGGATATGACAATTTTAGTGTTCGGACAGCGTCGTGCCAACTTATCTATGTGAATGGACCGCGCATATTCCAAAAGCGCGGTGCCGTGGATATCATAGAAATCGCCGCTGTGAAAAATGAGCGGTTTATTATACTTTGCGCACAGCTCGGCAATGGCCGTGACTTTGTCTTCGTAAGGGTAGAAGTGCTGATAACCAGGATAAAGCTTGATGGCCACGATCTTTTTTTGTTGAAAAAGTTCTTCATGTCGTTTGAGCTGTTGGCCGATATTCGCATCCATGTTGATACTGCCGGCAACATAAATGTTTGGTTCTGTCGCGGCAAACTTCAAAAGCGTTTCCACGTCCGGCTCAGTGGGCGAATCTTTGTAGCACCACGCCAAGGAAATAATTTTGACCACTTGGCGCCCCTCGACCACGCTCGAAGCAGGTTTGGCTTTTTTCTGATATGAAAGCCATTGTTCGCGGGTGGAGACGTGGGTGTGAATATCGATAAACATACATTGGATTATTTTTCTGATTTAAGTCCGAAAAGGCTGACAATGAACACGATCAAATACATGACGAATCCGTAAACGCAAGCCGGCGCGCCGAGTACGTTTAAGCAACCACCAAGTGGGCAAACTTTTTGTGCCAGCTCGCCGTAGGATAGGTAGCCGGAAAAAAGTAATCCGGCTACGGAAATGAGGAGAATGATTCTTAATGATATTTTTTTGGTCATAAGGCTTTTTTATTTTTGACTTCCAAGCGGATAATAAAGAAAATGTATAGCGCCAAAGCTAAAATAGCGCCGATAATTAAGCCGAGCAAGGAAGTGCCTTCCCAGCCGATGAAGCCAAGGAACGAAACCGGATTTTGGCAAATGATATCCGTGCCAATCTTCGCGCATTTGTCCGGGAAAAAATTAATGGCGGCCAAGCCGTATATGAAGCCGATGAGTCCGCCGACTATCGCGGACAGAGGAATCGTGGCCAACAAGAAAATGATTTTTGCCGAGGTTGGGAGTTGAGAAAAAAAGTTTTTCATAAAAATTTATCCGAGCTTGGCTCCGTTCGGCGTTTGCTTGTCGGGAACGGCGAGGACGACAAAGCCGTCTTCGCGATAAAAGCCGCAACACAAGAATTCAGAAGAAAAAGGGCCGATTTGTTTCGGCGGAAAGTTAACCACGCCGATGATTTGCTTGCCCAGCAGTTCTTGTTTGGTATAAAGATCGGTAATGCGCGCGCTTGATTTTTTGATCCCTGTTTCCGCGCCGAAATCGGCCGTGATTTTATAAGCCGGCTTTTTCGCTTCGGGGAAATCATGTACGTCAGTAATTGTGCCGACACAGAGTTCAACTTTTTCGAAGTCGGTCCATGTTATTTGTTGCATATTATTTTGATGAAACTTGTTTGTCAATCAATCCTTGAATATAAGGGTTAAAATGCCCGTGGTATTTTTTTTGAAACATCGGATCTTGCCATTCTTTGCCGGTGATATGATGGCGACAGTTTTCCGCGCCGCAATGACATTCGGATTGCAGGGGATAGGTCTCGCCGGTGGCGTAGTCAAAAGTTAATTCCTCGCCCGCGGCTATATCGCGTCGCGCCACCAGCGGCCAGCCGTTTTCAAACCACACGTTCGGATCGCAAGAGTGATTGATCGCCGCGTCTTCGTAGTTCGGCTCGGAAGCGAGAGAAACCCACTTGTGATTTTCGTCAAAGTGAACGGCTGACTCCGGTTGATACAATCCTTGGGCGAATCCTTTTTGAAATTCTTCATCGGTAACGATTACGCCGCCGCCCCAGCTGATCACCACTTCGCCTTTTTTAATCGGCGCGGACGCAAGAACGCCTTTACCCTCAATCGGCGAATCAAACAATTTTACGCGCGGGTCGATGAAGTTTCTGGCCGGTATGTTAAACATAAAAGTAGCTATTAATTTTTCCTTTTGATGGCGATATAAGCGGTGGACTTTCCCTTGCCCAAGGCCTTAAGCAGCTTAAGTTTTTTCAACTTTTGCAACTGCAGTTGAGCCGTCCGTCTCGGGCAAGATAATACATCCGAGGCATCTTTTGCGGAAATTCTTCCGACCTGATCAATGAAATCGATGATTTTTAGTTGCTCCGGTGTAAGATAGGCCGGTGATTTGATCTTTTCATCCACGTTGCGGGCGGACAACGCCAAGATTTTATTTTTTACCGCATCAATTTCTATTTTAAATCCGCTGATAAAATATTCCAGCCATGAGGTAATGTCCGTCCGGCGCGCATCGTAAGTTGCACCGACGTCGATGGCTTTATAATAAGATGGCCGGTCGGTATTGTAATAGTCTTCGAGCGCAAATAAGCGACGGAAATCATACCCGCGTTGGTAAAGGATAAGAGTAGCGAATGCTCGCGCGGTGCGGCCGTTGCCATCATTGAAGGGATGCATGGCGGCGATTTCCATGTGAGCGATGGCGGCCACCACGACCGGGTTCATTTCTTTCTCTTCACTTTCCTTGAGCCATCGCACAAAGTCGGTCACCAATTGTGGCACGCGTTTGGCTTCCGGCCCGGTGTATAAAGTTTCGTCCGGCATGCCCAGGCGTCTTCGCACGACATAGATTGGGCCGGAACGATAATGGCCGCAGTCTTGTGGTGCCAACGTGTTAGCCGCGACTAATTTGTGAATCTGCAATATTGTTTTTTCGGTCAGGGATTGTTTTTTTGTCACCGTTTGTTCGATGAATTTTAAAACGTTGAGATAGTTCTTTACCGCGTAGATGTCTCGATTTGGCGCGTCAACCTTTTTTTTGGCATGAATCGCCGCCACTTGGTCCATGTTCAGCTGGTTGCCTTCGATTTCGGTGGAGTGATGGGTCATGCGGATGATCGCTTGTCGACGCAGTTTGATTTCCTGTTGCGGCAATATTTTAGCGCGATCGATAATTCCTTTTGCTTCGGCTATGGCGGTGAGGTCGCGCAAAATTTTGTCTGTTAATTTGTATTGAGGGCTGAACATAATTTTTGATTATGCTTACAGCATATCGCAAAATAGCAATTCGCGCAAGATTCGCGCAAGATTCGCGCAAGCAATTTGTAGAAGTCACGCAGGCAATTTAGTTTGGGTTTTTCGCGAGTAAATGGTGTATATAAGATTTCTGCGTAATTTAATACAGAAATCACGCCGCGATTGACAACGAATTAAAGACGTGCTATATTCACGGGTTGCTATTTTGGTTCTTTTGACAAGGAGACGATCATGCTGGCTCTAAGGAAAGTGCTTGTGGGAAAGAGGATGGATAGCGCAATATCTCAAGTGGCAGAAGTCCCTTGTTTCGCCGAAAGTGGCAGAATGCTAAATGGTAGACTGCTAATCAGAGAACAGTGGACCGTAACAGTGGATGGCAAACGGCTGGACTTTTATTGTTATAACCTGACTCGTGAGAACGACATAAAGGCTGGTAGGCCTTTTGGCAGAATTGATACGACTGATGGGCGAGTGCTCATTTGGGCGCAGGAAGAGAAGCGAGACTTTTTGATAAAGGAGTCGTAAAATGAAAAACTGGTTCATCGGTACCGGGCTGGTCATCGGCGGGGCAATCGGCACGATCGTAGTTCGGCAGTTGGGAGTCAACGGCGCGTGGATGGCGTTGCCGATCGCGGTGGTGCTGATTGGTGCGGTCATCAAGGTGCGCTATCTGTTCCAATGCAAGCGCGAGTTGGACGCGGCGGCGGAGCGGCACGGGCGGTTGTTCGGCTAGTGACATCATGGACGTTGACCGCGCGGTCAACGTCTTTTTAAATAGCGGGGGTTTTTGTCAATTGCCGCCAGTTTGCCTTATAATCCAAAAATTTCCGATCAAATTCTTCTCTCGGCGTGACATCAACGTTCAGCGAACGCAATTTTTGCTCGAGCGCGGCGTATTCTTTTTCCTTGTCCGCTTCGGAACACATTTTTTCCAGTTCGATAATGTAGCCGTATCCGCGCGTGAAGTCGAGGCACACGGTCGTGCCGTTCCAATCAAATTCAAATCTTTTCCTGAACCATTTGATTTTTACTTGATAACCGAGTGCGAGAAAAAGTTGCTCCGCTTTTTCAAAATCGGCGCGGTCAAACCGGAGTTCAATCTCTTCTCGATGCGCGTCGTGGATTTGGCCGCCTTTCATCCAGATTTTGGCGAAGAAATCATTCTTTTGTATACGCAAATCTTGCGCGCAGTCGAAGTAAAATGTTTCTTGGTTGTCTTCTTTTAAAAGTTTGGCGTTTTGTTTAAAAAAATCAAGCAGTCGATCATACTGCTCTTTGGAAAGGAAACTGCGAATCTCGGTTTCGATGTTGTTTGGCATGGCCGATGGTTTATTTTAAAACATTAAGTTGTTCAAGCATTTGCTTTTTTACCTCCTCCGGCGGCGGCGCATTTTTGTCCGGATATTGCTGTTTCAATTCATGAAGCCGGTCTTTTAAATCGGCCAAGCTGGTCATAACGGCCGCGTATTTTTCTTCGCCCAGTTCCGCCTTGACCTTGTCGCTGTTCAAGTATGTTTCAATCGGGAACACGCGACTGCCAAAACATTCCGGCCAACTGTTTTTGGTTCGGCGACATTCGTTTTCAATCGCTTTTGGCGATTCGGCGATTATTCGCTTGGCCGCGGCGACGCGGGATTCTGGTTGTTCGGGGCGGTACTTTTCCATAAGGGTTCCGGAAGTAATTTTATAAAGCAAACTCGAAACGCTTTACTTGCGTTTTTAGGATGTCAGTCAAGTCCTCCGCTTCAATTTGCAGATCATAATGATTTTGCAGATTCAGCCAGAATTGCGGCGAGTTGTTGAAAAATTTAGCCAATCGCAAGGCGGTGTCGGCGCTGATGGATCTTGTCTGGTGAATGATTTCATTGATCCGTCTTGGCGCGACGCCGATATCTTTTGCCAAGCGATATTGGCTGATTTTGAGGGGGCGCAGGAATTCTTCCATTAATATTTTTCCCGAATGAACGGGTTTTATTTTTCGTGGCATAGTTACTCTGCTAATTTTTCCAGCGCTTTCAACGCGTAAAACTTGATGTCTTCGGAAAGGCCTTCATTATCGCCAAGCAGTTCTTCTTTGGTAAACCATTTGCATCCGTCGGTGATTTCCGTGGCGGACAGGTTTAACTCGTTAGTTTTTGCTTTGGCAAAATAAACAAACGCGGTATGCTCGTGCTGTTCCGTTATTCGATGCCTATTCAAATATTGAGGCGCGATGACGGATCGATTGTCGCCATGAAAAATAGGCTGTCGGCCGGCTTCTTGATATAGCTCCACATCCAGCCCAACCTCTTCTTTTACTTCTCGAACCGCGGCCTCACTCGGATCTTCATATAATTCAATGTGCCCGCCCACACTTAGCCACCTTTTAAGCTTGTCATGTTTTCGCAGAAGCACGGTGTTTTTGTAAACAATGAAAGTTTCCGCGCAGAAATCCATTTTTTCATGTAGGTGAGGCATACTTGGTTGATAGCTTATTGAAGTTTCCTTGGTGCTTGGAATTTGTTTAGAATAATCCCAAAGGGATCCCTTTCCCTAAGGGAAGCCTTCGGCTCGGGATTAGATTAATTAGAACAATTAGAATAATTTTTATTCCGCCACTCTAAACACCTCATCCACCGTTGTCATGCCTTTTAACGCCTTGATCAGTCCATCTTGCGTCATGGTGATCATACCGTTTTTGATGGCAATATCTTGCATGTCGTACTCGGAAACTTTGCCGCCAAGAATTACTTTTTCAATCTCCGGCGTCATGACCAAGATTTCGTAAATGCCCACGCGGCCTTTGTAGCCGATATTATTGCACGCTTCACAACCTTTGCCCGCGACAAATTTCGTATTGCTCATGTCCGGTTTGTCCGTATGACCATCGGGAATGGCGGCGAGCGTGGTTTTCACTCGTTCAAGAACATCGGGCGCAAGTTGAATTTCTTGTTTGCACTTTTCGCAAACGCGGCGCACGAGACGCTGGCCCATGACCGCGTTTAGCGCCGGAGCGAGCAAGAACGGTTTCACATCCATGGCGAGAAAGCGGGGAATGGCGCCGGCCGCGCTGTTCGTGTGGATTGTGGAGATAACAAGGTGGCCGGTCAGGGCGGCATTGATCGCCACCTCCGCGGTTTCGAGGTCGCGCATTTCGCCGACCATGACAATGTCCGGATCTTGACGCAATATAGATCGTAAACCGTCTGCAAACGAGTAGCCGGCACTGTGATCGATTTGGCTTTGATTAATTCCTTCCAATTTATACTCGACCGGATCTTCAAGCGTGATGATCTTCGTGTCTTCTTGGTTCAGCTTGTTTAACATGGCGTAAAGCGTTGTGGTTTTACCGGAGCCGGTCGGACCGGTGGTGATGATCATGCCGTTCGGCCGCTCGATTTGCTTTTTCAGATCGTCAAACGCCTTGCCGATGACTCCCAGCGCTTCGAAACTCAAGCTGGCCGTGGAAGCTTTCAACAAACGCATCACCACGCTCTCGCCCCAAGTCGTGGGCAGGCAGGATACGCGCACGTCAATCTTTTCTTTCGTCGTGGTAATGGTAAAGCGGCCGTCTT
>Ga0208373_1005674_pt1 | contig 10289 bp, 9 predicted proteins | sample RifOxyC2_FD_184036 | JGI IMG/M metagenome (GOLD analysis project Ga0208373, IMG submission 184036) | Soil microbial communities from Rifle, Colorado - Rifle Oxygen_injection C2 (SPAdes) | ecosystem: Environmental > Terrestrial > Deep subsurface > Rock core/Sediment | place: Rifle, Colorado... | reverse complement strand
CTCAAACGCTTGGGAGAGGGTTTCAATCTCTTGATGGGAAGAGAGATAGATTGTGGGGGTACGATCATTAGCACGGCGTAACTCTTTGAGGAGAGATAAGCCGTCAATCAGAGGGACGTTAATGTCGAGAAGATAGAGATCAAAATGGTTTTTATAGGTCTCATCGAGGGCGATTTGCCCGTTTCGGCACAAAACTACCTCAAACCCCTCCTCTTCCAGTACATCTACGATCGATTCGCCAAAGAGCAAATCGTCCTCCAAAAGCAATATCTTAGTCGACACGTTCAATCGACCACTTGAGAGTTTCACCCGCCCTCATCGGTACAACACTGCCGTAAAGTTCGGGGACGATAAAGTCATGTTTGACCAGTACGACCTCTTTAAACTCGGCACAGATACCGTAGATACGCTGTGCATTATCACTGACAAAGGCTTGGAGGTTTTCCAGTTTGTCATGCGCATCAAACACCTCGCACAGCAGCTGCAGTGCGATAGGTGCAGTAAAGACCCCTGCACCGCATCCGCATGATTCTTTGGTATGCTTCGGGTGAGGAGCGCTGTCGGAGCCGAACATCACTTTCGGATGAGCTTCAAGCGCCACTTTCAAAAGTGCGGCACGATCTTCGGGGCGTTTGGCAATCGGTTTGCAAAACAGATGGGGACGCAACATCCCCCCCGCCACATCATCGAGGGTGATAATGAGATGGTGTACCGTAATCGTCGCATACAAATTTTCATAACGATTCAGCATAGCGACTGCATCGGCGGTCGTGATGTGCTCCATAATGATTTTGAGTTTCGGAAAATTGAGGGCTAACATCTCATAGACGGACATAAACTCCGCTTCGCGATCCATCACAAAGCCGTTCGTTTCCCCGTGTACCGAGAGGACAATTCCTAAATCACCCATCGCTTCGAGCGTTTCGCGCATCGATTCGATATCAAAACTTGCCACGCCCCCCTCGGAGTTGGTCGTTACCCCGCTCGGATAGAGTTTGATCGCCGTAATCTCATCAGACACGCTTTCCAAAAATGCTCTACTGTAGTTTTGGTAAAAGAGGGTCATATAGGGCTCAAAATCATCCCGCCCAATCGCATGTTTAATCCGTTTTTTATACTCTTTCACCATCTCTTTGGTCGTAACGGGAGGGACAAGATTCGGCATCACGAGCGCACCGCTGAAACTGTACGAGGTGAGAGGGGCAACCGTTTCAAGCATCTCACCATCACGCAGATGAAGATGCATATCCAGCGGCATGGTTAACGTAATCGATTTCATCATTAAACCTTTAACTCATTTTGCGCTTGCTGAATGAGGCCATTTAGTGCTTCTTCATACCGGAGCGCTTCGGATGACTCCGTTGATTCAAAACGGGTTACCAACACCGGAGTCGTATTGCTCGCCCGAACCAGTCCCCACCCTTTATCAAAAATAACACGTACCCCATCGACATCGATGATCTCTTTGATAGGAGGAAAAGAAGCGGGAGGAGTTTGAAGCAACTCTTTGAGCTTTGCCATAAGTGGAAATTTCGCCTGCTCTGTTGTTTTCACTTTGATCTCTTCGGTCGAGAATACTTTTGGAAGCTTCGCGATCTCGGCATCCAGATCAACCCCCTCTTTCACCAGTTCAAGCATACGGAGTGTCGCGTAAATCGCATCGTCATACCCGAAATAACGGTCGGCAAAAAAGACGTGCCCGCTCACTTCACACGCCAAATCGGCATGAAGCTCTTTCATTTTGACTTTGAGATTAGAGTGCCCCGTTTTATACATGACCGCAGTCGCTCCGCGCGCACGGAGTGTGTCGTACATCACCTGCGAACACTTCACCTCGCCGATCACGATCGGATTTTTCATCTTGAGGGCGAACAGCAACGCCATCATGTCCCCTTTGATATTATTTTTAGGGGTCAATACGGCAATACGGTCAGCATCACCGTCATACGCAAACGCGATGTCACCCTCACTTGCAAGGAGTTTTTTGATATCTTCAAGATTATGCTCTTCACTCGGGTCAGGGTGATGATTCGGGAAAGTCCCGTCAGGATCGACATAAATCCCTTTGGTTTTGAGACCCAATTCATTGAAAATATCTTCGATAGCGAGTCCCGCAACCCCGTTTCCGCAGTCGTATACAATCCGCTCGTTCATCCCGCGCAAATGCTCAAACGACTCGATCATAAAACGCTTATAACGGCTCAATGCATCGATCTCTATCACCTGTCGTTCAACTTTGGGAGGAAACGCTAACGTATCGATTTTGCGACCGAGAGCATAAATAGATTCACCGAAAAAAGGGAGCTTATCGATCGTGATTTTAAATCCGTTGTATTCGCTTGGATTGTGAGAGCCTGTAATCATCACCGATGCACACGCCGTTATTCCATTAAACTCTTGATAATTACAAAAATAGTTGACGGGGGTCGGAACCATCCCCATTCCAAGTACCTTCATCCCGCCAGCGTTCAAACCGGCAGCCAAATAATCAAAAAGAATCGGCGAATGAGAGCGGGCATCGTACCCGACAGCAACATACTCACCGTATTGTTTCATCTCATCCGCTAACGCATATCCCAAACGGGTAATCGTCTCTTCATTCAACTCTTTTTCATAAATTCCACGGATATCATACTCACGATAAATAGACATATTTTCCCTTTTCAAGCAACATTAACAAATTATACAACGAGGTGGTTAAAAGAGTCTTTTATGGGGCGAAAGCCCCACTGGAAGAATAGTGAAGAAGTGTTACAACAGTGTTAAGAAGGTATTAAATCGCTCTTTTAAATTCGGGATACGCTTCAAGTCCGCATTCGCTGACATCAAGCCCCTGCTGTTGTTCCTCATCGGTTGCACGGAAAGGAAACACTTTATTGATAAGATAAATCATAACGAAAGAGAGAGTAAATACAAAAACGGCGATTTCTGCAACCCCTTTGAGCTGATTCATAAACGTTATATTTTTAGCTGCATCACTCGCGAAAATCCCGACGGCCAATGTTCCCCAGATTCCGTTGACCAAGTGAACCGACAATGCTCCAACCGGATCATCAATACGCACTTTATCAAATAACGGAATGGCAACGACTACCAAAAGACCGCCGATAAACCCAACCGCCAATGCGTCATATAGGCTAAACAAATGAGCTCCTGCCGTAACCGCAACCAATCCGCCAAGGGCACCGTTGAGAATCATCGTGATATCAAACAGCTTGTAGCGGACATAGATCAAAATACCGGCGGATATCGCCCCTGCAAGACCTGCGATATTGGTATTGAAAATCGTCAACGCAACACTATCTGCCAACTCTTTGGTTGAAATACCGCCGACAGAACCGCCGTTAAATCCAAACCAACCGATCCATAGCAACATCGCGCCCAAAACAACAAGCGGAATATTTGAAGCGGGGATAACACGCATCTGATCACCCACATATCGACCTTTACGTGCTCCAATCACCAAAATAGCGGCAAGCAATGCCCATCCGCCTGTTGAGTGGATTACCGTAGAACCTGCCAAATCAACCATATTTAAATCAAAAATAGTCTCTTTGAGCCAATCGCTTCCCCAACTGATATTGACTGCCGTCGGATAAATAAATGCCCCCATAAGTACGGTAAAAAGAGTCAACGGCAAAAGGCGGGTACGTTCACCCACTCCACCGCTCATAATATTAATTGCTTTCCCGACAAATGCCATTTGGAACATAAAAAAGGCCCAGTGACTCATTGTTGTGCTCTGAAAATCACCGAAAGCCAGATGAAATCCGACCAAAATAAATGCCATTGAGGCGACCGCATAAATCATAACGTTCACCGTCAATACACTGGAGACGTTTTTGGTTCGTACCAAACCTGCTTCGAGCATTGCAAAACCGGGAACCATTAAGATAATGAGAGTAATAGAAAAGAGGGCGAAAAGGGTATCAATAACGTATGCAGTATCCATGCAGCACCTTTAGTTCAAGAATAAAGGTGTGCATTATATATCCAACTAAATGGATTTGAGAAGAACGATTGATTAAAATTTAATCAATCGGATTAAATAGCTTCGATATCCGTTTCACCTGTACGAATACGGACGATTTTGCTGATATCGCTGACGAAGATTTTACCGTCACCGATTTTTCCGGTGCGAGCCGCTTCTACAACCGTATTGACCACTTGATCTACCATTGCATCATCAACGACCATCTCCATTTTGATTTTCGGAAGAAAATCAACGACATACTCGGCACCGCGATAAAGCTCGCTGTGCCCTTTTTGTCGTCCGTACCCTTTTACTTCACTGACCGTCATACCCGTAATACCGATTTCGGCAAGGGCGTCTTTTACATCTTCGAGTTTAAATGGTTTGATAACCGCTTCAATTTTTTTCATTGTTCATTCCTTCTTATAGGTTAAATCCACGTTCACCGTGTACTGATTCATCCAAACCTTGGCTCTCTTGTTCTTCGTTGATACGTGAACCGCCAGTTAATGCCATTGCGATATAGTAAACCACGATCGTACCGACCAATGTGAATAGTCCGACAACCAAAACAGATTCCGCTTGAACCATAATTTGTCCCATACGGTCACCTGAATCTTTTAACGGTCCTGACCACAATAATGCATTGTCGGTGTTCGGTGTATACGCAGCGAAGATACCGGTTGCAATCGCACCCCAAAGACCTGCAAGGAAGTGAACGCCGAATGCATCCAATGAATCATCGTAGCCCAATTTTTTCTTGAGCGCCGTTACACCGAAGAATGCGATCAATGCGCCGGTAATACCGATAATGAATGCACCGTTAACTCCTACGAAACCCGCTGCCGGAGTAATCGCTACAAGACCTGCAATAGCACCTGTCGCCGCACCGAGCAATGTCGGTTTTTTGAATACCGCATACTCAACCACAATCCAAGTCACCGTTGCAACAGCCGCAGCAATGGTTGTTGTCAAATAAGCAAGACCTGCGATTGCGTTTGCACCGAATGCAGATCCGCCGTTAAATCCGTACCAACCGAACCATAGAAGACCGGCACCAAGAGCTGTCAAAATAACACTTGCCGGTTTCATAGCTACTTTTGGATAGCCTGCACGTTTACCGATCAAAACAGCCAATACAAGACCAGCCAAACCACCGTTCATATGAACAACCGTACCACCCGCGAAGTCAAGTGCGCCTTCGTTGAAAAGGTAACCGCCACCCCATACCATGTGCGTAATCGGAGCATAAACAACGATTGTCCAGATGAAAGCGAAAACCATCCAAGTAGAAAATTTCATACGCTCAATGACTGAACCCGCTACGATTGCTACTGTGATAGCCGCAAATGTCCCTTGGAACACTACAAATACAAATTTCGGATAAAGCTGTCCGAGATCAACACTTGCAAATTCCGTCCAACTGATGCCGCTAAGCATAATGTGACCGAAACCACCGATAACTTGATTCATTGAACCATCAGCCGTACCGAATGCAATAGAGAAACCGGCAACTACCCAAGCAATAAATGAAACCGCAAACGCACCGAATACCATAGCAAATGTATTAAGGATATTCTTTGAACGGGTCATCCCGCCGTAAAACAACGCCAAACCGATCGGGGTCATCAACATAACCAACGCCGTTGACATCATCATCCATGCAGTATCCCCTGAGTTAAGCACAGGTGCTGCAGCATCTTCGGCGAATGCCGATACGCCCATTAGCGATAAAGCTAAAAGCCACTTTTTCATTTTCTCTCCTTATAACTTAAATGTCAGGTACCATTGTACAAAGTAATCCAAAAGTGAGAGTGCATTTTATTGATTAAATTTTAATCAATTATAAAGATGAAATTCAAACAAGGCAATTTGTCATTCGTTTTAGTATCTATTTTATAGAAACAATCCACCCGAGTGGGTGAAACAGAGAAGCGAAGCTTTTGAGAAGATAGTTGTTTAGATTGCGTCGCTGTCTGTTTCACCCGTACGGATACGGATAATTTTATTAATATCGCTGATAAAAATTTTACCGTCACCGATTTTTCCGGTGCGAGCCGCTTCTACAACCGTATTGACCACTTGATCTACCATTGCATCATCAACGACCATCTCCATTTTGATTTTCGGAAGAAAATCAACGACATACTCGGCACCGCGATAAAGCTCACTGTGCCCTTTTTGGCGACCGTACCCTTTTACTTCGCTTACCGTCATACCCGTAATACCGATTTCGGCAAGGGCGTCTTTTACATCTTCTAGTTTAAATGGTTTGATAACCGCTTCGATTTTTTTCATATATTAGCTCCAACGATATTTGAGACAATTGTAACCTTATTTAATTAATTTATCAAATGAGCGAGATTTTTAGACTTTAAGGCACGGTTGGATATAATCAGTCATATTATCTTCACTTTTGGGGACCGCATGAACGATCTGCTAGACAACAGCGAAATAAATGACATTAATATAGAAGACACTCTTAAGAGCAGTTATCTCGATTACTCGATGAGCGTTATCATCGGACGGGCACTTCCTGATGTGCGTGACGGTCTCAAACCGGTTCACCGTCGTATTCTTTATGCTATGGACAAACTGAGCTTATCCGCCGGAGCCAAGTATAAAAAATCAGCCCGTATCGTCGGGGACGTTATCGGTCAGTACCATCCGCACGGTGATACCTCGGTTTACGATGCGTTGGTTCGTATGGCACAACCTTTTGCCATGCGCGCACCGCTCGTTGACGGTCAAGGAAACTTCGGTTCAGTCGATGGAGACAGCGCCGCAGCGATGCGTTATACTGAAGCGAGAATGACCCGTTATGCGGGAGAACTTCTCAAAGATCTTGAAAAAGATACCGTTGATATGATCGAAAACTACGACGGCACCACTTTTGAGCCTGAAGTCCTTCCGACACGTGTCCCGAATCTTATTATTAACGGTTCAAGCGGTATTGCCGTCGGTATGGCAACTAATATCCCTCCACACAATCCCAATGAAGTTCTTAGTGCACTTGTTTATCTTATGGACAACCCGAATGCCTCTCTCATTGATATTATGCAGTTTATCAAAGCTCCCGACTTTCCTACAGGGGGAACGATCTACGGTAAAAAAGGGATTTTAGACGCGTATGAGAGCGGTCGCGGTCGTATCCGCGTTCGTGCCAAAACACACATCGAGAAAAAATCAAACAAAGACGTTATCGTTATCGACGAACTCCCGTATCAAGTCAATAAGGCACGTTTGATCGAAACAATCGCCGATTTGGTCAAAGACAAATTTATCGAAGGTATCAGTGAAATCCGCGATGAGTCTGACCGTGAGGGTATCCGCGTCGTTATCGAGCTTAAACGCGATGCGATGAGCGAAATCGTCCTCAACAATCTTTACAAATCAACCAACATGGAGACGACGTTCGGGATCATTATGCTCTCCGTCTTTAACCAAGAGCCGCGTGTATTCACCCTTCTTGAGATGTTGGGTCACTTTATCAATCACCGTAAAACGGTTATCATCCGCCGTACTATTTTCGATCTTGAAAAAGCAAAAGCACGTGCCCATATTTTGGAAGGTTTGAAAAAAGCGCTCGATCATATCGAAGCGATCATCAAACTGATTCGTGCCAGTAATGACGGTGAAGCGGCTAAAAACGGGCTTATTTCTGAGTTCGGTTTTTCTCCGATCCAAGCCCAAGCTATTTTGGATATGCGTTTGCAACGCCTTACCGGATTGGAACGGGATAAAATCGAAAATGAGCTCAAAGAAATTTTGTCACACATTGATTACCTTGAAAGCATCCTCCGCAGCGAAGAAGTTCTCAAAGGAATTATCAAAGGCGAATTCGTCGAACTCGTTGAGCAATACAATATTCCGCGCGTTACCGATATCGAAGACAACTACGATGATATCAATATCGAAGATTTAATCCCGAATGAGCCGATGGTTGTCACCATTTCTCACCGTGGATACATCAAGCGGGTTCCTCTCGTTGCGTATGAGAAACAAATCCGAGGCGGAAAAGGTAAAATTGCCGTAACCACCTATGATGATGACTTTATCGAAAAATTCTATACCTGCAACACGCATGATACATTAATGTTCGTCACCGATCGCGGACAGCTCCACTGGCTCAAAGTGTACAAAATCCCTGAAGGATCACGTACAGCTAAAGGGAAAGCAGTTGTCAATCTCATCAACCTCGAAGCGGATGAGAAAATCCGCTCGATCATCCCGACCACCGATTTCGATGAGAACAAATCACTTGTTTTCTTCACTCAAAACGGTGTTGTAAAACGTACCGCCCTTAGCGAGTTCTCGAATGTCCGAAGCAACGGTGTCCGCGCAATCGTTCTCGATGATGATGACGCATTGATTACCGCACACATTGCGACCGAAGAGACCAAATATCTCTTTATCGTGACCAAATATGCGCAATGTATCAAATTCGAAATCGAAAAAACCCGTGATCAGGGACGCAGTACACGCGGTGTACGCGGTATCAAATTCAAAATAGACGGAGACGTCGTCGTCGATGCCAATATCATTAAAAGCGATGAAGAAGAGATTCTCATGGTGAGTGAAAAAGGGATCGGAAAACGTACTACGGCAGAAGAATACCGCCTCACTAACCGCGCAGGAACCGGTGTTATCGCGATGAAACTCAACGCGAAAACCGGAACCACTGTGGTGGGTTGTCTCATGGTCGATGAGACGATGGACATGATGGCGCTCACCAAAGCGGGTAAAATGATCCGTGTCGATATGCAAACGATTGCGAAATCAGGACGTAATACCAGCGGTGTATACATTATTAAAGGGGATGATGTTGCCAGCATCTCACGTTGTCCAAAAAAAGAGGATGAGGAAGATGAAAACGAAGAGAGCGAAGGAAGCGAACCAACGACATTAGTGTTGGAATAGTATTTGCTTTATTTGGGTAATTATTCCAAACTTACCCGAAGGAACCCGAATGCGAATCTCTGCTCTTCTTGCACTGCTTCTCGCTGTTCCCGCACTTCATGCGGGATTTTTAAACAGCGATGACTCTTCTGAAACCAAAGTAAAATGTGTCTACAGCGGCACGGACGGTCATTGTGTTGAACCTATTTTAAAATCAGACCATGAACTTGTAATCACTGTCACCGGACAAGGTGTTGCACCTTCCGTTACCGCATCCCCTGCACAAGCATACGCGTTAGCCAAACGTGCCGCTATGGTTGATGGATACCGTCTTATCGCTGAGAGGGTTAAAGGGGTTCAAGTTGAGGGGCAAGACACCATCAAAAATATGATGTTGCAGCAATCAACAACCCGTACATCCGTTGAAGCACTCGTTCGCGGTGCCAATGTCATGAATACTACATTTAAAGAGGGTCTGTGCGAAGTCGAAATGGAAATTTCCCTTTCCTATTCACGAGTCTTGCGCTAATCTCGACTCTCTCTTGCGGAGCCGATAACTATTATATAGGATATCGGCTTACCGCCAAAAATACCCAAGCTATCAATGAAACACTCACTGTCTCCAAAGCGATGCAGCCATGTCTCACTTATCCACATTCTTCGCTCATTGTTTTCAAACGCAACTGTGATGAGACATTGGAAACACTCCTCAAACGTGAACAAACCCGATTTTTAGAGTTTGCCGCCACAGGTGAGCTTCGTATCAAAAGCAATGATACCTTTGGGACTTCACACCTACAAACCCTTAATTCTCTTACCCTCCCCTCGCGGTGCTATGCAGTCGAGTTTAATGATGAGTCTGTTACAATAACCTCAACTAAATAACGGGTGGTTTTTTTATGAAAATTGCGATTGTTGAAGATGATATAAATATGCGCAAATCGCTTGAGATAGCGATGAGTGACTATGAAAAATATGAGATTCATACCTTCAAAAATGCCCGTGACGCCCTCAAAAAACTTGATGATACGTTTGAATTGGTCATCAGTGATATAAATATGCCTGGGATGGACGGTATCGAATTCGTCAAAACACTGGGGGGCAAATACGAAGTGATTATTATCACCGGAAATGCTACCCTTACCCGTGCTATCGAATCGATTCAACTCGGAGTGAAAGACTTTCTCCTAAAACCTTTCGAAATTGAGACCTTGGTAACCGCCATTGAGAGAACAGCAACCATTGCTAAAAAATCTCAAAAAACTCTCTCTCAAGAACCTGATAAAAGCGGAAACTTTTTAGGCTCATCCCCTGCACTCGATCAACTTCTCAGTCGCATTGCCAAAGCAGCCATTACCGATGCGAGTATGATGCTTTTAGGGGAAAGCGGTGTCGGAAAAGAGCTGTTTGCCCGCCA
>Ga0208373_1005673_pt1 | contig 10289 bp, 8 predicted proteins | sample RifOxyC2_FD_184036 | JGI IMG/M metagenome (GOLD analysis project Ga0208373, IMG submission 184036) | Soil microbial communities from Rifle, Colorado - Rifle Oxygen_injection C2 (SPAdes) | ecosystem: Environmental > Terrestrial > Deep subsurface > Rock core/Sediment | place: Rifle, Colorado... | reverse complement strand
TCTAACCCGTAATACAATGCGAGAAGTTTGGAATATTCTGCCACCCTTTTGACGTGGTTTCCCGTCTCTTTGGATCGGCTCTCTCCGATCGCACCCATGGTGAAGACAACTTCTCTTTGGGTCTCTTCTATTTCGCGGTTGAGATCGGTGATTTCTCCCAACGCTTTATCCATTCCGCCGATCATCGTATTGAACGCATCGGAAAGCTGCCCAATCTCATCATCGCGGTTCAGAGCAACTTGCTCTGTATAATCTTGGGTGAGGGTGATTTTTTTAGCGGTATTAGAGAGGGTAATGATAGGACGGATTAAATAGGTAGCAATGTAATAGGCGGCAAGGGCGATAAAGAGTGCCCCTCCCAACAAAAACAGGATAAACCAGAGCTCATATTTATAAAGGAGTCGATAGGCAAACTCTTTTTCCTCTTCAAGGACGATGGTAAGGTCAGGGGCATTTTTAAGAGTTTTACTCACTTGGAGAGAGGTGTCAAAAATACTCGGACGGAGTGATATTTTTCCGTTTGCATGGAGGATATAATAATGCCTTTGGGGGGTATTAGAAAAAAAATGGGCTAAATTTTCTATTCGATAGAGAACCATCAAGCTTCCGATCGGTTGAGCGGAGAAAGTTGAAAAAACGGGTACACTAAAAAAAGGTTCAGATGTGATTGTTTTTCCGATAGCGTTAAAATCGCTTGAGGCAATAACTAAATGATTAGGGGCAAGGAGATAAAAGTCACCGTCGAGTTTTAAATCGGTTTTTTTCGACAAAAGGGCGTTGCTGATACGTCGATCTAAATCTTGGGTATAGACATCGTTCATAATGTCTGATTTTGCAAGGAACGCCATATCATTTCGGAGGGTTTGAAGATGCTGATCAATCCGCTCCACACTCATTGCAAGCTGCGTATTCATTTCTTGTTTGGCAGAATCGGAGAGCTCTTGGCGGAAAGAATTTCCGACTAAAAACATCGTCAATGCATAAGGGATAAGGCTGACGGCTAAAAAGAGGAGAATAGTTTTGAGTTTAAAACTCATAGATCACCTTTACGCTTGTATCGACCATCGACGAGGGGATGTATCCGATAGAACCTTCGACATTTTGGACGAATGCTTTGATGGACTCATGGGAAGGCTGGGTTATCGGAGGGGTGATCCCTTGGAAGTGCTGTTTGACCCAGTAGGTATTTAAACGGTCTCTCCCCATCCCTAAAACGTCACTCTCAAAAGCGATTCGAGAAGGTTCCTGTCCGACTAAATTGAGAGGAATGATTTTTTGGTTTCCTAAAGAGTGCCGTTTCTGTAAAAAAATATCCCGAATTTGTTGAGCAGTTAATGAATCTATATCGGTTTTTTTTGAGATAATGACACTGTATTGCGTTGCGAAAATAGTTGAAACGAAAATAAGTAGTAGAGCAATCGGTTTCATTAGAAGAGCACCGAAAAAGAGAAGAGGGCACGATTCTCATCGTTTTGAGAATGCCACTGGTATTCCCCTTTCAAAGAGACAGGGTAAAGGGGACGATAGCTGTAGCCCAACGTGAAGATGGTATCTTTGTACTCACTGTAATGGTCGTTATAATGTTCAATTCTTCCTACAATAGCGTGTTCAGGGGAGTAGTGATACATCGCTTGTGCATAGCCTGAGAGCGCCGTTTTATCTTCTCTGTCATTGTACTCATTGTTGGCAATCAGAGCCTCTGCCATGAATTGCCATTGTGTATCATCATATTTGAGATTAGTTTGGAGAAATCGCGTCCGTTGGTTGGTTTTGGTAATATACTCCCCTAAGCTCCCCCCTGCACTCCATTCCATGGAAAACTCTTTTTCAGCGGCAAAACCGTAAAAATGGGTATTAGGGATATTGATGTATTCCTCATCCAAATCATGATTTTTTTGGGCGAAAAGGTGATAGCGTAACCCTTCTGTCTGTGGTACGTATCCGTTGATATCGATACCGGTCAAAAATTTTGGGAAGAGGAGTTTACTGTAGAGGGGATTGGAAGTCGTATCGCGTAAAACGTTAATCGGTTCCATATTCCAATATCCGATGGGGGTGATTTGCTTTCCGAAACGGATATTAAAATCATCCGACATCCATAGATCGCCGTAAAGCCGTTCGGCATGAAATTTTTGGCTTCCCCCATCGCTTCCGTTGCTGAGGTTCTTATGGTAAAACCCGACCGCTTCAAACTCTGCCAAATACGAAATCATAGGGTTAATATCCCCATAGGCCATTACCGCTACGTCATCAAGGGTAAAGGTCTCATCGTTTGTGCTAGCTTCAAATTCAGTTGAAAAATAACCACCGATATTGACAGTGTCGTTGATTTGGACGCCGTGACCCAGCTCGTACTCATTTGCATGCATATAGATAAAAGAGAAAATAAAAGAGTAAAAGAGTAGCTTTAAAAGCACAAATAATCCTTAGTTTAGTGATGGATAAAATATATTTTATCCTATCATAAACAGGGCTAAACAGAGCTTATCTGTTAACTGTTTAGCTTAAATTCTAAGGACAGTTCGATCTCAGGGATTGAGCTTTTATGGTTTTGGTTTCTCATCCTTTAGAAACTCTTTCTTGACAATCCAAAGATAAAAAATCGGAATTAGAATTAAGGTCAATAATGTCGATGTGATCAATCCGCCAAGCATTGGGGCTGCTATTCGTCCCATTATTTCGCTTCCTACCCCTTTGATGTAGAGCAATGGCATAAGTCCTGCCATAAGACTAAAAACTGTCATCAGCTTAGGGCGTATTCTCTTGGCCGCACCGTCTATGCACGCATTCAGCAATGAAACGTATTCTCTTTTGCCTTCCACTCTTTTTTCATCAACGGCTTCTTTGAGGTATATAAGCATCACGATGGCAGTTTCTGCCGCAACTCCAAGAAGGGCTAAAAATCCGACTATTACGGCGATACTCATAGAAAATCCCAGTAGCTTTACAGCAAGCAGACCGCCTACGAAACTAAACGGAAGGGTAAAAAAGACGAGCGCCGTAAGACGTATATCCCTAATCGAGGCGAAAATCAGCATAAAGGTAAGAAGCAGACTGATCGGAGCAATAAGAATCAGCGTTTTTTTGGCGCTTTCGAGATATTCGCTCTGTCCTGTCCACTCATACCGGATACCTTGCGGTACGTTGATTGTTTCGATCACTTTTTGTGCTACTTGCTTATACTCAGAGGGGGTTATCGTCTCTTTTGGCATGATATAGATGTAGCCGACCGGCAGCGCTTTTTCGGTTTTTATCTCCCCCGGTGCTTCTATGTAGCTGATGTCGGCGAAATCCGAGAGAACATGTTGTCCTAATTCGGTTTTGATGAGGATATTTTTGATCGCTTCTATGTCACCCCTTGCTGAGGCATCCAGCCTTACAGATATAGGGTATCTGTGTGTTCCTTGGATCATCGTGGAAACACTTGATCCACCTACGCTTAGTGCTATAGTCTTGAATATTTCGTCTCTGTTCAGCCCGTATTGGGCTATCATATCGTCCTTGGGTTTAATGTCGAGATAATATCCCGTAGCCGCCTTTTCGGCAAATACTGCCGAACTTCCTTCCAGTTTGTTGAGCGCTTTACTGATTTCGTTCGAGTATTTTTCAATATCCTCAAAATTTTGACCGTAAACTTTTATACCAAGCGGTGTCCTAATACCCGTAATGAGCATATCAATGCGCCCTCGGATGGGATAGGTCCATGAGTTTGACAGCCCTTCGATTTGAAGTGCTTTGTCCATCTCCTCCATCAGCTTCTCTTCGCTCATTCCGGCTCTCCACTGATCTTTCGGCTTTAGCGTGATAATGGTTTCTATCATCGCGAGGGGAGCGGAGTCGGTCGCCGTATCCGCTCGTCCGGCTTTACCGAATACGGTTTGGACTTCTGGGAATTTTTTGATAATTTGGTCTGTTTTCTGGGTAATACTTGATGCCAAATCGACGCTAATACCCATAGGTGCAACAGGCATATACATGAAAACTTCTTCGGAAAGTTTAGGCATAAACTCCCATTTAAGAGTGTTGTATAACGGGTAGGAGAGCACCATAGTGCCGATAAATAGTATTAAAGCCGTCTTTTTGTAGCCCATAATTTTACGCAGTAAAGTCTCGTAGTGCTTTATAAAAAAGCTGTTTATCCGTGAATCTTCTTCTGCTTTAATCTTATCATTTAAAAATATACTCATTAGTGCCGGAGTGAGGGTAATGGCGATAATGGCACCAAAAAGCATAGCAAAACTTTTGGTAAATGCCATTGGCGAAAAGAGCGCTCCCTCCTGACCCGTCAGTGCAAAGATCGGCATGAAGCTTACGATAACGAGCATTAATGCAAAGAAGATCGGACGTCCTACTTGCTTTGAGCTTTCTAATATCGCGTCAAGTTTGATGGCATAGGTGAGCGCTAGCCCCTGTTTCCTTTTTTCAATGATATGCTTATGGGCATTTTCAACGAGGACGATGGACGCATCTACCATGGCACCTATCGCAATGGCTATTCCTCCGAGACTCATAATGTTGGAACTCATTCCAAACGATGTCATCGCTAAAAAAGTAAGCCCGATAGTAAGCGGAAGGGTGAGGACGATAACGGCAATACTTCCTGTGTGTCCGAGAAAAATTGCAACGATGATGGCGACAGCGATCGCTTCTTCGATAAGGGCTCTTTTGAGGGTATCAACCGCTTTTTCAATTAATTCACTTCGGTCGTAGACGGGTATGATCGTTACATCCGGGCCGGTAAGTGTTTTTAGCTTTTCTTTGACATCTGCTATGACTTTATAGGCATTTTCTCCTATTCTGGCGATAACGATACCCCCTACCGTCTCACCCTCTCCGTTTAGATCCGCGACTCCTCTTCGCTCCGAAGGGGTAAGATTTACGCTTGCAACATCGCGTATACTCAAGGAGAGACCATTGTTGGCAAGGAGCGGCGTATTGAGTATCTCCTCTTCACTTGCATAGTATCCGCTGGTTTGCACCATATTTTCAAAGCCATTTCGCAGTACAACCCGCGCACCATCGGAGACGTTCGTTTTTTCTATGGCATTTGAGATATCCAAGATGGAGAGATTGTAGTTAACCAGCGCATTTTGATCTGCGGTGATTTCATAATTTTTGACGAAACCCCCGATACTTCCTACTTCACTCACTCCCGGCACTGAAAGCAGTCCGAAACGGAGAAAATAGTCTTGATAACTTCGCATATCGGCTAGATTTAATGTCGCGGAGGTAAGGGCGTATTGGTATACCCAGCCAACACCCGTGGCATCCGGCCCCAGCGTTACTGAGGCGTCTTTCGGAAACGATTTTATGCTTTGGCTGAGCTTTTCGAGCACCCTTGTTCGAGCGAAATACAAGTCTGTTTTGTCTTTGAAGACAACATAGATCAGTGCCGTTGAAAATCCGCTAAATCCTCTGACCGTTTCGACATTGGCCAAAGATAAAAATGAGGTTGTTAACGGGTAGGTAACCTGCTTTTCTATAATTTGAGGGCTTTGTCCTTCCCATTTAACCTCGATAACAACCTGTGGCGGAGTGAGATCAGGTAAAGCATCGAAAGAGGCATTTTTTACCCCCCAAAAGGAGGCTAGAGATAAAAGGGTAAAAAGTAAAAAGATAAAAATTCGGTTTTTGAGTGAAAACTCAATAATTTTTTCTATCATCTCAGTATAACCCGTTTATTTTAGCGTCAGCATCAAGCATGAACAACGCATTGTTAGCCACCTCTTCACCTTGTGTGATACCGTCTACTATTTGATACGTATAAGCATCTATTTTTTTAGCCGTTATTTCCAGCGGTTCAAATTTATTATCGACTTTGACAAAAACAAACTGCTTTTTGCCCCGCTCAAGTACGGCAGTTTTCGGGAGCGCCAAAATTCTCCCCCCCTTGGATTCAATACGGGCTTTGGCAAACATATTGGCGACCAAGTGTCCATCGTTTTGCAGGGTTGCCCGAGCGGTTAGGCTCCTGTCGTTTTCATTGATTTCGGGAAGAATTTGGGTGATCTTTGCCTTGTATATTTTAGATGCCCCGCTAAAGCTCAGAAGTACGGTAGAGCCTTTTTGCAGTGTAGGAATATCACGTTCGTATATTTTGATATCTACCCAAAGCGTCGAGGTATCGGCGAGTCTCATGAGCGGTTTGCCTGCTTCTGCGAACGAGCCGGCAAATAGAGATTTTTCCACTACTGTACCGTTGTAGGGGGAGTATACGGCAACTGTTTTGGACGCGGTTTTGGAGGAGAGAGTTTTTGCGATGTCTGCGTTTGAAACACCCAGTAGTTCCAGTCGTTGTTTGGTTGATTCAAGTAACGATAGTGCCGTTTTTGAAAAAGTCTCATCCTCAAACGCTTTTGATTTTTCGGCATACTCTGCTGTTTTTATGAGTTCCTCTTTTAGCGCTAAAATTTCAGGACTGTACACAGTAAAAAGCAAAGAACCCTTTGAGACCTTTGTATACTTTTCATCTACCGATATCTTTTCGACAAAACCTGAAAACTTTAGGGTGATTTCTTTTGTAGATGCTTCTTTAAAAGAGGTTTTTGCAAAAAATTCTTTTTGGGGTATGTTGTGTGTTTCTTGGACTTTAACGGTCGATATTTTGTAGTTTTGTGCATATGCGGTAACGATGAGGATCGTAAGCAAAAGGGCTTTTTTCATAGTTCTTCTCCGCTAAGTTTTTTGATTTGTGCGAGAGCAATATTGGCGTCATAGGTGTAGTTTATCAGCTCTAATTCAAGGCTAAGGGCATCTTTTATGGCACTTATGACATACGCTTTCGACGAATCGGTTGTTTTGAGTGATGCAAGGGCTGATTGGAGTAAGTGTGAGAGTTGCGTTTTTAGAATTTTATCGGTTAATGCGTAGTTTTTTTGCGCACTTTCTAACTTTATTTTGGAGCTGTCAAGCTCATACGAAAGGGTATTTTTAAGATTTTCACTTTCTTCTATTTTGGCGCTTAGTTCGTATTGCGTTTTTTTGATTAGGGCATCTTCTCTGCCGTATATTTGCAGTGGGATGTTTACTCCAAAAAACCAATAATTACGAAATTCAGAATCAGCGCTGGCATACCCTAGGCTTAGCCCTATGTCCGGTGTTTGCGAGAGTTTCTCGCTTTGTAACTCTTTTCCTAATGAATCAACCGTCGTATTGAGAGAGGCGTACTCTTTTGAATCTTCTATGACTATGGATTTAACGTCAGTATTCGGTACTGAAAACGGTATCTGAATCTCTTTTTCCACTTTTACCCCAAAACTTTGAAGCTTTCTAAATTGAGTCCTCTCTTCACTTTCCAAATCAATCATTTTGCGCATAAAAAAGGCGATCTCCATATCACCTCGAATAAGTTCGTTATGAGCTGTATTTCCAACGGTATTGGAAGCTCTCAAAAGATCCAATGCAAACGTAAGTGTTTGCAAATATTTATCGTATGTTTTTTTGGTTTCTTTTGCTTTTGCTAGATCATAACCGCTTTGTTTAAGGGCAAACTCAAGATTTAGCTTTTTTTGTGATACCGTGTGTTCTAAAGATTTGGCAACTAATTCTTTTGCCTCTTTTTTTACACTTAGTTTTGCCGTAAGGGGGATGTTTTGTGATATGCCAATCATTACCTGCTGCATGGGTTCGATATTTCGTCTGGTAGGATTGGTAAAGTCTATGTTGGTTACTTGTACATCGAGTTGAGGGTTGTCCAGTTTACCCGCGATCTTTGCATCCTCTTGAGCCGCTTTTACTTCAGCCTCAAGTGCCTTGATCTCAGGATTCTGCACGAGAACATCGGCTATGAACGCATCAAACGTTTGAGCATTTAATAGTCCTGCACAAAAAAGCGCCAAGATAGCCTTATTCATGGCTATAAATTGACTGAAGTTTTGTATCGTTTTCGTTTGCCATCCGTATCTACTATGGTTACAGAAACTTGCCATGTGCCACTCATGGAAAAGTTGAGAGAACCTTTATAAATACCGCTCTTCCCTTTTAAATTCATTTTATCACTCATCTCCGGCATTCCCGGCATTTCAGCCATAAATGCTTTGATCTCTACCGATTTCGGGGTAAGCGGTTTACCCTCTTTGGTCAGGGTAATCGTAAAATTGTTTTCCCCTACACTTAAATCTTTGTCAGATTGTATTTTTACTGTTATGTCAGAGGCTTTTCCGCTCGTATTAAGCGGTGCAGCAACCAAAGCACCTATGAATAGTAAAAACACCAAAATAATTCTTTTCATTTCTTTTACCCTTTTTATTATGATAAGCATATCTTATAGCAATAAAATCAATAAAGCAAGAATGAAATGTTAATAGTATTAATTAGGATTCTTATTCCGGTTTTCATGATGTTCATGTGGTGAAGACGACTTCTATGTGGGGTAAGGCGTGCTAATTTTTTAGCTGTTTAGTTTAAATTCCAATGTCAGTTCAATCTCCATCGGCAAAGAGTCTGCGAGGTTTTTCGGGATATCGATACCCGAAGCAGAGGAGACGGCAGTTTTTACCGAATTATGGAAAATAGCTTCACCCCTCTGAATTGAAACAGTGTTGATCGATCCATCGTTTGCCAGTGTGAATCGGACATCGACTTCCCCCTCCATACCTCTGCGTCGAGCTGCGCTTGGGTAGCGTAAATGGTTCTGGATAGTGCTGCGCAACGAGGTAAAGAATAATCTTTTTTCAGCGGCTAAATCTATTTTTGGTTTAGACGGCACAGTAGCGGGTGTTGGAATATTTTGAATTGCGTGTTGGACTGCCGGAGTTGGTGTCGCTACGGGGGAGGATAGTGTTTGAACACTCTGAGGGATACTTTTGGCGGGAGGAATAGGTTGCGGGGTGACTTGTTTTGCGATGGGTTGCTGAGCGGTAACTGCCGGTATCGGTTTGGAGCTTTGCGGTTGTTTAGGGGTAGGCTTGGAGTGGGACAGAGAGACCAGCATCATAGGCTGAAGGGGGATTTTAACCTTGGGCGGCGGGGTATGCATTTGGGTAAGGAGAAAAAATGCCAAGGATCCCATGAGAGCGTGAAAGGTAAGTGAAACGAGAAACGATTTACGTGCAGTTGTCATCATAGGTGTATCCATCCTGTAAAAATAGCGATACCGACCCCTGCGAGGAGGATCGGTGCCGTATGTTGGAGAAAGTTTCGGTAGAGGGAGAGGTGAATGAGGCTCTCTTTGAGTATGGCCGTGAGAACGACTGAGAAAAAGAGAAACCACAAAAGTGTTGCGCCAAGACCGAAGGTAAAGCCATATGCTATCGCCCATAAAAGCGAATGTGAAGCGGCACTCAGCGTCATCATGGTGATGACGGGAGCGCAGAGCGACATGGAGAGAAGGGCTCCGGTGATAAAAAGGGCAAATTTCCCTTGCGGTGTTTGAGACGATGAGGTACAGCAAGAGGTTGAAGATTTCAATGAAAACCATAGTCGCACTGCGAGAATCAGGGTGACACTTCCGAGAAAATACCCCATTAGTGCTGTATCGCTGATGAGCGATTTAATCATCGTTGCACCCATGTAGGCGATAAGAGAGAGGAAAATATAACCGCTGATACGTCCCAAGCTGATAGGAATCAAGACTCGGAGGCTTTGCTGGCGTGTTGCGCTATTTGCCAAGAGAATCGGCGATAACAGCGGCATACAGGTGAGCATACACGCTGTTGCACCATACGAAAGGGCGACGATGAAGAGCGGGAAGAGCGGTATTATATCAATCATTACATTACCTCTCCGCACACTTTGGTTTAATCCTATCAGAAGATCAAGGGCTAATTATAAAATAGAAGTGTTACATTAGTGTTAATTTTATTTTTTAATTTAACACTAATGTAACACTTCTTCGAAATAATTCTTGTAATTTTTTAATACAAGGATATTAATGAGTAGAATTAAGCTATCCGTGGCAGCACTAGTCTTTTGCAGCAGTGCTTATGCACATGAAGTAGTTGATTTAGGGGATGTGACGGTAAGCGCATCTAAAATCGAGCAATCGACGTTAGAAGCACCGGTCAATGTTTCGGTCATTACTGCAAAAGATATAGAGAAGAGTAATAATCAGCGTTTAGGTGATGCATTGAATGCAAAAGTACCTGGGCTGTATCTACGTGGCGGAGCTCTAGGAAATGCTCGCCCCGGAGTAACAATGTTAAGTTCTATGCGTGGTCAAGGCGGTACATTAACCAAAGTAGCAGTTTTGGTGGATGGGATGAATATGGTTGATGCGTATTCAGGACAAGTGAACTGGTCTATGGTTTCTATGGATGACGTAGAAAATATTGAAGTCGTCCCTGGTGTTG
>Ga0208373_1005670_pt1 | contig 10295 bp, 12 predicted proteins | sample RifOxyC2_FD_184036 | JGI IMG/M metagenome (GOLD analysis project Ga0208373, IMG submission 184036) | Soil microbial communities from Rifle, Colorado - Rifle Oxygen_injection C2 (SPAdes) | ecosystem: Environmental > Terrestrial > Deep subsurface > Rock core/Sediment | place: Rifle, Colorado... | reverse complement strand
AGAGTATCTCTTCGGCATCGTGCTCAGTCCGGTCGGAGCTTATTTTAAAACCGGTTTCAAGCCTACCCGGATATACGTGGAAGAAAAAATGGCCCGGGTCGCGGACGGGGGTCTGGGAGACGTCAAAGCGGCCGCCAACTACGCGGCCAGCCTGTCGGCCGGGCAAAAAGCCAAAGATAACGGCTACGACCAGGTTCTGTGGCTGGACGCGCGTGAGCATCGTTTTGTGGAAGAGGTCGGGGCGATGAATATTTTTTTTGTCCAGAGCGGCGGTAAAAAAACAGAAACCCTGCTCACTCCCCGCCTGAACGGCAATATCCTGCCCGGCATCACCCGCGATTCGGTCATAAAGATAGCGGCCAGCCTGGGACTATCCACGGTTGAGGCTTACTTTGATATCAACGATATCGTCAGCCAGATCAAGGCCGGGGAGATTCTTGAGATTTTCGGGACCGGCACGGCCGCGGTCATCGCGCCGATCGGCGAACTTTGCTACCAGCGGAAAAAGATGGTTTTAGATAATGCCAAAGCCGGTGAGCTTAGCGCCCGCCTTTACAACATCCTGACGCTCATGCAGTACGGCCGATATCCGGATATTTTCAACTGGATTGAGGAAGTAAAAATATAAAAAACAATCCCCGCGTTTAAACGGGGATTTTTTTTGATAAAATTTCATCGGTCTGTTATAATGATTTATATGGACAAAAGCCATCTTCAAGTTCAAAGGAGGGCGACTTGAAGATGGCCGTACCCGGGCCGCGTTTTAACTTTATTTTAATTTTTATTTTATATTTTAAATATTAATCGGGTTTATTTTAAAAAGTATGAAAAACACCATGAATAATCTGGCCAAGGCCTTTATCGGCGAGTCCCAGGCCAGAAATCGTTACACGATCTACGCCAAGATCGCCAAAAAAGAGGGTTATGAGCAGATTTCCGCGATTTTTTTGGAAACCGCGGAACAGGAGCGGGAGCATGCGAAATGGCTGATGCGCCTGATCAACGGATTAGAAGAACAAGACGGCCAAAAGGCCGATATTAAGGTAGAAGCGGAGGTGCCGACCGTGATCGCTACGACAGCGGAAAATCTTCGGGCGGCTATCGGCGGCGAGAACTACGAATACACGAAAATGTACCCGGATTTCGCGGAGGAGGCCAATAAAGAAAATCTGCCGGAGATTGCCGCCCGTTTGCGGTCTATCGCGCGCGCGGAAGCGCACCACGAAGAGCGCTACAAGAAACTTTTGACCGAATTTGAGGCGGGCACGCTTTTCCAGAAGGATGAGGAAACGGTCTGGGTCTGTCGCCAATGCGGTTATGAGCACCACGGCAAGTCGGCGCCGGAAACCTGCCCGGCCTGCGGCCATCCCCAGGGCTATTATCAGGTAAAAGCGGAGGTGTATTAGGCTTTAGGATCGGTTGATAATTTGCTGAATGAAGTTATGAGAATATTAAATAAGCTAATCAGCAATAATAAGAATTAGGTTTTTTAGGCTTTAGGAATTTTTACCCCCTAGGGCCCTAATGCCTAATGCCTAACAAATATGACTCAACTTAAACAAGTTTACAAATGCGAAGTTTGCGGCAATATCGTTGAAGTTCTCCATACCGGAGCCGGCGAATTGGTTTGTTGCGGACAGCCGATGAAACTTCGGAAAGAGAACACGGAAGACGCGGCTCAGGAAAAGCACGTACCGGTCATTGAGAAGATCGCTAATGGCTACCGGGTGAAAATAGGATCAGTACCGCACCCCACGGAAGAAACGCATTATATTGAATGGATTGAGCTTATCGCCGACGGCCGGTCTTACCGGCAGGCTTTAAAACCGGGCCAGCCGGCGGTAGCGGAATTTTGCGTCCAGGCAGAAGAGGTCCAGGCCAGGGAATACTGCAATCTGCACGGTTTGTGGGTAGCTTAAAGGTTTTTATGATAGAAAAAAAGCGGTAATATTCCGCTTTTTTTGTTGCTTTTACGAATTTAATCTTCGTATTATCGTTTTCTAATTTTTTTTTAATTTTACTATTATATATTAAATCCAGATTTGATTTGTCGTAAATGAATTTTATCCGGGAATCAAGCGGGGGGTCAAACTCATTACACCCCCCCCCTTGGGTTCCCGGTTTGTTTTAAAAAAGGATTTGATCAAAGATTGAAACTGATCAGTCTGCCGCGGTAATTTATGAAAATATGAACGTAAACGAGATATCCGTTAATGGGAAGAGGAATAAGGTGGAGGTAATACTATATTCAAGTCCGAAGTGCCGTTATTCCGAAAAAACCAGGGAATTTTTCCGAGAACATAATATTGAATTTATTGATTATAATGTTTCAGCGGATTACGCCAAAGCGAAAGAGATGATCTCTTTGTCCGGACAGGCGGGAGTGCCGGTCATAATCATCACCCGGAACGGCAAAACAGATATCCAGGTCGGTTTTGACCAGGAGGTCTTGATGGAGGCGATTTTCGGACATTGAATTTTTTAGTAATTTTTTAATTAAAAGATTTTTTTCTCAGCCGCTTTTTTATGAAAATCCATGAAGCGGTCTTATTTTTGTCTTATTTTTGCGGTAAAAAAGACCGATTTCCTGGCCTATCTTGACTTTTCGGGCGGAATATAATATTATTATGGTAGTAAATAATTCATAGATTAGCTATAAAACAGGCTATAATAGTTCGGTCTGTTTTATGTTATAATGGAAATATGAGTCAAGACAACATGATAAAATTGGAGTGTACGGAATGCAAGCGCGTTAATTATTTTTCGCGCAAGAACAAAAAGACCCTGAAGGGCCGCCTGGAGATGAAAAAGTACTGCAAGTTCTGCAAAAAGCACGTGATGCACAAAGAAACGAAGTAATTTTCGATTTTCGATTTTAGATTGTCGATTGCCGGTTGAAGTCGACTGGCGGGAATATCTTGTTTCGGGTAAATTTTGCGTTTGGTGTTTTGATTTTTTAAACTATATTGTTTTATGGGTGAGGCAGGGAGACAATATAGATGGGTGCTGGCGGTTATCTTACTGCCGGTTTTGCTTTCCGGCTGTGCCGTTTTGCGCCGGGCGGACGATAAGGCCGGGGAATTATTTAAAGAGTTCGGGATTGAAACCGAGTTGCCGGAGACGGGGACGTCAAGCAGATTTAAATTACCCGATATTGACCCTGTGGCCGCCCTGCGGTCGGCGCTTAAGCTTAAAGACAGGTTTTTTCCGGATAACAGCACTTCAACTGAACCCGCGGCGACTTCCACCTTTGACAAAGAAAAACTGGAAACGGCGGTCACGGACGCGAAAGATCTGTCACGGGAGGCTAAGGACGCGATTGACACCTGGCTCGCGGACAACGGATTCAACCGCTTCGGCGATCCGATCGGCACTTACTATGCGGGCGGAACGCCTTTGTTTAACGAACTGACCGGAGAGGCGATTGATCGGTTTGAGTATATTTTGAAAAAGCGGCCAGAGATTTTTAGAATAATCAACAACTGATTTTATGAAGGAGGAGAAAAGCCATAAATTGATAGTGATATTTGAAGATCATCCCGTACGCCGGGACTGGAACAAAAAGGAAGAAAAATGGTATTTTAGCGTGGTGGATGTTATTGCTATTTTGACGGAGCAAAAGAATTACGGCCGGGCGAAAACTTATTGGACAACATTGAAAAATCGTTTGAAAAACGAAGGAAGCGAAGTGGTCACAAATTGTGACCAGTTGAAGATGATCGCTAAGGATGGTAAAAAAAGATTTACGGATGTGGCTGACATTGAAACTATTCTGCGCTTAGTTCAGTCTGTGCCTTCGCCCAAGGCGGAGCCGATAAAATTATGGTTGGCTAAAGTCGGTTACGAACGGATGCGGGAAACGGTTGACCCGGAATTGGCGGTAAATCGCGGCCGCAAGAATTGGCAGTTGCTCGGTCGGAGTAAAAAGTGGATTGAGCAGAGGATGCTGGGAGTGGAGACGAGAAATAAGTTGACGGACTATTGGTCTGACCACGGTATCGGGAAAAGCGATGAGTTCGCCAAATTGACCAATATTATTCACCGGGAGTGGAGCGGCCTTACTGTTTCTGGTCATAAAAATTTGAAAAATTTAAAGCAGGATAATTTGCGCGATCACATGAGTGAAGCGGAATTGATATTTACGGCTTTAGCCGAGATGTCAACCCGCCAAATCGCGGAAACGGATAAGGCGGTCGGATATGATCCGAATGAAAAGGCGGCGCGTAAGGGCGGCAAGATCTCCGGCGAGGCGCGAAAACAACTGGAGAAGCAAATAGGAAGGAAGATAGTAAACGGGGAGAATTATTTAGAACCAGGAAGGGACGCGAAGAGGCTGAAAAAATTTTAAATTAAGTATATTTGCCAAGCTTATAGAGGGTAAGGCAATTAGTAAATATATTTTTATCGTCTGAGGCGATGCGGGCCTTTCCCGCCGAAGCTCTGCGAATAAGACCTGCAAAAGGCGGGCCTTGCCCGCCGAAGCTCGCCTCCGGCGAGCGTAGGCGGGTGTAGTATAATGGTAGTACAAGGGTTTCCAAAACCCTTTGCGTGGGTTCGATTCCTACCACCCGTGCTTGGATTATTCTGTGCAAACAGACCCGAAAACCTAATGTTTTTGAATTCGATTCCCGTAAACGTCATAACCACCCTGGCGGGAATCGAAATAAATTCTGTTTTAATAAACTTCAGCTATCATTAAAGATGATAATTTCAGCCGATGCTATTAAAGAACGAATAAAAGGTTATAATCCCGAAAACGCCGAAAAATATCATCAGGAATCGGCTAAAGCCGCTGATGAAGAATTTAAAGGCGCATTGAAGGGGGTTAAAAATAAAGAAGTAGTTTTGATGAACGGCGGTTCGGCGTCGGGAAAAACAGAATTTGTTTCTGAATATTTGGATGATTACGAAGGGATAGTATTTGACGGCACTCTCTCGACTCCGGAAGGGGCCAGAGTAAAGATAAAGAAAATAGTTAAAGCGCATAAAACGGCGATAGTTTATTCGGTGATTCCGGACGATTTATTGCGGGCGTTTATCGCATTTCTCAATCGGGACAGGAAATTTCAGGATACCCATTTCTACAAGACGCATTCGGGATCCAGGAAGACGCTGTTGTGGATTGCGGAAAAATATCCCGAGGTAAAGATAAAAATTTTTGAAAGTTCATACAATAAAAAGCGAAGCATGATATTCAGCGAATTGATATTCGATAATAAAAAGCAGGAACTGGAGTATTTAAAAAAAATACAGATGGCGGAAGATGAAATTATAAAATTAGTAACTGAAAAAATATGAGGAAAAAAGTATTGCCAAGAAAAAATTTGAATAATTCCCAGATTGAATCTTATTCCCGGGCGGTTGAGAGGGGAATGAGCAGCCAGCACGTGGTTCCGCTGAACGGCAGCTGGGCGGTTAAGCGTGCCGGAGCGGATCGGGCTTCGAAAATTTTCGATACGCAAAGGGACGCAGTCGGTTATGCTCAAAAGGTAGCCCGAAACAGGAAAAGCGAATTATTCGTCCATGCTTCATCCGGCCGGATAAAAAGCCGCCAATCATTTTAGCTTCAAGATTTATTACCTTTGCGGGAATCGAATTGATTTTTAGGCACATTTTTAGATTCGATTCCGAACAAAGGTGCTTGAAGAATTCTGTGTAAACAGACCCACACACCCTGTGGGGACAAAATAAGCCCCGAAAGGGGTTTGTTTTAAATTATAATATGCACAACGATTTACAAAAATTAGGATTTTGCGACGATTGCCAGATTGCACAAGAAATCAATGTAAATAAAAAATTTGTTGAGTCAGTTCCTGCGGATAGCGGAGTGTATGTATTGCTGGCCGACAAAAATCTTCCGAGGTTGGCGGGTGAATCAAATATTTTGTATATCGGCAGGGGGTCTAATTTAAGGGGGCGAATAAAACATCTCCTAAAATATTATTTGCCGAAAGATTACGCTGGTAATTGGGGGAAACACACGGCCCGCGAGGCTCTTAGCCGGATTATTGAAACCACAAATATGATGCCCTCGATATCTTATGTCGCTTGTACGAATTATAAAGACCTGGAAACAAAGCTAATTCAGTCATATTGCAAGCAACATATCGAAACACCGCCGTTAAACAATCAGCGCAAATAACATTATTGAGATAACTATTATGAACGATTTTAAAAAATTTATACAACATAAAGATTCGGAAATACACTATAAAATCTTAAACAACGAACGCTCTGCTATTCCTGAGTTAGAATTCGTTATGAGCTACCCCAATAAAGATATCTGGGGAGACAACGACAAAGATGATGTTGGGATTTATTATAAAAAAATATATATTAATAGGAATAAGTGGATGGAATTACAGGGATATGATCACATCGGTTTTGTTATGAATGATTTTGATGAAGCATTAAAAGAATTTAATTCAGGTTTAAGTTGGACAGAATACACAACCAAAATAAACAAACATTTTATAAACATAGTTACTGAAATAGTTAATAATTTATAGGGAATGTAAATATGAATATCTACGCTCGAATAAGAAAAATTGAAGATCCAATTGAATTTAAACGCTTAGTCGATACTGTTCTTGCCTCAGAATACGGGACTGATTATCAAGCGGTAAAAGAATGGCGCGATTTCGGAGTAGATGGTTATCAAAAAAACGATCAAACTGTCTATGCTTTTTATTGTCCTAAGTATCCGGAGCGAAAAGAGCTAAAACAGTATAGGGAGAAAGTTGTTACCGATATAACCAAATTAAAAAAGGCTATAGACGAAAAACAATTAAAACTAAAAGTTAAGGAATGGATTTTTGTTACACCAGACGATCTGCCGGTCGAGATTATAGATTTGATAGGTAATCAGTCAAAACAGTATAAATGGAAATCGGGTGCGCTTACGGCGCAAACACTTGCTCCATTATTTATGAAACATCAGGGCATTCAGCCTGATTTTCCCGGCATTACCGCTGGCCTTCAACTTGATAAAATTCCGAGCATTGACGTGCGGCTCGCAGAAAATAGAAGCTATAAAATGCTTGAATTGTTTAATGACGGAACCGAGGATATTAGAAATATAGATGTTAAAATTAGCGACGATAATGAAAATTGGCGCGTAATGACCGATTATTTTATTTACGAATTTGAAGATCCAATACATGGACACGGTCATTCTATGTTTAATTTGAAAAAAGGAGAAAGACAATATTGTAACCGAGTTCCAAATCAAGGAGGATTTTATTTTAAAATAAGTGGTGTTGGGGTAGAGTCAAACAAAACTTTCATAAAAGAATCATTTATCGAAAAAATCAACGCAAATTAATCTATGTGGAGTTTATGAAAACGAAACATTACTGCATAACAAATTTAGATGAATATTCAAAAGATGCCCGAGCAGTAGAAATGCTAAAAAAATATTTAGGTAACATTGAGAGCATTTTTTCAACAGTAGAAGAAGTTTTTGGGCAAGCTTGGGGCGATGCTTTTATTAACATTGAATTGGACGGCTCAAAGAGCGGAGCCTCTTATCGCAGAAGAGGCGATTCACATGTTGTCAAAATGGGAATTTATAATGGAAATATTCAAAAAGCTTTTCCTGAAAATTTATGGGGATGCCTATTTCATGAAACTCATCATGCTTTTTTCAATCCAATTATAAATAATAAGACAGATAAAAAAATTTTTAATGGGAGTTGTGAGGGCGAGCCTTTTAATTATGCGTTTATGGCGACAACATATTTGAAGTTGGAAGAAAAGAAAATAATAGATGAAAAATTACGTAAACATTTTTTCAATAAGCTTGAAAAAGAACTTCCAGATGATGCAAAATATTTATATGAGGAATATGTTGCAATATTTACCAAAAAATCAGATAATTTTTCTGAATTTATTTCTTATTTAAAATCCCATGATTCCGCGTTTACTGTTAGGAATAATTTTCGACAAGATTTAGATCAAGCCAGAGAATTTTTAGCAAAATGAACAAACAAATTTTTGTTTTCATTATCCTGCTGTTTTTTCTCACCGCCTGCACCCAAGCCCAGCCGCAGACTGGGGGCAATGCCGATTATTGGCCATTAGTTGAGGTTTGGGAACGTGAAGTTTAGGAACATTTGACTTTTTTGAATAATTAGAGTATAATAAACAAATAAATTTTTTTATATAAAACATTAAAATTAATTTTAGAATACTATGAAATTTTTAAAAATTTTTGCTTTTTTTGCAGTCGTTATTTTTTCATTTATTTTTTTACAGACCAACCCGGTTCAGGCTACTGATCCCATCTACTATCACGTCATAACGCTAAGCCCGGGATGGAACGTCGTTTCAACTCCTCGCCTGGTGGATCATCATGAATTTTCCGCCGAGGAAACGGTTAATAATTTCGATATCTATCTATTGGACCCGGCAAGCCTGTCGGGCTGGAATACGATGCAGGACCTTGGCCAAACAGAGTTTATTCCTTTGTTCGGCTATTTTATTTATAACAAAACGGGCGCCGATCAAACGTTGACGCTTTATTATTTGAACGAAGTCGATCCTAACGAAAGATTATTTTCTCGGGATTTAGTTCCGGGCTGGAATGTGGTCGGGGTCGCTAACCCGAGTTACGCTTTGAGAAAAAATGAAAATAACGGCACCGATACCGATAACGTCCAGAATATCCTCACTTCGCTTTCCGGCTGCATCGATACGGTACTGGATTTCACCGAAGACCAGCTGTTTAGGTCATCCGTTAAAATCGGTGATCAGTGGGGCGCAAGGACATATGCCGACGCTAATAATCTGTATGATCTCAGGGAAACCAAGGCTTACGCGGTTTATTTAAACACAAATTGCACCTATCAGGGTTTTCAGAATGTCGGGCCGATATACGCGCAGGGCAATATAATTATGGAGATGGATACAAGCGCCACCCCGGCTAAGGATGTAACTATAGGTAATGATAACGTGGTAATAGCTACCTTGAAACTTACATCCAACGGCGAAAACGCTACTATCAGCCGAATCGCTGATACCGGCAACGATGATTTTATTATTAGCGGCAATGGTTTTGAGTGTAATGAAGTTGAATACGTCGAAATGCGCGACATAAATACCGGCGCGACATATGACGTCAGTATCGTTCCTGCCGCGGCAGGCTGGATATGCGCTCTTTCAATGGTTGATGAAATCAATCTGAGCAACGGTGTTACTAAAACTTTCCAATTGCGTTTAGATTTAAAAGATTCTGCCGATGCCGATCATCTAAGTGATGGCGATACTATGCAGGTTACCGTAGCTTCAACCGCATTCGTTATAAACGGAGACGATTCTAATGCTGATTTACAAAATGAAATCACTCCGGACTCTGTTAGCGGCGCGGTTATTACCGTCAGCGTTGCTTCTTTAGATTGGACTACAATTTCTTTAACCTCTCAGACTATTGTTCCGGGCACTCAAGATGTAGTGATTTACAAAGCCAGCTTAGAGGCCGGTGACGCTTCCGCGATTACCTTGACCTCTGTGAGGATTGACGCGGATGATGTGAACTACGGGTCATTTGCCGATAGTAATATAGCCAGTTTAGAACTAAGGCTTGATAATAAAATTCTGTCAGTTAAATCAAATTCCATTGTCAACGACGGATCGATAGATGCCTATATTAATTTCACATCTCTTAATACTACTAATCGGGTAATTCCGGCTGGCACTACTGTCAACTTAGAATTAGTGGCTGATTTTTCTGCCACATCATCTTCAGCCGGCTCTTTCGCCCTGGAGATAGCCAATGGCACATCTTCCGTTATTTGTAGAGATAGTGATAATAGCAGTGTAATTGAAAATATAGTAAACGTGGGCGCAGATTCAAGAATATTAACTTTAGCGGGGACGGGCACTCTTAAAGTAGAACTCAAAACCGATGATATAAAAGCCGCTTCCGACACTTATATTCTGGCCGGACAGTCGACCACTAAGGATCGGTATCTGGGAGAATTAGTCTTTACGACAGCCAACGAGCCGATTAAGGTAAAGACTTTAAAGTTGGACCGTTCGGATAATGCCGGCATTGATTTTACCAGCGATGACGTCAAATATGTGAACTTATATGACGATGACGGCGTACTTGTAGCCTCTAAGGCTCCAGGCGTAAGCGGCGATGTGAACTTTGATAGTTTTAACCACACATTTGCCACCGACCAGGCAACCTCGCTTTGGATTGGGGTAACCACAAAGACTATTAATGCCGCTGGCGATCCAGAGGGCACCGCCACTTTTAATCGCGGCATTGAATTTACCCTGAGCCGCACCGC
>Ga0208373_1005667_pt1 | contig 10296 bp, 14 predicted proteins | sample RifOxyC2_FD_184036 | JGI IMG/M metagenome (GOLD analysis project Ga0208373, IMG submission 184036) | Soil microbial communities from Rifle, Colorado - Rifle Oxygen_injection C2 (SPAdes) | ecosystem: Environmental > Terrestrial > Deep subsurface > Rock core/Sediment | place: Rifle, Colorado... | reverse complement strand
AATCCTATTTTTGACATTAGGTTCCTCCTATTTGTTAAACATTAATTTTTGGTAATTTTAAATTTAACAATTTTTAAGAGGAACCTTTTTTTATTTTTTAATTTTCAACTAAGTTTAAGATAACACCTTATGATATATTTATTTTTATGTTGATGTGTTACACAATAGTGAAAGAATTTTGTATGAACTAAACCGGATTAAGAATTCCTGTAACAAGAACTTTGTTCTATAGTTAACATCTTGTCCAAATTATATCAATTTGTATTCTGTGAATTAATTATTTATTTTAACTTGTTTGGTTTTCACTTTATAACAGATTTGACTCGAATTTGATTTGAAATTTTTCTTTTGTTACTATTTTTGATTTTCTGATTGAAATTAATTGATAAATATAATCGCGCTCATAGCTACCTGAGGCTGTCTGTTACCGGCAATTGTAACCTGAATTGCATTTATTGCAATCCTTTGACTTCAGATGAGCTAATAAGCAAACACAGTTTGTCTAATCAGGAAATTATCAGATTAGCCAGGATATTTGTAACCCTATTTGAGTTTTCTAAAATTAGGCTTACGGGTGGTGAACCTTTTGCAAGGAAAAATATAATTGAGTTATTTGAAGAATTGTCAATTCTGAAAAAGGAATTCCCCTTTGAATTAGCCGTTACTACAAACGGAACGCTATTGAATGGGAAATTGAAGAAGCTCAAAGAACTGGGGCTGGACAGGCTCAACTTCAGTCTTGACTCTCTAATACCTGAGAGATATGCTCAGATAACAGGCAAGAATGTACAATCAAAAGTTCTTCATACAATCGATGAAGCCGAAAGTGAAGGCTTCCTGAATACGAAAATAAATACGGTGGTAATCCGAAATGTTAATGATGATGAAATTCCTGATTTCATTGAGTATTCAATTAAGACAGGCAGGAACATTCGCTTCATTGAATATATGCCGTTTTCGAACAACGGTTATGATAAAGACGGATTTATCTCATCAAAGGAATTGCTAAACACAATAAACAAAAGTTATAAATTGACACCTGATGAATTGGATGCAGGCTTTGTCGCAAAGGATTATCTGATAAAGAATACCAATGCAAGAATAAGCTTCATTAGTCCTATTTCAGACCATTTCTGCGGACTATGTAATAGATTACGTATAACAGCAGATGGTAAATTAAAACTTTGCCTTTTTTCTCCGCATAAAACCGAAATTGATTTACTCAATTTCATTCGCAATGGTTTTCCCGATGAGCAAATCAAAGATTCAATCAGCAATGCCTTGCTTGAAAAAGATTTTGCTCATCCTGAGATAGATGATTTAATACAATTGAAGAATAACGATATAATTTCGCTTGGAGGATGAATGGCGAATATTTCTCATACAGATAAATATGGCAAAGCAATGATGGTTGATGTTACAAACAAGCAAGTAACATTGAGAACAGCAAAGGCAAAGTCTAAGGTTTTGCTTGGTGAAAAGGCATACAAGGCAGTTAAGGAAAATAATATCAGTAAGGGTGATGTACTGTCTGTTGCTAAAATTGCAGGAATACAAGCGGCAAAGAAAACTTCGGAATTGATTCCTTTGTGTCATAATATTTTCATTAGCCAAATTGATATTATATTTAATTTAAATGATATTGAACATAGCATAGAAATTGGAGCAGAAGTCAAAACAGAAAGTCAAACAGGTGTGGAAATGGAAGCCCTGACAGCGGCTTCTGTTGCGGCATTGACCGTGTACGATATGTGCAAGAGCGTTGATAAATCAATCAGAATAACTGATATTGAACTAATTTCTAAAACAGGCGGTAAGAGTGGAGATTACAGAAAAAAATAAAGGGCGAATAGCAGCTATTTCTATAAGTAAAAGAAGAGGTGTTCCAAAATCGAATATCAAATCTGCTATACTGATCCCCAATCGGGGTATTGACGGAGACATTCACGCAGACGGCAGCCACAGGCAGATATCTCTACTCCCATTGGAAAGTATTAACAAGATGCAAGAATCAACAAGCATAAAACTTCGTCCCGGAATATTTGCTGAAAATTTCACGACTGAATTTATTGATTATAAGAAAATAATCATCGGAACAAAATTGAAAATTGGAAACGACTCAATTCTTGAAGTAACTCAAATTGGAAAAGAGTGCCACAACAGGTGTGCAATTTATGAATCAGCGGGTAATTGCATTATGCCTGACGAAGGTGTTTTTGCAAGGGTTATCAGTGGAGGCGAAATTAATGTCAACGATATAATTGAGGTGATTTCATTTGATGAACAATAATTTATAATTTTCAATTTTATAATTTTCAATCAATTTTAAATTTCAATTAATAAAACTTAGTATGATAAATAATATTTTAACTTATGAAGAATCTTATGAAATTTTAAAAGAGCATTTCAGACAGGTTAAGCCTTCGATTATTGAAATTGATATCCTCGATTCTGTAAATCATTTACTTGCTGAAGACATCATTTCCGATATTGATATGCCGCCATTCGATAACTCTCAAATGGATGGCTTTGCTATTAAATATAATAATGAAATAAGAGAATGGAATATTATCGGAGAAATTTCAGCAGGGAATTATCAGGAAATCGAAATAAGTGTTCACACAGCAGTATTAATTATGACAGGTGCAAAACTCCCTTCAAGAGCTGACACAGTAATACCCATCGAGGATGTCATTATTGAATCTAACAAAATTAAACTGAAAGATAACATCACATTAAAAAAAGGGAATGATGTACGTTTCAAGAGTGAAGATATAAAAAAAGGTACAATAGCAGTGAAATCCGGTACTCTGATAAAAACGAATAACATTCCTTTGCTGGCAGCTTGCGGAAAAAATAAGATTAAAGTTTATGCACCTTTTAGAATAGGATTGTTCGCTACGGGTGATGAATTGGTTGATATTGATTCAATTCCCATGAATGACCGGATTCGCTCATCTAATCTTTATTCTTTAACTACTTTGATTACTGAATCAAAAATGATACCGGTTAATTTTGGAATAGTTAAAGATGACAAGGCTCAAATCAAAGATACCATTATCAAAGCACTCGAAAGTGATATTGATATATTAATTTCAACCGGCGGTGTATCGGTAGGGAAATATGATTATCTAAAGGATGTGATTGAAGAATGTGGCTTTGAACTTGTATTCTGGAAGGTGAGAGTTAAACCCGGAAAGCCCCTGCTGTTCTGCATTCACAAGAAAACCGGTAAAAGCATTTTGTTTTTTGGTTTACCCGGTAATCCTGTGTCTGCTTTTGTTAGTTTCAACTTATTTATTAAACCATTTATTTCAGAGTTGTATAAATATGATTCACAAAAAAGATTTAAAGCTATACTTGAGCATGATTTAACAAAAAAAGATGATAGAAAAACCTTTGTCAGAGGAATTATAGATTTTCATATTGATAATTTTAATTCAAAACTCAAAACTCAAAACTCAAAACTCAAAACTCATCTTTTTACTGTCCGAAAAGTCTCCGGTGGAACTCAATCTTCAGGCGATATGGCAAGCCTAAGCGATGCGAACTGCCTGATTATTTTTGATGCCGATAAAAATAAATTAAATGACGGAGAATTTGTTGAATGTATAATGATATAACAGGCATAATACTTTCGGGTGGAAAAAGCACAAGGATGGGGCAGGACAAATCATTCCTGAAATTCGGCAATCAGACCGTGATTGAACATATTTCACAATTGATGAAATCAATTTTTCAGGATGTTATTATCATCACAAATGAACAGTATAAATATGAATTTCTCGGATTAAAGTGTTATGAAGATATAATCAAAAGCATAGGGCCTTTGGGAGGGATACACAGCGGATTAACTAATACGGTAAACGAATTGAATTTCATTATATCCTGCGATATTCCCTTTATCACGAAGGATGTAATTGATTTTATCATTTGTCAAAAAGAAGATAGGGACATTGTTGTAACGAGTGCAGATGGCTTTATTCAGCAATTGTGCGGATTATACAGGAAGAAACTCATACCTGAGATTAATAAAATGATTACAAATTCAATAGAGGTCGAGAAAGGAAATAATAACCAGCATAAAAGAAAGTGCAATGTTCTAAGTCTAATTGAAAGTGTAAATGCAAAAATTATTGATATTGAAAAAGAATTTTCGGATTATAAACCCGGAACATTTTTTAATATGAATAATCCTGATGATTATGAGAAAGTTCTTAAAATGATTTAAATATTATAAATATAATTTATCATTTAAGGTTCAGATGAGATTAATTAAATTCAAATACACAATTATACTATTGATTTTATTCCTTAATAGCTGTGGCACCATCTTTCAGGGTTATTATTTTGATACAAAAATTTTTGTTCCTGAAAATACCACAATCTATGACTCAAGTAATTATGAAATTCCAATTACAGAAGAACAATTATATGATACTTCAGATACTGTAAAATATATTGAACTAAGAACATCAGGGAAACAAGAGTTGACTTTTGTTTTAGATTCTCAATATAAAAAATTCACAGCAATACCCAAGGCTAATTACCTCACATTATTTTTCGATTTATGGTCAAGTATAAGCTTTTTTGGCATTCCGCTGATTGTAGATTTTGGCAATGGGAATATGTTTAAATATGACGATATTGTACTTAAAAGAGAAGATTTTAATCTATTGCTGAATGATTCAAAACATTTCATTAAAGTAAACGACAGTGCATATAAAAATAAGATAATTAAAGATTCGGTTTTAAGTGAAAAATCTGGATTAATATTTGATGATTCGAAGGGTTCATTATTTATTGGCTTCGGAGTTAGTTCTTTAGGATGGGTTTTTTTAATTCCTCCGCATGGAGCATGTGGTTTTAAATATAAAGGTACCGAAACATTTGAAATAGAAGCTTTAGCCGAATATAATTTCTTTAGTGATGAATATATAAATACAGATTATTCCGGGGGAGTTTTCCGGATTTCATTAGAATCAAAATACTATCCCGTCAAAGGTTTTCCGCTATTCTTTTCTGTTGCTTTTAATAGATTTTATACAGTATATGAAAAAGATTTGTATAACAGCCAGGATTATATAACTACCAGGCAGGAAATGTTTGGATTAAGTCTTGGAGGTGGATTTGGGTGGAAATGGTGGTTTTTTGAATGGAAAAATAATTTAGGTTTTGAAAAGATTAAACCTATAGGAGATAAACCTTTCAAATTATATTATACTTCCTTTGCTATATATTTTAATTTACCTCTTTGAAAATAATATTAAGAGTATTTGCATTTTTAATCTCCGGTTGGTTTTATATCAGCCGTTTCTACCATTAACATTACTGCCTTTTTTGGTGCCCTCGGTTTGTGCAATACCCCTTTTGGAATTGTTACTCCCTGAAAGGGATTAAGCTCGATTGTTTTATCCTCAAGGTCAATAAACAATTTTCCTTCGAGAACGAAAAAGAACTCATCGTCACTATCATGCTTATGCCAATGGAATTCACCTTCGATTATTCCAAGCCTGACAACAGAGTCGTTCACTTTTGTCAGAGTTTGATTGAACCATTTTTCCCTGCATTCCTGAACGATTGAATTAACGTCAATCAATTCGAGATGTTTGTATTTCACATCAAGGTTTATGTTGTATTTTGTATCTGTTTCCATTTAGCTTTTTCCTTAAATTACGAACCCCCTTTGAGAAAGGGGGCATCAAAGATATGGATAAATTTACAATTCAAAAATAAGTCTGATATAATTCAATGCTAATGCTGTAATAGAAATTCCGAGAATCCATTTGATTATTTTAGGCGGCACATATTTTTGCAATCTTGCACCACAGTACATACCTGCAAAACCTCCAATACCGAACAAAAACCCGAGCAGCCAGTCAGGTGCAACAGACAAACCCGGATAAAAATCAGATAATATCTGATAGTATAATACACCTGCAATGGAGGTAATAAATGTTCCCATCAATGCCGCACCTGCAACAGTGTAAACAGGCAATCCGAAGAATGCAACAAAGATAGGTGCCATAATTGCTCCTCCTCCTATTCCATAAGCACCACCGACTATGCCGACAACGAAACTCACGATTAGAATCTTATATGACTGAACATCATAAGTTTCGCCGTAGAAATCATAAATAAGATGTCTTAGATTAAATTTTTTAACTGATACTCTCGGTAGTTTTATTCTACTATCTTCAGATGAATTATTCTTATAATTTTTCATCATCTCCTGAAATTTTTCTTCTGATGATTGAATTCCATTATTCTTTTTCTTTTTAACAACTTCAAGAACAACTTTAATTCCAATGTAGAGTAATAGGAAGCCGGCAAAGATTTTAAAATGAATTGGATTCGGAAGATAATTTATTCTGAGTAATGCTCCTATAAACACACCTGGCAAAGTGCCAATAATCACAATCCATGTGAGTGGCCAGACCATCCTGCCTTCTTTAATGTAACGGTAAACACCGCTTGGTATGGCTACGATGTTATAAAGTTGATTAGTCGAACTGACCGCAGGGCTTGTGAATCCGAGAACACTAACCTGAAATGGAAGTATCAGGAAAGCACCGGATACTCCACCCATAGAAGTGAAAAATGATATTACAAATGCTACCAAAGGAGGAATAAACGGACTGACACTGACACCTGAGACTTCAAAATACATTTTATTAATTTACTCCTGTTTGTTCTTATCTTCAAATTGTAAAACCTTTGGCGGCTTATCCGGTTTTAACATACCAAGTTCCTTTTCAGCATAAGGAATAATTCTGTCAGCCGATTCAAGTTTTATTATTTCAGTTTTAAGCAATTCATTACCATTCTTTATGCTGTTATATATTTTCTTCATTGACTGCATTTCTTCAAGCTGCGCATCAACATATAAAACGTTACTAACATAAAGGAGCATGAGAGTTGCTGTTAAAAGGAGCAAACCGAAAAGTTTCCACCGGTTCACTCTCTTTTTTTCAATATGTACTTCGGATTCGGACATTATCAAACAAAAGGCATCTTAACAACTTCAGCAGGAAATGTTTTGCCTCTTGCCCCTATCTCTATCTTACTCCCGGGAGTGGAGTATTCATTTGATACATAACCCATACCGATTGGCTTGTTCAAAACAGGGGATATGTTGCCGCTTGTAACATGTCCGATTTCTATTCCATTTCCAATAATTTTGTATTCATGTCTTGGGATAAATTTCTCCGCTTCAACGATGAAACCTACCAGCCTTCTCTTGGGCCCTTCTTCCTTTACTTTGACAATAACTTCTTTACCATTGAAATCGCCCTTAGCTGGTTTTGTTATCCAACCTAATCCGGCTTCGATTGTGTTTGTAGTTTCATCAATGTCATTACCATAAAGGCAATACCCTTTTTCTAATCTAAGAGTATCGCGAGAGCCGAGTCCTACGGGTTCAATTCCAAACTCAGCACCAGCCTTGAAAATTTCGTCCCACACATGCTTAGCAGTATTAAAATCTCCTCTGAAATACAGTTCAAATCCAAGCTCTCCTGTATATCCTGTTCTTGAAATAATCATCTCGACACCTGCAGGAGCGCCATGTCTAAAGTTATAATATTCAATTTCAGTTAAATTGACCCCGGTAAGCTTTTGAAGTGTTTCGAGCGATTTCGGTCCCTGGACAGCGAGCAGATTTACCTCATCGGTAACATTATTCAATTCAACTTCAAATCCCTCTGTATTCTTTTGGCACCATGCAAAATCTTTGTCTATATTAGCTCCGTTGACTACGAGCATAAACCAGTCACCCATGCAATAGACAAGTAAGTCATCAACTATGCCGCCGTGAGGCAGGCAGAATGCCGAATACTGGACTTTCCCCGGTGTAAGTTTAGATGCATCATTAACTGTGATTTTCTGAACATAAGCGAGTGCATCCTTGCCTCTAATTTCAAACTCACCCATATGTGAAACATCAAACACCCCTACCTTATGCCTTATAACATTATGTTCGTGTATAATTCCATTCGGATATTGAATAGGCATTTCATAGCCTGCGAAAGCAACCATCTTGGCATTTAGTTCTTTATGAATTGCATTAAAAATTGTGTACTTCATTTCATTCCTTCAAATTTGTCAAAATAAACTTCTTAACTTCTCAAAATTCTTTCATTTTTTCAAATTTATACCAATTTAATTATATTGAAATAATATTTTTATAATTCAAACGGCATATTAATTTTTTAATAATAATTAATATAATGAAAAATATATATTCTTTTATTATAACACTGAACATATATGTAATTCTTGTTTTCCCGGTTCATTGTGAATCTCCCTATAAATTAGACTGGACACAGGATGGGATTTTAATCGGGACAGGTTTAGGATTAGGTGCTGTTTCATTAATTATTGATAATAAAGTCAAACCGATGACAATAGCTGAATATAATAATCTGAACAAAAACGATATTAATGGATTCGATAGATTTGCCTCTGAAAATTATTCTGAAAATATTTCAAAATTGAGTGATTATGCTCTGGGAACTGCAATTGTCTCACCTTTACTTTTTGTTTTATCTGAAAAAATGAGGGAAGACTGGTTTCCTATCGGAGTGATGTATAGTGAAACAATTATGTTTTCAGGATTTTTATCATATTTGGCAAAAAGCACTGCTCAAAGAATCAGACCTTATGCATATAATGACGAAGTTCCGACTATAAGGAAATTAAATGCCGATGTTAAAAAATCCTTTTTTTCAGGGCATACAAGCGTTGCTTTTTCTTCCGCTGTGTTTTTATCAGTTGTATATGAAGATTATTTCCCGGATTCAGATTACATTCCTTATATATGGTGTGCATCACTCTTACTTGCTTCAGGTATCGGAATAATGAGAATAGAATCAGGTAATCATTTTCCAACAGATGTTATAGTGGGAGCATTGGTAGGAAGTGCTTCGGGATACTTAATTCCATATTCACACAAAATGGCAAATAAGGAAGATGGTATAGGTTTTAACTTTGGGATTGATAGGGTAGTAGTTAGTTTTAAGTTCTAGATTTGAATATCAATTATCATTATCATAATTCATCAAACTCTTCTCTTGTGAGCTTCGCTTGTTTCAGTATAGAATTGAATGTTCCTGTTGGTACATCTTTTGTGTGCATTGCAACATAAGTTTGTCTTCCGTCTTCATGCCTTAGAACAATGTGGGAACCGCTTTGCCTGCGAATAATAAATCCGGCTCTGAGAAGCTTTGCTAAGATTTCATTTGCTTTATACGGCATCTACATTTTGATGGTTGAAAATAAATACTCTTCATTTAAATTAACAGGTTCGTTATTCGCTGTCTTTTCATCAAGCCAAAGCCTGATTAAATCTCCAGCGGCAGACTTCGCTCCTTCTATTCCCAAACCGTGAGTAGTTAAGTTTAATGTAGGGATATGAGCATAATAATATCCTTCAGGAAAATCCTTCTCAATAATTTTTTCATAAAGAATCGGAATATTCATAATCACTCCTTATTTTTTTCAATATACGAAATCACTTCATTTTTTATTGTTTTATAAAAGAGAATATGAACTAAGTGAAAATATTTCTAACACATTTGGTTTTAGCATTTGAAACCTCCCATTTCATCATCTGTATTTCTACCTCAACTCGATAAATTCTTTCATTTTTTCAAACTTCTTTTGTCCGATGCCTTTTATTTTCATTATGTCACTTGGTTTGGCAAACCCTTTTGACTGCCTGTATTCGAGTATTGCAATCGCTGTTTTTTCGCCGACTCCGGGCAGTTTCATCAGTTCAACTTTTGATGCAGTGTTCAGATTGATTTTTCCTGATGGAATTTCCTTCTTTTTTTGTGAGAAAAAGAAATCTTTCTTAACAAGTGTATCTGCTGAATTTAATTCTGCGAATGAACTATCTTTGATGTCGCTTCCTACATAAGTTGTTCGCTGAACTTCGGCGAGACTGTCTAAGGAATGATAAACAATATCAGCAATCTCATCTTTTCTTTTGTCCAGTTCTTTATTGTCGTAAATATTCTGAATAATCACACCGACAAGTAAACCAATAACAATAAAAAAAACAACAACCAACTCGTTCTTGGTAATTCCGAACATACTTTGAAGTTTTGTTATTATGGAATTCAGATTCATAATTGATTAAATAAAATGTATATTTTAATAAGCAAATACATTACTGTCCAGTTAAGGAAAAGAACAAAAAATGTAAATTATTAAAATACAATAAAATATAAATTAAATATTTTTTTTCGATTTGAAATCACTTTAAATTTCTTGTATTTACTTTTTCTGGGTAAA
>Ga0208373_1005660_pt1 | contig 10302 bp, 8 predicted proteins | sample RifOxyC2_FD_184036 | JGI IMG/M metagenome (GOLD analysis project Ga0208373, IMG submission 184036) | Soil microbial communities from Rifle, Colorado - Rifle Oxygen_injection C2 (SPAdes) | ecosystem: Environmental > Terrestrial > Deep subsurface > Rock core/Sediment | place: Rifle, Colorado... | reverse complement strand
TCTGATAAACGTGGCAAGCCAAAACAATGCGCTAAACACGTACCACCATAAAAGTACAGTTCACTATAAGGGGGCCTCGCATACAAAAAATCCAATAACAAAATTTGAAGATACCGCTTCAGTTTATTTTTTATAAATGCAGTAGTATTTCCACCTGATTCTTGAACAATTGTGCGCAAATGCAAAAGTGTCTGTTCCATATAGTTATTTTTTGATCATATAATTTCCAATATCTTGAAGGCGCTGTGACCCAGCTATCTTGATGAACCCTAAAAATTCTTTTTTGTCTTGCTGTGTGAGTAAATCAATATTCAGACGCAGCGCGTCGATAGCACCCTTCTCAAAAAGAAAATGCTTCCGTAAATAAATAAAATCAAAGAGCGCTTTGGCTTTTGTGGCCTGCAACACAGAAAACCCACCAACCATTTTTTTTGTAAACCCGCAAAACAGTTCGTCTTTAACACTATGATAGGTAAACCGACCAAACATATTCTGAAAACTGTTTGTTTTTCGTGTGCTGATAGACGTAAATTGAACGGGCAATTCTGTCAGAAGATGATGTTCAAACAATACATACTCAAGGCTCAAATAAGAAGGTTCATACAACAGATTGGCAATGAATGTTTTATACGCATCAAGCCGCTGAGTTTTTTCCAGCATATCAATATACACCCGTGTCGCATACAACCCTTTTTTTAATCGGATGAGTTTCCCTTTTTTCGCATAGCGACTAAACAAAATTTTAAGATAGGTTTTATCTTGTTCTATAGGTGAAATATCTTGTAACGTAAAGACAGGTAGGGTCTGTACCAGGGTATAAATAGAATGAATATGCGACGTTTTTTCATTTCTCATAGTATACTATAATAGTATACTATGAGAAACAATTTGTCAAGACACAATATGGACAATAACACTTTTTTGCGATATAATATATACAATTAAATAATAATCTATAACTATATGTTTGATTTTCACCTCGGAGACGGCCTTACCGTTTCCTCTGCAGCGCTATCTTCTCCGCTTGTTGTGCTTGGCAGAGCGGGTCAAGGAAAAAGCGTTTTTTTGTTACAAGTTGCGTTAGAACTCATACAAAACAAACAACACGGCATCCTCTACGACCCATTTGGTGACCTTGCAAAAGATATTCAAACACACCTTCAATCAACAGAAGCAAAGCAGCAAGCCACATTTGTCACACAAGACCAGTTTCTTACATCAATAACAGAGATCAATTCTTTTGTGGTTATTTCTGGAAATTTATTTGAAGATGGCGCCGCATCCACGCGTGTCGCTGCATACAAGGTATTAAAAAAAGCCTATACCCTTCTTTCCCCCACTGATTGGATTATTATTGACGAAGCGTTTGACATGGTGGATGATGAGCTGTTTCAAAGCTACCTTGCAAAAAATGGCGTACCAAAAGCAGTGTTATGCGACCAATCTATCATGACCAAACTTTCAAAAAAACAACGCGATGCATTATTTGAAAACACAAAGCAATGGGTAATATACAAACCACAAAATGTCGATGGCAGAATGATTGAAGAATATCTCAAAAACCCAACAGCAAAACAAATTGCCGCAATGGAACAATATCATTTTTACTGGATCAACAATGGCAAACCCACCTACACTCGCGGCGTGTGGCCAATACAGACCAGATAAACACAAATTACAATTCAAACCATGGAATCGCAGTAATATTCTCTGCAAGTTGTTCTTTCTTCTTGCCCATTGTAATAACATACCCATGCGAAGCCACAGCAGCATAATCGCTCAAAAAATGCTTTAGTCCTTTGAGCTCTGAAGCAACAATAGATGCTGAGCTTTTTATTTCAATTGGAATAATCTTATTCCCCATATCAATAACACAATCTACTTCCGCGCCACCAGAAGTGCGCCAAAAACATACTCGATACTGCTTATTCAATACCCGAATTCGTCGAATAATTTCTAATATCACTGCATGCTCAAATAACACACCCTTTTGTATATTGATCGTATCTGCTTCCAGCGGGAGTCGAGCAAGCGCATTTCGTACGCCGATATCAAAAAAATAATACCGTGGTGAAGCAAGTAATCGCTTACGGGCATTTTTTATATATGGCTCTATACGTTCTACAATTAACGTATCTTCAAGCACTTGATAAAATTCTTTTATAGCAGGAACACTCACTCCCGATTCATTTGATAATTTCGTCAAATTTGGACTTGTACCTGATTCTGCAGCTGCTAATTCTAAGAAGCGAGAAAATGCTCCTATTTTTCGTACAATTGCTTCAGCACGTATTTCTTCTTCTAAATATATTTCAGCATAAGAACGTAAAAAATCACTACGATCATCTTTGGATATATTGACCATCCCTGGCAATGCACCAAAAATGAGAGAATCTTCAAAAGTATACTGTACTGTTGTATTGATATTTTGTAATGACAATTCTTTTATACTATTATTTTTCATCCATCCAAATTCACCCCATACAAGAGGATCCATATACAACCGTTTTATTCTTCCTGGTAATAAATTTGCGCCACTTCGTCGTAATTTTCTTGCTGAAGAACCTGTTAAGATGCAATGCGCTTTCTTTTGATCAATAAGCAACTGAACAGCATCAAACAGATCAGGAATTTTTTGTGCTTCATCAATGAATACAAGTTGGTGGCGTTGAGTAGCATCTACTTGTCGAATAATTTTACCCGGGTCTTTTTCTAACTCAATTCTAAGAGTGGGATCTTGTAGTAAATATTCCATTTTCTCCTGAATTGATTGTAAAAGCATATTTACAAGAGTTGTTTTGCCTACCTGTCTTGGCCCAACAATTAAACAAGATTGCTTTTTTCGAATAGCTTCTTGTAAATTCTTTTTTATATATCTTAATAATGCTTTATTTTTACCTTGCATATTTAAAGTATATATTATATAGAGGTACTTGTCAATATCCATCAAAAAAGCAAAAAGCCCCATTCAGGGCTTTTCAATCTACTAGGGTGGACCCGAGGAGGATCGAACTCCTCACCTCCGCAGTGCAAATGCGGCGCTCTACCAGATGAGCTACGGGCCCGTATGTTTGTTTGCAAAAAATGCAAATCGAATAACACTATATCAAGGATGAAAGACGAAGTCAAGAATATTAAAGATTTTACCACTCATGATAAAAAATGCCAACAGTATAACTAATACCCCAACAATTTTATACAGTGTCCAGGTACCACCTGCACCCAATTTCATTTCAGCCCATTGGCTTCGACCAAATCCTCTAATCATCCATTCTGTCTTCCACACCAAAAAAATTCCGCCAGCTATCATGAATAATCCTACAAAGAATCTTGTCATAGATAGATGCAGTATAGCAAATAATATACCAATAACCAAACATCAGCTTATTCAAAATACAAATTTTGAATGGGTGAGCGTCTGCGGGGGAACTCCATTTTCATGCAATAGCGTAAGCGTGCATTAAAATGGAGCACCCGCAGATGGCTCCCTTCGAGTCGATTGTTGAATCAGGGTGGGCAGAACCCGCAAAAATTATCTACTATTTCTTGGTTTTAAATGCTTTCCATTTGGTAAATGCGGAACAGCCAGCAGTATTACATGCTTTTACACGGAATTGATACCGTGTAGCTGAACTCAACTTTTTTACAGATTTCTTTTTTAACTGCACATGAGTATACTTCTTCCATTTTTTTTGTTTTTTGATTTTATACTTGCGAAGTTGCACGTTATATTTTGTCACTGTTGTATCACCCTTTGGCTTTTTCCATGTTAATAGAGCAGATGTTTTTGTAACTTTTTTTGCTTTAAGTGATCGAGGTTTTGTGGGTTTTGTAATAAACGTCAATTCTCCTTGTTCTGTAACGGTGGAAATAGCAAAACGAGAAAGGTGTGTTGTTTGTAAGACCATTGAGTTATTATTCACAGTTCCCACAACACCGTCTGTTAAAAAAAGATTCAATTCTTCTTGTATAAACGTGGGTGTTAATTCTTTTGCATCTACACCTGAATACAACAGTGCGTCATCGATAGGTAAGGTAATCTGTGCCGGTCGTTCAAGTTGAGATACTGCCATTCCATCTCCGTCCCAAATACTGACATCATACGAAAGTCCAACCTGCGCAAAACCACCGCTTCCAACCTCAATATTGGGAATTGGTGCAAGTTGAACAGTGACTTGCCCATCAAACCCAGCGCTATAGGGAGCAAAAAATACTTGAGCCCCAGCATCGTTACTCACGATACATGATTCTGTAACATCACATACTTTCTGTGCTGCAGCAGGCACAGACACACCAGTACTTTGCAAATTTGTAAAATTCAATGTCTCTTTTGTTTCATCTACAATCAGCTGAATAACTTGTACTGCTAATTCATCAGCGGCATTCACTCCAGACACGACCGCTTCCCATGTACCAACAGTGAGCCCAATTGAATATGCCCCATCAGTAACAGTCGCTTCTTTTCTACCACCTTCCTGCGAATAGAAAATAATTTGTGCAGAATGAAGATTTTCATCCACTGTTCCGGAAATGGTCGAATCAGCTGAGCGAAATTGTAATTCCCCTAAATCAACAGAAACGCCATCAACGCTAAATTCAGTTATTTCTGGAGCAATATCATTTCCACCGTTTGGGTTGTCGCCAATATAGCCGGTAAATGTTCCGTTTGGAATAGGTTGATTAAATTCCCCTGCTGCATTTGTTTTTGTGACAAGAGAAATAATATTCTCTGGATCAACTGTTGTGCCCAATGCTGCAGCTTGTGCTTCAAGTGCTGGCAAATTCGTAAAGGCAATACGTGCTTCTGGTACCAGTTCGCCCTGAGCATCTAACACTGTTCCAGTGACTACTTGATTATTACTTGTCATCACTACTGCAACCTCAATATCTGTCACAGATTCACCAGCAATAACAGGCACTTGTTCATCTCCAACTAATGCACTTAACGCCAATGAACTGCTATCAGAAATTTTTGTTACGAGTTTCCATGTTCCAGAGCCAACAGATAGTGAAAATGTTCCATCATGTTCAATGTTTGCTTCTTCAACAGAGCCATTATCAAGTTGAAGTGCCACAATGACTGCGTTATCACCCAACTCTTCGGAAGTTAACTGTGCGCCTGTTTCACTATTAACCACACGCCCTTCAATGGTGCCTTCGTTTGTTTGTACAGTGATAGTATAGTTTGTTGTATCAGCAGTTGTTGTTACTTTTACAGCATCTTCCATAAAGACGGTTGCTCCTTTTTGAGTAACGAGCGACAACTCTACAGTAGAGCCTACTGTACCATACAGTGTAAGTGAATACGTACCGTCTGATTCTACCGGAGCTGAAAATGAGCGATCTGCCAGAGTACCCACAACTGCTCCGGCAATATGCTCAACTGGTGTACCTTGAGTATTCACGATCGAACCTTGAATCACCATATTAGCTCGTCGCGCGACAATATCAAGATCGCTCACCACTTGCTGTGCTGAAACACTTGCAAATGCTGTAGAGGTAGAGATGTATTGATCACTATCAATATCAATACTATATGACCCAACAGCAACACGATCGATTAAAAAATAACCATTTTCATTGGTGGTTGCTTGGAATGTTCGTCCATTATCAAGATTTGTGGCAATAATCGGAATATTGTCCGCGCTGGTTGTAATGAGTTTTGCTGATGTTTGAGAAATATCTGTTAATGTAACAGTGCCTGAAAGGGTTGCAGAATTTGCTTCTGCTTGAAAGGTGCCCCAATCATAGGTTCCTGGTTCTTCACCAACAACGAATGTCACCGATGGATCATAACTTTGATCGGCTAATTGTTGATGATATGCATTCACTTTATAAATACCCGGTAATAAGTACAGTTGGGCTATACCCGTCTCACCATTCACTTTTGCGTGTGTATTCACTACCCCGAACTCTGTATACCCTTCAAATGATATATCACCGTTAAAACTATTTTGCGTTAAAGAATTACCCTCCGAATCCAGCGGTTGAATCTGCACCAATTGTTGAGATGACACAACCGTAAATGCTACATTCACTGTTTCTTCGGTCTCATCAAGTGAAAATTCCACTTCTGCTGCCGGACTAATCGGAACCCATGGATACCGTTCGGGATTTTGTTCACTTAAATTTCTATTTGCACTCACTGCCCAAGTTCCTCCTGTTACATATATTGTTCCCTCACCGTTTGTAATATTCCCACCTTCCTGAGATTGAATTTCTGCCTGTATAGGTACAGCAATAATGTCTGCATTTTCTACTGGAGTACCATCAATGGTGGTGACGGTCGCGTGAATTGCTTTCGTAGCTGCAATCATTTGAAGCTCTGCTGTTACGGGCGCATCTCCTTTGGAATAATTAAAATGATAGCTACCATTGGCACTCTCTATATAGCCAGTTGGCGCAACAAACTCAATAGTCAATGATTCACCATCAGCGATATCTTCATCCAATTGTAATTCAAACTCACCACTTTCATCAGTGACATCACTCGAACTGATACTACCATTCCCATTATGAATAGAAACAGTAACACCCATTGCCGGATCGCCATGAGAATCCGTAAGGGTTCCGGTTGCCACTGTGACTACTGCTGCATACGCAGTACCAACACTGAACATATACGCACCAAATAAACAAACCAAAAAGAGCACGTAGCGTATCACCCACGTTACGCGATAACATGAATGTATTATTCCTCCGTTCATACATTTAAATTAATATTTAATCTGTCTATGAATGATTATACCAGATAATTCTATTTTTTTAATAGCGCTGTATCTCACATGCAGCTGTTACGCATTACACCGTTCTGTATTGAATAAAATGGACTGAATATCGTGTTTCTTTTTTTCAATATCTTGCGCCAATTTCACCATACTATACGCACGTACACGATTGTGCTCTTTACGCGAACTATAGCGCAATTCATCCCATCCAAAATAGTAATCATCTACAATATCTTTTGCAAACCGGGAAGCAAGTTCTAACGTAATCATACGCGTTGCATCATACACGTGCGCAATTTCTTTTTGTGAAAGCGGCATCACGGATAAATACCCCTTCATTGCTTGTTCAAAAATATCTAATGAAAATGAATTTTCTGGATGATCTTCCTCTTTGCCACACCATGAACGAAGAGCATCTCCCACATCCACAAGCGGTGTATGGTACATAGAAGTATCAAGATCAATCATACATACCCCTTTTCCATCTTGAAAAATAAAATTAGAAATTTTCGGGTCACCATGAACAACAGAGCGCGGTAATTCTTCTGGCAGAATTACTTTCGGAAATTCAGAAAAAATATATTCATATGCTTCTTTATGTGATGCATCCTGTTCTTGTGTTACAAGCTGATCATAAATAGAAGAAAAATCTGTATAGATTTTTTCAGTTTGATGAAGCCGAAGAGGATTTTTTAATGTACTTGGGTCAAACTGTCGCAATCCTTTCTGAAATTCTCCAAGCAGCTGACCAGCTTCATAGGCAAGTCTTGGATGAGAAACCACGTGTATCGTTTCTCCAGGAACAGCAACCATCAGTTTCCATAAATACTCTTCTGTATCTTCATAACACCACTCTCCATCATTCGTTTGAATAAGGACCAGGGTTGGAATACCCTGTTGCGCCAAGTAAGTTGTCACTTTTGCCATATCTTCAACCGTATCTTTCGTAAAAATCTTCGCCATACGTTGAATAATAAAATTCCCTTTTTCTGTCTCAATAAGATAATTACGATTAATAAGGCTTAATGGAATAGGAGTGATGCGACGAACAGCTTTCAATGAAAAATGTGGCAGAACCTCATGTAAAATATGTTGTGTCATAGCGAGTATGCAAATGTATATACTACTAACCACTCTCTTTTCTGGTGGTCGCTGTGGGATTCGAACCTACGACCCCTTCGGTGTAAACGAAGTGCTCTAACCAACTGAGCTAAGCGACCAAATACATACAATATTCAGCTTCATTACTGTAACAAAAGAGTATTGCATTGTCTAGAGTAAGATATGGTGTGTCACATATGGTGCCCAAGGGGGGACTTGAACCCCCACGACCGAAGCCACATGCACCTCAAGCATGCGTGTTTACCAAATTACACCACCTGGGCAAAGTGGGATCCAATACATACGAACCCCAAAAGTAATTATTTCTTTACAAATGTTTCTTTTAAACGTTTTCTATACTGTGCAAGATAGGTTAATTTTGATCGACGTACTTTCGCCTTCTTTACGACTTCAATCTTTGCAATAATGGGAGATGCAAGTGGATAAATTCTTTCTACCAAAATACCAAATGAATTTTTTTGAACAGTCATCGTTTTCGTGTTGGCAGTTTTCCCACGCAGTGCAGTAATAATTCCTTGAAACACCTGAATACGTTCTTTTTCACCTTCCTTAATTTTTTGGTGTACGCGAACAGTCATGCCTGTCCGAAGCGTTGCAGGAGTAGCAGTTGTCACTTGTTCTTCTTTTTGTGTGGCTGAATTCTTTGCTGCCTCTGTTGATGAAGTATTTGCTTGTTGCGCAGGTTGCGCGGATGTTGTTTCTGATTTTTTGTCTGTGTCTGCCATAAAACTAAATAATTATTTACAAAACGCTCACTTTTTTTAAAGCTTCAATAGTATACGAAAATACCCGTATTTCGTCAAGCTTCTATAAAAGAGGTAAAAAGCTCTGGTATGGGTGCTTCAAAAGTCATCAATTTTCGAGTTTTTGGATGAATAATGGTTAACCGATATGCATGCAAAAATAATCGATCATATCTTTTTTTTGCATATCGCTTTGATGTATACAGACTATCGCCAACAATCGGGTGATCAATGGCCGCAAGATGAGCACGAATTTGATGTGTGCGCCCCGTTTCAATATGTACGCTTAATTCTGCATACCGTTCTGTAGAACGAAGCACGCTATATATCGTTTTTGCTGCTCGCCCTTCTGCTGTTTCTGGCCGTGCAGCCATTTTACCATCCTGTGTTGTTGAGCGAGCAATTTTTAATTCAATCACCCCTTCAATCTGTGTAGGCACCCCATGTACAATGGCACGATATTCTTTTTTGACCATACGTTGTTGAAACTGTTCCTTGAGCGCCATGAACGCCTGTGATGTTTTTGCTACTATCATGACTCCAGACACATCTCGATCAAGCCTATGCACAATGCCTGGACGTTGCTGATCTTCACCAACTTGTTGAATAGATGGATGATATTCAAGAAGAAATGAGACAATTGTCCATTCATTCGAATGTTCTGTCGGATGCACTAATACGCCCATAGGTTTGTTGATAACAAGAATTTCTTCGTCTTCAAACAAAATAGGAACGACTTGCGGACGTATGTTTGTCACATCACTCTTCTGAACTTTATCCGGAATATTCATTTCAATACGATCACCAGAATTCAAAAAATGATGTTTTGTGACATGCTTCCCGTTCACAGTGACTTCACCCCGTTCAATAGAATGCTGAAGAGCAGATCGTGAAAAAGCGGCAAGTTTTTGTTCTACCAAAAATTTGTCTAATCTCCAACGATGATGTATCTCATCAACAATATAAGATTGTTTCATGTGTTATGCTTTTTTGGAAATTTCCGGTGCGTTATCATGAGCAACAACATTTTTTTTAATGACTTCCATAACTTCCTTTGCGGAATCAACAATGGTAAATAATTCAAGATCTTTTGCATTGATTGCCTTATTTTCATCCAACATTTGTTCTTTAATAAATGTGTACAGACCACCCCAAAATTCTTTCCCCACTAAAATAATCGGCACTGGTTGCATTTTATGTGTCTGAATTAATGTGAGTACCTCAAAAATTTCATTCATCGTGCCATATCCACCAGGAAACGCAATAAAGGCTTGCGCAGGAGAAGTAAGCATAACCTTTCTGGTAAAGAAAAAATGAAACCCCATTCCGTGGTGTACATAGTCATTGATACGTTGTTCAAATGGAAGCTGAATATTAATTCCAATAGATTCACCACCCGCTTCATACGCTCCTTTATTTGCCGCTTCCATAATGCCAGGGCCACCTCCAGTAACAATGGAAAAACCTTTTTTAGCTAACAACCGACATATCTCTTCAGCTAAATGATAATACTTTGAACCCGGGCGAATACGTGCTGAACCAAAAATGGTAATATCCGCAGTGAGCTTTGAAAGAAAATCATATCCTTCAACAAATTCAGCCATGATACGAAAAATGCGCCAGGTTGCCTTACCAGAACGAAATTCAGACGGGTTAATAACTTCACCACGTAACTCTGCTTTATGTTCTTGAATTTCTTTTTGCCAATG
>Ga0208373_1005654_pt1 | contig 10314 bp, 9 predicted proteins | sample RifOxyC2_FD_184036 | JGI IMG/M metagenome (GOLD analysis project Ga0208373, IMG submission 184036) | Soil microbial communities from Rifle, Colorado - Rifle Oxygen_injection C2 (SPAdes) | ecosystem: Environmental > Terrestrial > Deep subsurface > Rock core/Sediment | place: Rifle, Colorado... | reverse complement strand
CTGGCTAATTTAGCCGAAAAAAAGGGGCATCAAGTCTTTTCCGCATACAACCAGCATCAGGCAGCTTTTGGAAAACCTGTTCGAATTGAAATTTCAGACAAAGATCGGGTTGAAAAAATTTTCAGACAATTAGCGCCCGAAATCGTGGTACACGCAGCGACATTGACTGATGTGGACAAATGTGAGCTGAACAAAGAGTTGGCTTGGAAAATAAACGTGGAAGGAACCGAAAACATAACGCGGGCAGCGAAAATAAGCAATGCTTTGCTTTTGTACATTTCAACTGACTATGTTTTCAACGGCGAAACAGGGCAATATGAGGAGACGGATTTGCCTGACCCCATAAACTATTATGGATTAACTAAATTGAAGGCTGAGGAGCAAGTGAAAACCATCACAAACGATTACTGCATTGCCCGCGCAAGCGTAATTTACGGGGCCACGCCTGCGGCTGGAAAAGTTAACTTCGCCCTTTGGATACACAATACTCTCAAGAAAGGCGAAAAAGTAAAAGCCCTCGTTGACCAGTGGAACTCGCCAACGTTGAACACTAACTTAGCCAGAATGACTCTTGAAATAATAGAAAAAAGGCTAAGAGGAACTTTCCATCTTTCGGGAGCCACACGTATAAGCCGCTACGATTTTGCTCAGATGGTAGCGCAAACCTTCAACTTAGACGCGAGTTTGATAGTTCCGACTTTGACGAGGGATTTTTCATGGACCGCAAAGCGGCCTCGAGACTCGTCGCTTAATTCTGCGAAGGCTCAACAAATATTAGAAAACAAGCCACTTACGATTGTACATGCGTTGCAAGAAATGAAACAAGAACTGATCACACTGTAAAACAACAGCTAATTGCAGGGTCAAATGTCATTTACGTCGAGAAAACTCAGTTTCCATACAAACTTAGCAGAGGATTTATAATTCATAACAGAACCTTCTCTATGAAAAGAGCAAGCAGAGAAACAATGATAAAACTCAGATTAGACGTTGACTACGCATATCCTTCAAGAATTAAAAGCTTCCTCTACACAGCTCTGAACAGAAAAACAGACAAGAACTACCTGAAAAATTCAAAAATAATCGCCAAAATGATTAATGAGTCGCCACGGGAAGTCAAAGCCTACTGGTTCTTCACCCCGTATACGACGCCGGACAAGGAATTGCTTGAATTGCTAACTTCCGATAAACACGAAGTTGCCCTTCACGTAGCAAATGACCCTTATGGGGAACTCGAAAAACTGGAGCAGGCGACAAACCGGAAAGTCGGGTTTTACACTGTTCATGGAACTGCCCGTTTGCTTGCTCGGTTAATGTGGAGACGAAAACTTTGGGAAGCCAGAGCGTCAATTCCCGACGGTTTCCCGCTGCAGTCATTCTACGAGTTTCCCACATTGGGCTTCGATTTAGCTTGCCACAATAACCCACCAGCGCAAGCCGTCGAAATCGCTGAGGCAAGCATAGCTAAAGGAGAAGTATTGCATATTCATCCTGAATGGCTTTTCCAGCGAGGAACATACAACCATAGAGGACCATTCTACGAGCCGCTGAAAAAGATACTTCAAGTAGACACGGAGCTCGCAACCCTGGTTGTCCAAAAAAGAGGGTTTGCCAAGTTAGCCCGTTATGTTGAAACCAAAGAGTACGAACGAGACTTCATTCCAACCGCGAGGCTCCTCGAAAAACTCTCGGAGAGGGGACTAGATATCTTTACTTTCTTGGAAAGGAAGTGGTGTTGCCCAATCGCCAACCCGTCAGAGACATGGCGCAGGACGGAAGACAACATTGCACTTCTCAACGTGGCAACTTATAGCGATTGGCTGGAGCGGGTTGGCAAGAAAACGCGGAACATGGTTCGCAAAGCTGAAAAAAGCGGCGTGAAAACCGAGGTTGTTGAGAACAATGATAGGTTTGCTGGAGGCGTCTGGAAAGTCTATAATGAGACGCCTATACGGCAAGGGAGAGCGTTCCCCCATTATGGCAAATCACTGCAAACCGTGAAGGCGATAGTCAATTTAGGTACAAATTTCACGTACATCGGGGCGTTCTTCCAAGATGAGATGGTTGGGTTTTTGCAGCTTGTCATTGGCGACAAAATTGCTATAATCTCTCAGATTCTTTCTCTACAGAAGCATTCTGACAAAGCGGTGAACAACGCGCTTGTAGCAAAGGCAGTGGAAGTATGTGCGGAGAAACAGTGCAGGTGGATTATGTACGGAAGAATGGGAAATCACCCTTCCCTTGACAACTTCAAGCAGAACAACGCCTTCACCAAGTTCTCCCTCACGCGATATTATGTTCCAACCACTGGGAAAGGGCGAATCGCCATGCGATTAGGATTGCACAAACAAGTAAAAGATGTCGTTCCCCAGCCAATAAAAGGCTCCCTGATTCCGGTTTACAATTGGGTTAGCCGAAACAAAACGCGAATGAGATTCCATTAATTTTCAGGCCGAGCCACTGCCGTCATGCAAACTGAATAGCAGTTGTCCAAACAAGATTTAATACGGACATGGACACTATGCAATGAAAACATCAAAGGTGTCACAGTGGCAGGAAAGGAGATTCGCCTCCAGTACACAGGCTACGTCATATTCGCAGCAAAAATAATCGGGGTAGCGACTGGCCTGATTTTTCAGTTCATGCTGGCGCGTTCAATTCCAAACGACAGCCCAGAATACGGGATATGGGGCAACATCAATTACGTTCTCCCGTACTTCACATTGCTGGCCGGAGTCGTACCATTCTGGGTTATGCGATGCGTCGCAAGAGGGCAAAAAGGAGCAACCAAAACAGGACTTGGAATAAACCTGCTCTTTTCATTAATAAGCACAGCCGCTTACCTCATCATTATTCCAATTATCCTGCCGTCACTTCTTTCTGAAGCAGGAATCGCTAATCCCATAGCCTATCTGCCCTTCTACCTAATTGTTTCAATTCAGATAATCGAAACGTACCTGATCGGACTTTTTGAACCATGCCTTCAAGCTTCCACGCCACAATCGGTAGGCTACGGATTGATATTGCAACAAGTGTCCAGAGTCATACTGGGCTACGTAATTATCATCCAGCTGGGTCAGCCACTACTGGGAGCAATTGTAAGCGGTATCATTGCATTCGCCGTACAAACGGTCTATTATTTAAAACTCGCGAGGAATGAATTGAAAGAACATGTGCAATGGGGATACGTGAAAGAGTGGCTCAAAGGCTCTGCTCTAAACGTATATTTGGTTGTGGGAGGCCAGATTGCGGCGTTTATTTTCATTATGCTCTTCTATTACGGTGGAGCGATAAGCATGGAACTATATTATGTAGCCCTTCAGATGGCGAATGTCATCACATATGCTAGCTTCTTATCGTTCGCACTTTATCCGAAACTCTTGGCAGAAAGACGCGAGGAGGACGTAACGGCTTCGATGAAAACTGTTTTGATGTTCGCCCTTCCCATGACAGTTGGAGCGATAGCATTATCCAGTTCTTACATGGTGCTTCTGAGAGTTAAAACGCTGGAAAATTACCCAGGAGCAGAATGGATCCTCGTAGTGTTAGCTTTGGACGCTTTCGTAACTGTGGTCTCGAGTATTTACGCCTCCGTTCTGACAGGGGTTGAAACGGTCGATCAGGAACGAATGTCGTTCAAATCGTTGATTAAAAGCAAACTATTCAGGTACTTCACTTTGTCCTATTTGCATTCTGCCATAACTATCCCAATTGTGTTTTACGTTTTAACAACTTTCGCTTTCCAACAGCCATTGCTGGCAGCGATTTCCGTGGTTGCCATTAACTCCGTTGTGCGCTTTGCCATGTTCATAGTCCTGATCGTGATGGTTCGCAAAATATTCAAGGTTGTTGTCCCGTGGAGGAGCATAGGGAAGTATCTTTTGGCTTCCGCCGCAATGGGTATAGTGCTTGTTCTCTTACCTTACTCAGCTGATATATTCCTAATTTTAGTGTGGACCGCTATTGGCGGCGCAGTCTATTTGGCACTGTTAATGCTAATTGACAAAGAGGCGCGGGCACTTCCAAGTTCTATTCTGCAAGAGGTGAGGCGTAAGAAGAAAAATTGATTGTGGGCATTCGCTACGGCTAAAGGAGGAGGGACGCGAGAATTTTGTATAGTTCTTCTTTGCTTTTGATGCTTCTGAAGATGGCTTTGCCGCTCGTGTAAACTCGGAAGGAAACGTCTTTGAAGCTCATTTCAAGAATTATGCCGGCTAGGGTGTTCTTGAGCTCTGCTTTCTTGCGAATATTCGCTATCGCCTCGTCTTTCTTGTCGTACTTGAAGACGACGATTATGTCTTTTTCTTCGCCGCAGGTTCCTTCGATTCTTGCCACGTAATCGTCAACGGTGGGCATTAGAGCTTTTCAATCTCCTTTAGGACTTCGATGAAGCGGTCGATTTCTTCGCGTGTGTTGTAGATGTAGAAGCTTGCTCTGGCGGAAGACTGCAGTTTGAAGACTTGGTGCAGAGGCTGTGCGCAGTGGAAGCCGCTGCGTATCATTATGCCATAGTTGTCGCAGAACAGCGCGACGTCGTGTGACGATAGGCCTTGGACGCTGAACGGGATGATTCCGCACTTCAACGCGGTGTCTGTGGGTCCGTGAAGTGTGACTTTGCTGCATTCTTGCATGCGCTTAATCGCGTAGTTGGTCAGGAAGCATTCGTGTCCTTGGACCTGGTCCATTCCGATTCTTTGCAGGTACTTTACAGCTTCGCTTAAGGCGATGGCGCCGCAGATGTTTGGCGTTCCAGCCTCAAACTTCCAGGGAGGATCGTTAAGGCTTATGTCGCATTGCTCTTTTGCACCGCTGAAGGAGACTTCTTTTATCATTTCTCCGCCGCCCTGGAACGGGTCCATCTTTTCGAGGAACGTTTTCTTGGCGTAGAGTACGCCTATGCCGGTTGGTCCGAGCATTTTGTGTCCAGAGAAAGCTAGAAAATCCGCGTCCAAGTCTCTTACATCTATGGGCATGTGCGGGACTGATTGTGCGCCATCCACGAGCATCAATGCGTCGTGTTCGTGGGCTACTTTGGCGATACGTTTGACGTTGTTGATGACGCCGCTGACGTTTGAAACGTGGCTTAGGCAGGCAATTTTTGTTTTACTAGAGAATTTGTTTTCGAAGTCTTCGTAGTTTAGGGTGCCATCGGGGTTTACTTTTGCGTATTTTATGGTGAAGCCGTTTATTTTTGAGATGATTTCCCAGGGGACGATGTTGCTATGATGTTCCATCAGTGAGACTAGGAGTTCGTCGCCGCGTTTGAGGTTGCGGAGTCCCCATGAGTAAGCTACGAGGTTTATGGCTTCCGTGGTGCTTCGGACGAAGATTATTTCGGCTGAGTCTTTGGCGTTTATGAATTTGGCGATTCTTTCTCGGGCGGTTTCGAACATGTCTGTGGCTTCAAGCGACAGCGTGTGCACTGCCCGGTGGATGTTGGCGTTGTGGTTTTCGTAAAACTCGCTTATGGCTTCGATAACTTGTCTGGGTTTCTGGGTGGTGGCTGCGTTGTCAAAGTAGATTAGGGGGTTGTCGTTTATTTTTCGTTTTAGGATTGGGAAGTCTTCGCGAATCCTGCGGGAATCTAGGATTGTTTTTCCTCCGCCACCTTCAGTCTCTTAGACAGTGTTTTGGCTAGTTCTTCCTCTTCTATCGCCTGCTTCTCCTCGAAAGTCAGTTCCTTCGGAATCCAGTCTGGAATGGTTCCCCTGTCGGTGAAGTATTTTCTGATGGCGCGTTTTACGGCGCCGACGGCGAGGATGCCGCAGTGGAATTTGACGCTGGGTAAACCGCCGACTTCTTCGGTTACTTTTTTCCAGGTTACGTCTTTCCAAGCGGTTTCGAGGCTTAAACCTTTTATCATTTCGGTGACGATGCTGGCTGTGGCGATGTTGGCTGCGCATCCGTAGCTTTCGAATGTGGCTTTTTCGATGATTTGTTGTTCGTTGATTTTTAGGTAGAAGGTTATCATGTCTCCGCAGGCTGGGTTTCCTGCGACGGCGACGACTGTGGCGTCTTCCATTTTTCCTTGGTTCTTCGGGTTCCTGAATAGGTCGAGAACTTTTTGGGTGTAGGGTAAGGGTACTCGTGACATTTTTAATCAACTCCTGTTTGACCGACTATTCCTCTTATTCGGTTCACTGCTGTAGGTAGCACTTCTAAGACGTAAGCTATATCCTCTTCTGTCATGTAGCGGGTTGTTTTCATGAGGATGCTGCCGTGGGCTTCGCTGAATTTTCTGCCGATTGCTACGAGAACGTGGCTGGGTTGGAGCAGGCGTCGGCTACAGGCGCTGCCGCTCGACACGTAGATGCCTTTGAGGCTTAGTTCGATGGTTAATGCTTCGCCTTCGGCGCGGAGGAAGCTGATATTAGCGTTGTCTGGGCTGCGTTTATCGCCTCTTGCACCGTTAAACTTAACGTCGGTTAGCTCTTTGAACACGCCGTCCACGAGCTTATCCCGCAAGGTGCGCATTTTGTTCGTGTTCGCCTCAAAATTCTCGAACGCAAGCTCCGAAGCTTTCGTGAAGCCGACTATGAGCGGCGTGTTCTCGATGCCTGGCCACAGTTTCTGCGTGCCGATTTGTCCTTCGAGGATTTTTTCAACGTTCACGCCTTCCCTGACGTAGAGCGCGCCGATGCCGCGGGGACCGAGGATTTTGTAGCTGCTCACGGTCGCCATGTCCACTTTGAGGTCTTGCACGTTAACGGGGATTCTGCCGTAGGCGTCGGAGCAGTCGGTGTGGAAAATTGCGTCGGGGTTCTTGTCTTTCACGATGGCTACTGCTTCTTTGATGGGTTGGATGGTTCCAAGTTCGTTGTTCACGACCTGCACGCTCACCAGAACGGTTTCTTTGTCTACGGCTTCCTTCAATTTCTCAAGGTCGATTGTGCCTTCGGTGTTAACGTGAACCTTCGTCGTGGAGAAACCGTACTTCTGCAGAAGCTCTGCAACGCTAAAGATGTTGACCGGTTCGATTTCTGAAATCACGATTTTCTTGCCCTTCGCTTTGTTGGCGAAGCAAGCGCCCATCAACGCCAGGTTATTCGCTTCTGTCTCGCTTGGTGTGAAGGTGATTTCTTCGAGGATTTTGGCGCCCATGAACCTGCTGATCTTCTGGAACGACCCCATGATAGTCTCGAAGGCTTCCCAGCCTGGCTTGTGCGTTAACGTCGGATTGCCGTAAGCTTTCTTGCTGTAGTAGGGTAGCATGGCTTCGACGACTTCCTGCGGAACCATAGTGCTGTTTTCGTTGTCTAGGTAGACTTCGTGGGTTATACCTTCGTGGGCTTTGAGGAGTTCTTTCACGTTTTCAACCAAACAAACCACAACCTTTCTTTGAGGAATAGATAACTCGTCTAAAGGCTAGTATTGCAGGTTCAGGTAGAAAAACATAACCGTGAAAGGAAAAATAATGATCTGCCAGAAGCACTATTAATCACGCTCATAAATAGTTAATCCATTCAAAAAGTGTTGTGCATGACTCGAACGCAAAAGAAATACGACCTCTATTCATTCGTAGCTAGAGCAGCCTTAGAGAAGGGTGAACCGTTCCCACTTAAATGCAATTGTGGCGGAGTAGTGACTATCATGCCGCCCTTCCAAGATGAATATGTGGTATGTCCAGTGTGTGAGTCCAAAATACGAATGCTGGTAATCGAAGGTGATCCTGGGTACATCATTGGAAGAAATTCGGGGGGTGAACCGACGCTTCTTCCTGTTCAAGGTAGCAAAAAGCCACATCCCGATAAACTGCCCATCGAAGAACGTGAGGCGATACTTACTGAAATAAAGGCAAAGCTGTTGAAGGAGAAAAAATGATGCCAATTGCGGGGGAACAATTCATTCTTACTGATTCAAAGGGAACCCGCGTTCAATTGGGGGACTTTGTTGAGAAGTTGAGGAAAGACGAAAAAAGAGTCCTTGCAGATGATGAGGTTGGCTTAGTTCTCTACGTGGGTGATTTGGGCATTTACCAATGGAAGCCCATACATAGCGGCGAATTTCTTGCACAACCAGTTACCCAAATATCTCAACCGAGGTTTCATACAAGAATCTTGCGAAAACAAATTGGAGCGATTGTCCTTTCCGTCACAGAAGATGCAATATTCATTGTAACAGATGGAAATTCATTAAGAAAGATACGCGCTGAAAAGCTTAAACCAGGAATGGTACTGGCTACAGGAGAAAAAGTCTATAGATGAGTTTCAAAAACCAACTAGAGAAACAATGCTATGAAATCGCCAAGAATACTCTGGGTGACAATGTCCGAGTTGAACATAACAAAAAAATTCAGATAGAGAGAGCACTCTGCCCTGAGGTTGTCTCATTCACTGGTCCACCCACAAAGGAAATCGACATACTAATGTGCAGGCTAATTGACAAACCGAGAATAATTTTACTTACAAGCTGTAAGCAGCTTTCTAATAAAGCAGAGCCTGCACACATCCAAGAATGGGGTGCGGTAGTTCAAACTATGAATAAGTACGGAGATGGTGCTTTATACTTGGGGCTTGTCATTTCCCCAAGCGGCTTCACGAACGGATGCGAGGCATGGGCTACATCTCATAACCTAGGGCTTATACCTCCATTAAAAGGAAAAGCGCTGGTGTTTTCAGAGCAGGCTATTCTACATATGTACAGTCGCGTTCTCTTCGCCTTGCACAAACGCTTGCAATATACTCATATTGATTTAATGAGTCCCCCTGCCTTCTATGATTTCGTTTACGCACTAGTAGCAGATTTTGAAGGTCGTGAGGAAGCAGCAAATGAAGAACGATATTTTTTAGCTCCGAAAGAGTGGTTGTCCTCATTCTCTGAGATGTACGCAACAGTTGCCGGTCATATTATTGAAGACGCCATCGCGGTAGAAGGAGCTACTGTCATAAAACTAGATACTGGCATACAAATCCGTTTCAGTGGCAATCGTGTGGATTATGGTCAAGCTGAGTGCCTTGAAGAAGGCGCTAAGGTGGAGCCTTCCTGCTTCAAAAATATAGAAATGGAACCGTGCAAATTTGAATTCATTAAGTCCATAATTATAGGAAAAAGAATATCCAGCGCGGGCGATTTTGGGACTTATCTTGAATACGGTTTGGATCAACATTACAACTTTGGTCTTCACATAAATGGGTTCCACGTTGTTTCAACCAAAAATCCTGTTGAAGCCAATAAATTATGATACTCAAAATGATGAGGGCTACAGTTTTTTCGAGCTTAACAGTATAGAACTTAACAGTCAAGTTCCTTTATGGAACGCTTCCAAGTATCCTTCGATGGCTTCTTTTATGTTGGGAAGAGTCTCTTTGCGAGTGTCTCCTTCGCTAATTGCCGCTGGAAGCTCAACGCACTGCGCCGAATAACCGCCTTCAGGTTCCTCCCTCAGCACGACGTGAACTTCCTGCCCTTGATTTCAATCATAAAACCCACGCCAGTACAGAAACTACGCTAAACCAATATAAACTCTGACGCCACAACATTCAACGACGGTAGTTATGAAGAAAAAGAAAGAAAAAACTTTCGAAGAAACGATGAAGCCAGTTTGGAATCGAGTTCGAAAACTTGGTTTATCGAAGGAGGATGTGGACGCCATCATCCAAGAAGCGAAAACTAAAACCCGTTAGGCTGATTTTTCATATGCTTCCTTGATCACGTCTAGTACTTCTTCAATATTGCTTTTCTTTTCTGTCTACCTTGCCCTCTAAGTGAATGTGCTGTTAGAGGTCGTCGTTGTTCCTGTTCCACCATTCCAGACGGGAGTAACTGACCAACTCTGAATCGGAGAACCCGTATAGTTCAATCTGAAATTCAGTCCCAAGTTTGCGTTAGGGGTAATTCCTGCGAAGGAATACATGGAATCGATAGCTTTGCCTTCAGCGTTAAAAGCGACGACGTGCAAATAGGCATTGTATGCGGTGCTTCCGCCCGTGTTAGTAATGGTAGCAGAAACGTGAAGATTGTAAGGAACGCTCCCTCGTTCGTCTTGGACGTTAAGGCTTTGGACAACAACGTTTGGTTTGTTGGCTTCTTGGCTAGTCATGTTGGCAATTTGGCTGTTTAAGACAGCTATCTGAGCGTTTAAATTGTTTACCTGGCTGTTGAGATTGTTAATTTGAGCGTTCTTTGGACCTATTTCAGCGTTTAATTCGTTGATTGTGGCGTTTAATTGGTTTACTTTCGTGTTGAGATTAGCTACTTGAGCATTTAGAGCACTGATTTGGTTGTCTTTATCACTTATCACAGAATTGTAGTATACAATCGACCCCGCCGTGGTGACGATGAAAACGATGCATAATGCGGCGAGGGCAAGTTTTA
>Ga0208373_1005653_pt1 | contig 10319 bp, 4 predicted proteins | sample RifOxyC2_FD_184036 | JGI IMG/M metagenome (GOLD analysis project Ga0208373, IMG submission 184036) | Soil microbial communities from Rifle, Colorado - Rifle Oxygen_injection C2 (SPAdes) | ecosystem: Environmental > Terrestrial > Deep subsurface > Rock core/Sediment | place: Rifle, Colorado... | reverse complement strand
CGGATTCCTGAAGTCCTTCATTGTTTTTACGGCTTCAATTTCAGCAGCAGGTATTTTAATCTTTTCTTCAAAATCAATTGCGCTCTGCCCCATAAAAGTATAGTAGTCATCTGATCTTTCCCAATAACGATGAATGGATATGTAATCTATCATATCTCCAAGCCCTGTGAGCACTTTCCTGTTCCATTCAACCCATTGGCCTGTACTCTCGTAGTATGATGACCCGGAAGCTACAAATTTAATTGTGTTATCTACAGACTTCATAGCCTTAGCAGCTTCTCTTGCAATCTTAACGTAATCTTCGGCGTTTTTATAACCGAGCTCCCATGGTGAGCCGTCAACTTCATTACCGAGATCCCATATTTTTATATTGTATGGCTGTTCATGCCCATACTTAACACGTAAATCGGAATAGTATGTTCCTTTCTTATAGTTGCAATATTCAACCCAATAGTGTGCATCTTGTATAGTAGCAAGACCAAGATTTACACATATAACATTTTCACTCCCTATTGCTTTATTTAACTCAATCCATTCATCCGTACCTACATGATTATTTTCCATTCCACCCCATGCAAGATTTATTCGAGTAGGACGTTGCTCCTTAGGTCCGATACCATCTTGCCAGTTATAACCCATAACAAAATTCCCTCCTGGCCAGCGCATGTTAGTTATTTTAAGTTCTTTCATCGCACCAATATAATCTTTTCTAAATCCGTTCTCGTCTGCAAGCGGCGATGATGGATCATACAAATTTCCATAAAGGGTATTGAATTCTACTGTATCTGGTAAACCCATCATCTTTCCGTTAAAGTGAATAGGTTCCATGAATACACCATAAATCTTAGGATCGATTTTCCCAATTGTTCTGTCAACGTCGATTTTTATTTTTGCCGTTTGAGCAGACAAAGCCAAAGGAAGTGTTAGAATTAAAAAAGTAAAAAATAATTTTTTCACGACAACTCCGGAATAATTTATGGTTTATATTAATGATCGATTTATATTTTCCAATTTTGTAATAAACTACTTAATCATTAATCATTATTAATTTCTAAGAATAAATAAGATTACAACGTTTAATTGAAAACATTAAATTTCAAAAAACTATGATATCCTTTTTCCCAGAATACTTAATCGTTTTATATATAGAAGTTGAAATTTTAATTTCCACACCATTATTTTCTTTTACTAACACAATATTAAACGTATGTTCTTTCGGCATCCCGGGAAACGTTCCTTTCCTGTCACTTATGGTTAAAATATTTTTCGTATCATCCCATTTAAATGTTATTAGTGAATAGATTCCTTTCTCGTAATTGTAGTTATCATTTTCATCTTCGTAAAGAGTAAACTCTCCATCCGCTCCAGGATATATTCTGATTTCTATTGGGTCACTTTTCTCAGTTGAATATTGAATAAAAGGGCCAAATGGTATTATTGAACCAGCCTTAACAAATAAAGGCATTGTCTCATAAGATGCATCCGCTTCAACCTGCTGCCCGCCGGAATATTTTTTACCTGTCCAGAAATCAAACCAATCTGTGTTTTTAGGTAAATAAACTTTGCGAAGATATGAAGTTGAATCCATCTTGATACTATTAGAAAGATAATACAAAGGTTTAATGACGGGGCATACCATGAATGATGGACCAAACATGTATTGATCATTGATGTTATGAGTAATGGAATCATTCATAAAATCGAAAGGTAACGCACGCATTACGGTATAGTTATCATTTGTAACTTTCCACGACAAAGAATAAATGTATGGAATCAAACGATAACGTAGATTTGTAAATTTAAGTAATGTTTGATATGTTTTTGAGTCTGTTGATCCGAAAGCCCAAGGTTCACGCGGGAAATCGGCGCCATGAGCACGAAACAGCGGACAAAATGCAGCAAACTGAAACCATCGTGTATAAAGCTCTTTAAATCCCTCGTCTTCCTGACCTTTTTCAAACACTCCGTTGGCAAACCACCATCCTGGTTGATGTTGGATAAAGTAACCGGCTATATCCGTTGTCCAATAGGGAACTCCTGTCATACAGAAATTAAGTCCGGCAGGAATCTGCATCCGGAATTCTTCCCAGTTTGCAGAAACATCACCAGTCCAATAACTTGCGCCATACCTTTGCATCCCGGCAAACGATGATCGGGTAAGAATATAAACTCGTTTACTAGATTGTGATGAAAGCTGACCTTCATATAATCCTTTTGTATGCATCAAAGCATAAGCATTTATATAACGACCGCTGCCCAACATTTTCTTTTGCGTTCTGGTATTTGCTTCAATCAACCTGGCATTCGATAATTTAAAAAAAGGTGAGTCCCAATCGGAATCATACCCCTCCGAACAATCAGCCCACCAGCCGTCTATACCAGTTGAGAAAAGACTATCGTTTACTTGTTGCCAATAAATTTGTCGTGCTTCGGGCATAAGGACATTCAAATGCTCATCATCATTAAGCAAGCCATGTATCTTGCTAAGTTCAATTTGATCCGGAGTTCCTTTAGTCATATTTGGCCAGATAGATATAATTATTTTTGCATTCATGTCATGAATATCCTTCACCATCCGGGAAGGATCTGGATAATTTTTATGATCGAAAGATTTTTGACCCCATTGCCCTTGCGGCCAGTACATCCAGTCTTGAACGATTATATCTAATGGAAACTTCCTATCGCGAAAACCTTTCACAATAGAGACAATTTCATCTTGTGTATTGTATTTTTGCTTTGATTGGATATAACCAAAAAAATTTTTGGGATACATAGGCGCTTTGCCGGTAAGCTGACGATATGATGATACGATGCTATCAATTTTTTCACCATAAATAAAAAAGTAATTAATTTCATCAGCCACTTCAGACCATAAATAATAGCCGCCTCTTGTGTCGTTAAACTCACTGTATGAGTAGTTATCCCAAAGCAGGCCATAATGATTAGTGGAGATAATAACAGGGACAACATCTTCCCGATTTTTCTGATATAAGACTATTTTCTTTCCATTCAAAGCAACATCTGCATCTTGAAAACTTCCAAGACCATAAAGTGTTTCCCCTGTTGAGTACAGAAACGATTGTTTGATATGGAAACAATCTTCTGAAACAACCGTTGATGCATAAGCTTCTTTGTTATTTTCGGTTAAAATTTGTTGCCCATGTTTATCAAAAAAACTTACTATTAAATTATTCTTATCAATTTTCGCTGTAATGGAGTTTGTCGATAAATTCAATTGGTCCCCGGTTTCGGATATGTTCCATTCGGTCGAAGGTTTTACTTCCCCGCTGATAATTAAACTTTCCCTAATAGAAAATTCATTTGTTGGTGATGATATAACCTGAATGATATTGTCATCCCAAACTTTTATTCTCAATTTTTTAATTCCATTAACTTCTTCTTGGACGGTAATTGCAATTCCGTCTGATTCCTTCTGAACTGACTGACCAAACATGAAAGAACTACAAATAAGAAAACCTAAAAAAATGAGACTGAATATGGTTCTCATAAAATTTCTCCGATTAATCAACTATGAATATCTATTGCTAAAACTATCTATTGTATAGTAATGACAATCGTTTTTAAATCATTATTATCCGAGCTTGTTCCAAACAACAATTCATACTCTCCTGTAGTTACATCCATCTTACCGCTTGCCCTATCGAAAAACTCAAACGAAGAATAAGGCAAGTTGATAACTGCCTGGCTAGTTTTTCCAGCATCCACATCTATTCGCAGAAAACCTCTTAAGGTTTTAATTGGTCCGTCAGAATCATTAACCTTATGCACATAAACCTGCACGATTTCAGTTCCATCACGTTTACCTGTATTTGATACAGGAATTGTAAGATCAACACTTTCATCTTTATTAATTATGCTTTTACTTACTTTTGCATTACCAATCGAAAATGTTGTATAACTTAATCCGTAACCAAACGGAAAAAGAGGGTCGGACATAAAACGATAAGTGCGGTTTTTCATTGAATAATCTTCAAAGTCAGGTAACTGTTCTGAATTTTTATAAAACGTTATAGGAAGTTTACCTGAAGGATTATAATCACCGAATAAAACATCGGCAACTCCCTGTCCACCTGACTCGCCGCCATACCAAGCCTGAAGTATTGCATCACAACTTTCTGTTTCAGGAGTCAATGCAATTGCAGAACCCGAACAGTTTACGAAGATCACTTTTTTTCCAGCCTGTTTTAACGCCTTTAATAAATTGCGCTGCACCGAAGGAAGTTCGATATTAGTACGATCACCACCTTTGAAACCCGGATATGATACTGGCATTTCTTCACCTTCAAGCAGTGTGGAAAGTCCGCCTGCATATACTACAACATCAACTCCTTTAAGTTTATTTATCAGCCCGGTGAAATCAACATCTACTTCTTTACCAAAATTAAATTCGATGTTTGCTTCCCAATTATTTAACTGAGCATAACGAACTTCTATTTTATATTTTTTCCCGGCTTCAACTTTAAAAGGAATACGTGATGGAAGAGTTCTCCAGTTATTATATCCTCTGATAGATTCCCCGTTTATCAGCAGCTCAAAGTATCCCGTAGCGCCACATTTAAAAACTATTTCTTCACTTATAGTTGGAATGAATTCAGTTTCATAAAGAGCAGAAAATCTTTCGAGCTTAACTCCGGAGGCAAATTCATGCTGACCAGCGGTAGTTAATTTTATAGGGAACTCGATCTGTTGTGTAGCAACAGCATCTCCCTCACGTTTGGGATTATTCCAGTAGGTAGCTTTAAAACCTTTCTTACCATCAATCGAACATTTTGAAAAATAACTTTCGGTTACTTTATCCTCAACAAGATCGCATGCCTTATCATAAATAATTTTATCTTCTGAAAGCTTTGTTTTTATTCCATCTAAAATTGTGATTGTACGAATAGGTTTTCCATTATAGTTACCCCACAACATAGATTCATCATCGGCGTTGGATCCTATAACAGCAATTTTATTGATAGATTTTGATAACGGCAGAATATTATTTTTATTTTGAAGTAGCGTCATCGTTTCAAGTGCCATATCCAAAGCAAGTTTCCTGTGCTCTTCATTATTGATAATTGATGCAGGTATTTTTGTCCAAGGTACAATATCATCGTTATCCATTTCACCGAGGTCGAAACGCCCGACTAAAGCGTGCATTAAATGAGTATCAACATCATCAACTGTTATCAAACCTTTTTCAACAGCTTCAGGTATTGTTCTGAATGTGTGATTTTCCCATTGGCATTCTACATCGGTTCCGGCTAAAATACCTTTTACAGTAGCGTGAATTTCATCCAATGAAACTTTATGGCTTCTGTAAAAATCTGATATCGCACCGCAATCAGAAACAACGACATATTTAAAACCCCAATCATCACGAAGAATTGTTTGTAATAATCTTGAATTACCGCAGCAAGGTTCATCATCTAAACGTTGATATGCACACATTACCTGTCGAACATCGGCATCCTGCACTAAAGATTTGAATGCAGGAAGATATGTTTCCCACAAATCACGTGGATCAATGTTGTTAAGATTTAGAGTATGACGACTCCATTCTGGTCCTGAATGAACGGCAAAGTGTTTTGCACAAGCTAAAAGTTTTCTATACCTGGCATCGGGTGGTCCCTGCAATCCTTTAACCACAGAAATGCCCATACGTGATGTGAGGTAAGGATCTTCGCCATAAGTTTCCTGCCCACGTCCCCAACGTGGATCGCGGAATATATTAACATTTGGTGTCCAGACAGAAAGACTTAAGAAGCGTTTATTTTCTATACCACGATCTATTGCCTGCTGATACTTTGCACGTGTCTCATCTGAAGTAGCATTAAAAATTTTAAAAACTAATTCATCATCAAATGAAGCTGCCATACCAATCGGTTCTGGAAAAACTGTAACACTATCATTATTTGCAAGTCCGTGTAAAGCTTCACTCCACCAGTTAAATTTTTTAATACCGAGTCGCGGAATTAGATCAGAAACATCACACATCAATGCTGCTTTTTCTTCCAAAGTCAAACGTGATATTAAATCTTTAGCTCTTTCCTCCGAACTTAAATTTGGATTTTGATAAGGCAGTTGTTGCCCGAATAAATTTACCGTCAACAAAATACTTACAACTAATAATAATTTATTTCTCATATTTCAGAGTCCTTTGATTTTAATTTATTTCCTGATTGTAAACATAGTTTGATTTTATCTTCATTTTATTTCATCAAAAACCATCTTATCTATGTTAAAGAAATCACCATCAATAACAAGCTTAAGTATATGCTGGCCCGCATCAAGTTCTACTTCCTTTTTTACAACTTCCCAGTTTTGAAATCCTGCACTATTTGGAACTGAAATTATTCCTGTCTTATCTGTACCATCACATTCGAGATGCAACTTCCCACTATCATAAGCTGAAGCAACGTAGAATGAAACCTCGTATGTTGCAGATTTACTAACAGTAACAGTATATGCCATCCACTCACCGGAATGAGTCCAACCAACGTTGTAACCTCCGGCAGAGCATTTCTCAATATCAACACTTTCGTTTTTACGATATTGTCCGCCCTCATTAATTTCATCCCTTTCATAATAAGCCTCGCCCGGGCAGCCGGTATCAAAGTGTTCTGCTTCTATTGTTCCCGGAATAGTATGTGGTTTGTAAGAATCCATGCCTTCGGCATAAGCTTCCTGCTTCATTTCACAAATTTCCATTAATTTCCAATTAAAAGAACTGTTTTCAGAATTGATCAATTCAGCTATACTGTCCTTAGTAGAATTACTTACAGATAATATCATATCCGGAAATTGTCTGTTGGATATTTTTAATAACCCGTTATGTGCATCATCAATTTTCCAAAGTTGATTATCCTTCCCTGTAAAATTTGCAACAGCAAGCTGCTGATTTGAAGCATCGCACTCGAAAACTTTTTCATCATTTTCACGATTCATAATTTTATAAATACCTTTTCCTAAATGCTCCAACTTCCATTGATTTGCAATATCTTTTCTTTTATCGGTCAGTGTCAAATCAGAACCAAGAAATAAATCACCTCTATTGTTTCCCGGAACTATATAATAATGTGAAGAGCAGTTAATGTCGGCATACATATCAAGCGGCGGAATTTTCCCGTCGAAGCTAAATTTTATAACGTATGCCATTTCTTCAAATGAGCGTTCCGGTAAGCTGATAATTAATCCATTTTTATCCTGTTTGTAAACTAATGGCAGATATTTTCCTGCTTTATCATTAATTAGTTCAACTGATTCCAGGTTTTTTAAATCAATTCTATCGGAAGACAAAGATCTTAGCGTTACTTCTTGCTGATCTTTTTCCCAACCGAGCAAAATAGCATAAAGTGTTGTGTTATCTTTCGATCTTGTAAATCGAATATCTTCTGCTGTTCCTTCGAGCGGAGCTCCCATTACACCATGAACAGCTCCCATTTTTGTGGGACCTTCTCCGTATTTTTCCCACGCACGTGTTCCATATACTGCTTTACCATATTTTTTTAACCAGGTACCAATAGCAAGTAAAATATCTCTTTGTTCCTGGGGTATAGTTCCATCGGCTTTAGGAGAAATATTGAGAAGCAAGTTTCCATTTTTACTTATTCTATCCAGGAAACCATGAAGTATCTGCTTTTTAGAATAATATCCTATTCCTTCTGTATAACACCAGCTTGATGAACTGATTGCATCATCGGTAAGCCAATAATTATCTGTAATATCAGGCGGACCTCCGCGTTCATAATCCAGAACAGCACATTCGGTATTCAAACCGTCTTTATATGTGGCGACAACTTCTTTGTTCCATTCTTCAGCTTTGTTATAGTAGTAAGCTAAAAATTCTAAAAGAATCGGCTGTGAAATAAGATGCAAATTAAAATCCTGCCAGATGATATCCGGTTTATAGTTATCGATAATTTCTTTATGCTTTGCTAACCAAATCGCTTCGTTCTTTTCTTTTCCTTGCTGTCCAAAGAGCATTTGCAGTTTTGGATCATTTGTTTTTGGTACGTGGTCATAATATCCGGTGATGTTGTAAGCGTGATGCATAGAAAGAATTATTTTCATATTCTTTTTTCTGATGGCATCTGTCAGCAAAACTACAACATCAAGTTTAGGCCCCATATTTTTTGCATTCCACGGATTGATCTTGCTTGCCCACATTGAGAAGCCGTCGTGGTGTTCTGCTACCGGCCCGACGAATTTAGCTCCTGCATCAGAAAACAATTGTGCCCATTCTTCAGGATCGAATTTTCCACCTTCTGATTTTAGCTTAGGAGCAAATTGTACAAAGTTACCATTCTTATCTTTTGCTCCTGAGATAAAATAATTGTACGGCCATTCTGATGACTCACCATAAGTTTCTTTATGATGTTTATTTTCCGGCGTGCCTTCGATATACATAGTGCGAGGATACCATTCATTTCCAAAGGCAGGAACAGAGTAAACTCCCCAATGAAAATAGATACCAAACTTTGCGTCTTTGAACCACTCAGGTGCAGGATTAGCTTTATCCAATGATTCAAAAGTGGGTTGAAAATCTTGCTTTTGAGTCTGGGGTGTAATTGTGTCAATTATTCCTGTGGTAAACAGGATTAGAAAAAACGCAATCAAAAATATTTTAGTTTTCATAATAGAATTGTCTCTCATTCTGTTTACTGAATAAATTCTGACTTTATATCAATATTCAACGCATTGCTTAGTCCATGTTGGACCATTTATAAAAAACATACCATTTTTATAGTATATCGGCTCAATTCCCATTTGAGGTGTTAACTCCCATGATTCGAAAGTTTGGCTGTACGGATAAGTTCGTTTCTCATACATAATATAATGACATGAACTCCACAATTTATCATCCGGTCCTTCGAACAATGCATTATGCCCTGTTTCGCAATATGGATCTTCGCTGTCCTGGAATTTTAAATCAGCATATCCGCCTTCGATTGCAAGTTCCGGACGATATCCTTTCTTTCGGGTACCAAATATTGGTTCGCGAGATGCAAACTCCCAAGGTCCGAGAGGTGACTTTGATTTTAAAAGTCCAATTTCATATCCTCGTGTCCAGGATGAAAAAAACATAAAATATGTGCCTTCTCTTTTCACAACAAAGGGACCTTCTATACCGCCAACCATCCAATCCGGGTTACCGGGTGATCTTTTATCAAGAAATTTCTGAATGCCGCCAATGAGCTTACCTGTAGACAGATCTATTTTAGCCTGGAAAAGACCATTGCCGCTGCAGTATAGATAAGTCTGTCCGTCCTCGTCTTCGAACAAAGTTGCATCATTGTTATATTGCGGAGTTAACGGACCGTGCACGAGTTCATAAGGTCCCGTCACTTTATCTGATGAAAACAACCAGATGCTGTGAGTGCTCATGCCTTTTGGGTCTTCTTGTGTAACTTTTCCGCTGTTTACAGTAAGCCAATATTTATTTTGAATGTAATGAATCTCTGGTGCCCAGAAACGTCCGTTGTAAGGACAATCTGGAGGCAGTTTGCCTGCATCAATTAGCCATGAATGCATTTCCCAGTTTATAAGATCATCAGAAACCAATAACCGAACACCAGGATTAGGTCCTGTCCACACAGGTAATGAAGTTCCGGTACAATACAATTTATCACCAACTTTTATTATACAATGATCACGCATAGCAATAGAGGTATCTCTTGTAATTGGATTGGTATAACGGAAAATATACGTAGTATCACTTTCTGTAAATACACTAGTGTTTACCTGTGCAAAACTGGAAATCGATAATAAAAACAATATCCACAACAAACTAAATTTATAACCCATATTTCATACCTTCCTAAAAAATTATTGTCTTATATATGGACTTTCAGGCATCTTAAGAAATGGCTGTTCGAAGCCTCTATTATTAATCCATCAAGTATTGGTTTACATTATATTTTTCTCCACTAATCCTTGAATATCATCTGTGCGAATTCATACAGACTGCGTCTCCAACTCTGCCATTCATGAGCTGTATTTGGTGAAACATAGAAATGCGCGTTGATCCCTTCCTTTGATATTAAGTCGATATCCTCTTTGGGATCACCACCGAAAGGCCCGCTACGTGGTCTATTCTTCATGTTTTCAATTTCCCTGCTACCGTAACTGACAAATACGAGTTTTACTTTCTCTTTAAAGCCCTGAGTATTGCTAACATCATCTAAACTTATACTGCCGCCGCTAAAAAGACCGATATGGGAGAAGATATCAAGATTCTTTAGGGTAACCAACTTGGTTTTAAAACCACCCATTGAAAGACCAGCCATAGCACGATGAGGCTGATCAGTGAGTGT
>Ga0208373_1005651_pt1 | contig 10321 bp, 11 predicted proteins | sample RifOxyC2_FD_184036 | JGI IMG/M metagenome (GOLD analysis project Ga0208373, IMG submission 184036) | Soil microbial communities from Rifle, Colorado - Rifle Oxygen_injection C2 (SPAdes) | ecosystem: Environmental > Terrestrial > Deep subsurface > Rock core/Sediment | place: Rifle, Colorado... | reverse complement strand
CGCCTGCGGGCGGGTGGCTCGGGCGCCATGCTGTTTGGGGGAAGGAAGGAATCCTTCCCCCAGCTTCGCCTCGTCTCGGCAGGGCTCGACCAACCGGCTCAGCCAACCCCCTTTCTCGTTTTCATATCCGAGTATTTCTCAAGATTTTAGATTTTTTCTTGCTTATTACGGCGGCGCTCATCCGTGAGTCAGGACGCCCTAGCGGAAATGTCCGAGGCTCAAATACAAATGCGCTTGACCCACCCTCCCGTTCGCGCGCAATATCCCCGCCGTGGAAAAAAGAGGAGACGGCGGGGATGCTCCCTTATTGCAAAGTAGTAATTGGGCGAGATTGCAAAATATAAAACCTTTCTTGCTCATAAGCCCATTCAATATCGCAAGGAAAACCGTAGTGTTTTTCAATTTCAAGAATTATTTCTGAAAGTTTTAGAATTTTCTCTTTTGAGAGTACTTGTGATGACGCTTTTGGTTCAGGTATATCACGCCATTCGTTTCCACTTTTTTCGTTCCGAAAAAGTCCTTTGGTTTGAGTGTTTATATTTATATCAAAAATATTTCTTGGTTCTTTTTCCACTACGTAACTATCAGGTGTAATTTGTCCAGAGACGATAGCTTCACCGAGTCCGAAACCCGCCTCAATTATGAGTTGATTTTTATCTTGTGTTACAGGGTGAACAGAAAAGGCGATACCAGAAATTTCACTATCAATCATTTTTTGCACCACAACAGCAACAGAAATTTGTGTGTTATGAAGTCCTTTTTCAAAACGATAGAAAATGGCACGAGGGGTAAAAAGAGAAGCCCAGCAATGTCTTACCTTCTCAAGTAATTCTGCCTCTGTTGTATTTAAATAACTTTCAAGTTGTCCCGCCCACGCATGATCTTTGCCATCCTCGGCTGTCGCAGACGAACGAACAGCAACATATTTTGAATCAAGATTTTTAAATTCTTCGACAATAATTTTCTGTATGTCTTGTGGTATATCTGCATGAAGAATAAGCCCCTTTATTTTCTCCGATGCATTTTCAACCGTGTGTATTTCTTTGGTATTAACCTCGTGAAGTATCGCTTCTATTTCTACGTTTAGATCAGTTTCTTCTAGGAATCGCTCAAATGCGTTAGAAAGAATAACAAAACCGTTTGGCACAAGAAGACCTGCTTGTGCCATTTCTCCAAGCGAAGCGCCTTTGCCTCCTGCTATCAGAGAATCATTTTTGTTCAATTCTTTAAAAGATTTTGTGTAGGTCATTTCGATTTCTTGACTATGCCATTTTTTAGATCAAGTTCGATAATATCTCCTGTTTTAAAAATTTTTGATGAAAGTTTGGTGCCAATTATACAAGGTTTACCAAGTTCTCTAGAAACAATCGCCGCATGACAAGTAATACCGCCTTCATCCGTTACAATTGCAATAGCTTTTTTCATTTGTGGTACGAGGTTTGGATGAGTTTGGGTTGCAACCAATATATCGCCGTCCTGAAATTTCTTAAGTTCTTCTTCTGAATCAAAAGCCGAGGTCAGCACAAAAGCCTTTCCGGTAATTTTTACTTGATTCTTGTCTGGCCATGAAGCAACACTGCCTTTTACTTCTTGCGTTGTTTTTATTTCATTTGCTCGAAATTCGAGTAAATCTTTGATTTGAGAATGTGCGTCATCGGCTATATAGTTTTTTATTTCTTCTTGAGTCCAAACAGTAAGAAATCCTTTTTGTCTTTCCGCAAGCACATCACTATTTTGTTTTTTTCCATTTTTTATAAGTTCTATAATTTCGTCAAAATGATAGGACGCTATTTCATCAGCAGTTAGAGAGTATTTTTCTTGAGCAAGTTTAATAAAATTATCCGCATACTTAACGATACACAACATGCATGTTTGTAGATCAAATCTCAACACAGACGAATAGCCCATAATGTCCGCCATCTGAGCTTCTTTCGATTTATTATTTTTTAGAAGGTGGTTCCTCGTTTCAATTTGTGAGGTCAAATCACCCATTTTCTTTATCTCATCAGCAAGTTTCTTTTCATCAGAAATTAACTCGCCAACTTCTTTTTTGACGTGATCTTCGTTAATCAGCTCACCACCAAGCAATCCCCAATTTAAAAATCCTAATTCTTTAATTATTTTCTCTAGTTTCTTGTACTGATCTGGATAAGTCTTGATATAATCGACGTAAGTTGAATTATTGTGGCGTACCTCTTTCGCAAAATTTATTATTTCGTTTGTGATTTTGGATACATAAGTTAAGTGACGTCCTGTGGTAGAAATTAATTCTAAATCTTTATTGGGCAAATACGGCTTCATTTCCTCATCAAATTTGTAAAAACGCTGAGGTTGCGTAAGAAAATAATACGACATTATGAAAGATGCCGTATCACGAATTTTTCCAAGAAAATCTGCTACATCATCTGGCGTAGTATCTAAGGCGCTTTTTTCAGTTTTGTAAAACTTTTTGAAATATATTTCGCTTAATGATTTTGCTTTCTTGTATGAATCTTGAACAGCGGACTCAAATTCTTTAAGAAATTCGGGGTTAGTAAAATTTGTAAAACCTACTCGCGCTTCTTCATCCAACGCTTCTTGATCATATGCTCCGAAAAAGAATGAGACGGGTTTATTTTGTGTATAAGTAACCCACACTTCTGGTGCGTAACCAGAAATTCGTTTCATTCCAAGATAACACTCGTCATTGAGCCATACACCCTTTTTATCTATCATCCATAGGGAAGTGTATTGCGTTTGGTCGTACATTATTTTTGGAAGTTTTTTGTTATTCATGATGATAGGTTAAGGTTAGATTTTTAAATTTAAGTCCAATTATTTGATCGCCCGCCTCATTTGATTGAATGGTAATTTCTGGTCCTTCTCCAAAATTAACCAGTCCACCTATTGTTTCTGCATCAACATCTTCTGGTCTAATTTCCGGATGGTTTTGCAGATAAACATACTTTGTAAAATGTTCTATAACTCCACTGTGTCCGACCAAAACTAACCTTACTTTACTATCAGATTTCAAACGGGAGGCCATTTCAGAAAAATGGTCAATTAGATTTTTTATGCTCTCGCCCATTTCCTTACCAGTAAATGCAGAGCCGGGAAATTCTTTGTTAAAATAATCACGAATCAACACCTCGTTTGTTTTTGTTTCGACATCTTTACTCGCTGGTTCGTAGCTCGGAATTATCGCGTCTCTTTGCCTTGCTTCTTCAATTTGCTGTTGAGTAAGTAGTTCTTCTTGTTCAAGAATTTTTGTCATTTCAGTTTTGAAAGATGCGCCCACTTCTCGCGCTTTTCCGACCAGCTCCTCTTTGTTCCTTATTGTTGTAGGAATATTACTTGCTTCAAGAAAAGATGAAATTGGTTCTTTTGATTCTTGTCCACGCGATAATGGGCTAACATAAAACTTAATCGTGTCGTATTTTTCTCCTCCCTCAAACTCTTTTGTGAGGTTATTGAAAAAAACATTCTTGCCTTCTTCCGTTAACTTACCAGTAGCAGGATCTTTTTCGGGATGACGAATTAAATCAATGCGTACTAAAACATTTGCACCCCTCTCTGGTGATTTTTCCTTTTCAATATTTCCTGAAATATTTGGCTGTTTTTCCATATTGTTTAATTTATTTCAAAAGTTCACTACTTGAAATTCCAAGCGCTCTAGCAATTTTTTCCAAAGTTGAAAGAGTAGGGTTCATACGACCATTTTCAATATTGCTTATGTAAGCTCGATCAACGCTCAAAGCAGTCGCAAGGTCTCCTTGAGACATATTCTTCTTCAAGCGTAGCTTTCTTAGGTTTTCCCCAAGTTTTTTACCTGTTGCCATGAATATATAATAGGAAAACTTGCATTCTTTTGCAAGAGTGCAGTATAATACATACATGCCCGCCCCGAATTCCCCCAAAACAAAAAGAGGAGCAAATGGAAAATTCCTCCCCAAACCCCTCCTTTTCCATTTGCGACATCCGAATTCAAAAACAAATCAGTTGAAGTTTTGGCAAATCTTTTCCCCAAAAAATAGTTTTGCCAAAACTTCGTCCGCATTGTTCCGCCACCTGCCTGAATACTTGGAAGGCAGAACCCCAAAGAAAAATGTCCTTTCCACTTTCAAGAAAAATTTCACCCCCGCCAAATCAAGAAAGCAAGAGACATTTTTCTTTGGGGTTGCCGAGAGAAGCGAGGCAGTGGCGGAACGATACGAGCGTACGAGGCAGTTTCAAGTCACCACGCGCTCCGCGCGTGCGATTAGTCGGCATCAGGGTTGCTTTCAAAATACATTCGAACTTTGTCCAACAAACACCGCAGACGATTTTCGCTATCGAGAACCGACTCACTGATGACGTTAGTGAGACCGAGACGCTTGATGCGAAAATAAAATAATACAGCAGATTTCTCTGCTGTATTATTTTTTCTACTTTTTCTCTATCGTGAGAACTTTTTGCGTTAGGATAAGTTTGCTTTTAATGCAGGATAGCAGCTCCCGTTTTTCAATCACGCTGCCTTCGCGCAGTAGGTATTTAGCATAACTTCGCAGGTCGATATTTTTCTCCGGCTTGAGTTTCTTGGTATCCGCGAAGAAACTTTTCTGGAATTTCATGAGCCGCGACACTTCTTCCTCAAACTTATGCCGCATGCCTATTTCGTTGATGTCTATCTTATCCATAACTTTGACTAGCTGATCTATCAATTCTTCTTCCCGGATATAGCCATTCTTGCAGTGCAGATTTTTGCTTCGCGTGCAGCCGTAGTATAGGTAGCGTGAAATTGTGCCGTCTTTCAGCTTCTTGTACTTTTCCTCTGCTGTCACGCCCGACCCGCACGATCCGCAGAATATGAACTTTGTGAAGGCGAATTCCTTGATCTCCGACCGCACTATATGATCGCGTTTCAGCTGCTCCTGCACTCCATCGAAAAGTGTACTAGACGGGTACATAGGTAACACTCGGTGATGCTTGTAATGAAAATTAATGGGGGTTGAATACCCAAGAGATTGGTGCGGTCTTCTGAAATTGTATTCAACGAGCCATTCGGTCAGCTTCTGATTGAATATATCACAATCGGTAGTGTAGTTGCCAAGAGCGATGAACTCTTCCTTGAGCGTGCGGTTGAATCTCTCATCGAAAGGATTGTCGGTTGGCGTCTTGGGACGAGAAAAGTAGTGTGGAAGATGAAAATTCTCCATGGCGTCTCGGAAGTGCTTGGCAAACTCCGATCCGTTGTCAGTTTGGATGTTCTCCATCTTTCCTTCGAGCAAGTAATGCATCCTTCTAAGGAAGTCAGCGGCATGTTTGGAATGTTTGGTTTGATACATTCTGGCAAATGCGATTTTGGAATAGACATCAATGGCAGTGAGAATGTATCGGCGCATACCAGCTCTCAGCATCGTGATCCCATCAAGCGCAATCAGGAATCCTTCCCGTCCCTGCCGCTTGAGCTCGGTGATGCGTCTTCTCGCTTGATTATGCCGCCTTCTGGCCTTCTGGCGATGAATTCTCTGAGGATGATAATACAAATCGTGTTTTTCAATAACTCTTTGAATTTTCCACGAAGAAACAGGTTCTCCATATTGCTCTTGGTAGAGAATTTTTAGTTTCTCTTTGCCGTAGCGGATATGAGCTCTGCGCAGTGTCATGATGCGCAGTTCTTGTATCTGCGATACTTGCCATCTTCTGGTATTCTTTGGTCTTCGTGATCGCTCCTCCAATGATTCAAGACGATAGGGCTGGTATCGTTTCTTCCACATATAGAAGGTTTTTCTTGGAATGCCGAAATAGCGGCAGGTCTTGGAGACATTCTTGCATCTACGATAGTAATCGAACCAAGCCAATCGCCTCTTAGCTTCTTTGGAGAGCCATGGGATATGAGCCAAGCTCACAGCCCCAGGCATAGTATACGCGTGATTCATATACCCTCCAGCATATCGCCCTCCGGCTCTATTATTTATTCTCTTCGAGATCATCAAGATGAAATACAGAGGTGTTACCTATGTATTTCATCTTTTGCAACGATTTTAGTTATCCAAGATATATGCTTCTCTTTTATATTTATTCTGCGGATCCCAGGAAAGCCTGGAATCAAGCCTGATATCGTAAAGTGCTTTTTTCTCCAAATTGATCGTTGAGGCGTCATATGTAGCCCCTAAATCGAAATATGCAGTTATTCTATACAAAACACTCAACATAAATACATATATCCGCGATATAAAACGTATAATCAAAGATTCGGGGAACTTGATGATCTTGAAAAAGATACGGCGGAAAAAAATTACATTATATTTGACGAACTCGATCTCGCCGATAAAATGTTTTTGATCTTCGAGGACGAAATGCATCGAGTTAATTTGCCATATCCACGAAGAAAAATTATGCACATAAGATCTTAAGTTAAGCGTCCGACATGGAAAAATATATTCAAAAATCCATTTTCATCTTCCGCGAGGCCAAGGCAAAATTCAAAAACTATATAAATTTTTAAATTTTTGACGTAATCGTATCAAAATGATACGATTAATGTACACAAATGATACGATTATGATCAAAATAAGCCCAAAACAGCAACAAATATTGCTTATTTTCTTAAGGAATGATTCTTTAAGCTCTTCGCAAGTCCATAAATTTATTAGTGAGTCCGGCGAAGATTTGTCACTGGTGACAGTAAAAAGAGAGCTGGCCAAGATGGCTTCGCAGGGGCTTTTAACCGTTTCAGGCAAAGGGCGATCAAGCGCATATAAAATAAGTGCAGTTGGCAGGATATTTTCTAATGTAGATGCCAGCAGTTATTGTTCGGGAGAACCGGATAAGCGCTATGGACTCGATCGTTTTAATTTCGAGTTGCTTCCGGCAATACCGCCGGAAATTTTCGCCCAAGACGAGCTCGCCCTGCTTGAAAAAGCGACTGACGAATATCGCAGGAGAACATCAGATTTGCCTCCGGCAATAAAAAAGAAAGAGCTGGAACGGCTCATCATAGAATTGTCGTGGAAATCGTCCAAAATTGAAGGCAATACCTATACTCTTCTTGATACGGAAAAGCTGATCATGGAAAACAAAGAAGCGCCCGGGCACAGCAAAAATGAAGCCGTGATGATTCTCAATCATAAGTATGCATTTACTTTTGTGCATGAAAATGCAAACAAGTTCCGCGAGCTTACACAAACTAATCTGGAAGAGCTGCATAAAATTTTGGTAAAAGATCTAAGTGTTGGCACCGGACTTCGCCAAAAACCGGTTGGCGTGGTTGGTTCCAAATATCAGCCGCTTGATAACATTTATCAAATCAAAGAAGCAGTGGATTTATTAGCGGCGGCCATTGCGAGAATGGAGACGCCTTACGCAAAGGCGCTCGCGGCTTTATGCGGCCTCGGCTATATCCAACCGTTTGAGGATGGCAACAAACGCACGGCGCGCCTGATGACAAATGCGCTTCTTATGGCGCACGGGGCCTCTCCGCTTTCATATCGGAGCGTAGATGAAAAAGAATACCGCGAAGCGATGCTTGTTTTTTACGAATTGAATTCCATTATTCCCGTTAAAAAAATATTCATTGACCAATATGAATTCGCGGCGAAACATTACGCTGTAAAATGAATGGGCTTGTAGAAAAATCTATCTTCATCCTGCTCGAGGCCAAGGCAAAATTCAAAAATCTGGCTGTTTTGTGGTCCGGCGGGAAAGATTCGACGGCGCTTTTGGTGCTTTGCCGCGAGATGTTCTTTAAAAGTGGAGAAAATGTGGATAAATTGTGCGAAGAAACATCAAAAACTTCAAAGAAGCCACGATAAAAAAATTAAAAACAGCTAAAAGCAATTCCGCTGTAAAAAAGACAAATTTACTGCTCAAGGAAAAAATTTATATCTACGACAAATTCAGCATCAAAAAATCTGGGAGAATAATCGGGCTCTGCCGAATTCTCTAAACCCCCTCAAAAAATTCCTCCGCGCAGGTTTTTTCTGTTAGGAATGAGCTCACGCTTGACCTGAAGCAAAACCACGAATATAGAGACCCCAATATGCCGGGATTTCATAGTAATAAAAGCTCCTTCGTAATTTTTGGAACTTCGCGGTAAAAATATGATTTTATGCCCGCCCAATCAGCTTTGAAATAAAGTTTAGGCATCGGATCGGACTCCGCATCTTCAAAATACACCAAACTTTTAAGGAAGTGGGATGTATTATGTTCTTGCCCCGGGTATTGGCATCGAGCGCGCTCTATAACTGGTGCGAGCGGTTCTTGATTGCAAGAGTACCAATATAAATCCACAAAATCGCGTTTTTTGCCGCGCTGACTAATGGCAATGATTTTCATCACCGCAACATCGGCGGGCCGCAATAAGCAAATCGTGCCGCTCTGCAGTTTAGCAGAGGGCCGAAAGAATGGATATGCAATAAAACTTATCTTCGCTCCCTTAAAATTCCCGTATAAAGTACCATTGTCGCGCGACGATGTAACCCAGAAACCTGTGCGCATAAGACGCCGCTCCAGATTGGTTTCATTAAAGGAGTCTTGTGGAGTAAAAAAATCCAAATCAACGGATTGGCGATGTCCGACTTGCAACGCAAGCGCCGTTCCTCCAGCAAGATACCACTCGTCGCATTGCAAGAAATCAACTGTACGTATGGCAAAAAACGCTTCCCGCGTTGCGGGCGGAAGAGTATCTAAATGGAGTTGATCGTCAGAAATGCCGTTTATGCCAGGAGTAGAGACCATAACGCTTTTGTTTTTTCACGAAGTACGCCGCGAGAGTTCTCAACCCTATCTTTAATAAGACTATGCGGATAATAAGACCACATCCATCTGATTTCTTCATCACTTCCATGTTCAAGAATACGTTCGATTATGTATTTGGCATTTTTCTTCGGATCAATAGTTTTAGGATCCACATCCCAAAAAAGCGACTGCCGAAACGGAAATCGCGCGCTCTTTTTTCTATCGCCAATCCTTCTTTTCATTTATTAATTATAGCATAAAAAGCAGGTTTAAACCATCGTGCCACGCGAAAAAATCCAAACAGGCCAGGCAATCCCCCCCAAAAAAACTCCTAAATCATTAATTTTTCAGGCATTTTATCGCCGGGCTCTTTGGATCATAAAGTTTATATTTTCATTCGCGTTTTTGTATTCAACCGAGGCATTTTTGTGAAGAGACTTCCACACCCTAAAAATCTCGTCCGCAAATGCTTGGCCCACGGTATCAACATCCCTGAAATCAAGAACGATTTTCCTGAATTTATCCAATCCCGCTAAAATTCGGCGGGCTTGGGATCGCGATATATATTCCGTATCCATTTTGAAAAGCTTGACCGTAACATTCGTTTTGTCAAATTCAAAAGAACGATCCGAAAATTCCCTGAAAATTTTCGCCAAATCGCGTTTTGATTTTAAATCAATGGTAAAAATAACCCTCGTACCTTTGATTTTTTTAGCATCTTTGACAAATATATCGCCAATAATATTATTAAATATTAATTTCTTACCTGAACTCTGTAATGTCAGCATATCGACGGCTTTAGACGTAAAAAATATGCCCTCCCCGCTATGGGCGTGCGGCATGGTGGTTTGCTTGCCCTTGATTAAATCCTGTATGGCTTCCAACTCATTTTTTAAACGCCTTTTATTCATAATGTTCCTGAAAATCCCTATACCGGCGTCAAAAATTTCAAACTTCATAAGACGGGCATCTTCGTTCAACGATATTTCTATTTTGCGGGATTTGGAATGTTCTATCGCATTATTAAGCATTTCAAGGAAAGCATAATCGGCTATTTCCGTGACATTTCTCCGTATATCGATAAATATCCCCGTATCTCTTTTTATCCGTTCCAGAATAATATCCTCGGAAAGATTTTTATTGGATAAAATAATGCGTGTATTTTTAATCCTTTTCTTCGCTTTCAATAAAAATTCTCTTCCGGAATAAACATATTTCGCTCTATTGGCTTTTCCCACTAAAGCTACTTCTCCTTCCTCCTGCAAATTTTTAAAAAACCTGTTTACATAGGCTCGCGAAAAACCCGTACGTTTGATTATATCTGCCGCACGAATTTCCTTGCGCTTCTTGAGCTCGCTCAATATTATTTTTCTTAAATCCATAAAAAATTAGTTGACAACTATATATTAGTACAGAAATTAAAAGTTGTAAACTGCGCCCTCTTTTTTCGCCTAGGCCCGAACTGATATAAAGAGATTCACATTTGAATCCCACAAATTAAAGAATTTCCAAATTTGAATCGGAATCAGCCAAGGCCGATTTAATTTGCGCTAAATCTCTGCCTTCCTCGATCCATTTTGTCAAAAGCGGTTTTAACTGAAATGTATTAATCAAAACCGCGCCT
>Ga0208373_1005650_pt1 | contig 10321 bp, 9 predicted proteins | sample RifOxyC2_FD_184036 | JGI IMG/M metagenome (GOLD analysis project Ga0208373, IMG submission 184036) | Soil microbial communities from Rifle, Colorado - Rifle Oxygen_injection C2 (SPAdes) | ecosystem: Environmental > Terrestrial > Deep subsurface > Rock core/Sediment | place: Rifle, Colorado... | reverse complement strand
GGCAGGATGTTAATGTTTCAATCGCAGGCGGATCGCGTGTCGAGATCAAAGGATTCCAAGATCTTGCTATGATGAAAGACCTTGTCACCAATGAAATGAAAAGACAACAAGACCTGCTGGAAATCAGAGGGAAACTTCAGAAAAGAAAAGCAAATATTGCTGGTAATGCAACTGACATAACCAAATATTTTGATGAAACTGAAAACACACTTGTCAAAAATATTTTGAGCAATAATGGAAGAATATTTGGAATAATACTGCGAAATTTTGCTGGGATGTTCCGTGAGGAGTGCGGAAATCGCACACTTGGCAAAGAAATTGCTGGTTATTGCCAGGCATATGGATTAGGAGGTCTTATTCATACAGATGAAGATCTTGTCAAATATAAACTGAAAAAAGAATTTGATGAACTTCGAAAGGTGATGAAGGCAAAGGATCGTGACTTGATTGCTATTCTTGCGGGAAAGATGCCTAATGTGAAAAACGCTGCCGAGGCTGTACATAAACGCTGCCACCAACTGCTTGTTGGAATTCCTGAAGAAACACGATTTGCAGACGGTACAGGATCCAAGTTTGCACGACCACTTCCTGGAAAAGCCAGGATGTATCCTGAAACAGATGTCCCGCCTGTTCTTTCTAAGAATTTTATACCAGAAAAACTGCCAAAAACTATTTTCGAAAAGGAGAAAGTTCTAAAAAAACAACTCCCCAGCGAGCTTGCAGAACAAATGATTCGATCTGTTCTACTCAATACTTACGAAAACCTTTCTGTAAAATATGATCCTGTACTCGTAGCAAGCACGCTTCTTTCTACAATGAAAGATCTTCGAAGACAAGGTTATGAAATGGATAAGATAACCGAAAAAAGTTTGGATAAAATATTCAACTATGTGAAGAAAGGGGAAATGCCAAAGAATGCAATCCCGGAAGTTATGGTAGAACTGTCTCAAGGTAAATCGTGGCAGGATATTGAAAATAAATTCCGGTCTTTGCCAGAGGGTGAAGTTAGAAGAATAATCAGGGAAATTTTGCGCGGAAATTCCCAAGCCAATGAAGGCACAATCATGGGACTTTCCATGAGTGTTCTTCGTGGCAAGGCTGAAGGGAAGTTGGTTGCGCGCATTGTTAAAGAAGAGATAAATTGATTACTTCTTTAACTTTATTCTTAGAATTATTTTATTCAACAAACTTGAGGGCTTCTGCAATTCTTCCCAGTTCTGGACCGCTGGTTGCCGTGGATGTCAAGAAACCATTGCTGTTTGCTATGATTCCTGAACCTGGATAATGAGATCCAAAAGCTACTGTTCCTATCTCTGCCGAGACGTTTAGAATTTTTTCTATCTTTTTGACTTCGCTTTGAGTAACGCTAGGATGCAGCAGGCAGCCTTTGTTTGTTGCCAATCCTGCGGATCCTATAACGCTCAAACCCGCTATGGTTGAAATTTCTGCTTCTAAACCTGAATGCTTTTCGACCTTTTGCTTGAGATTTCTAACCATGGGTGAAAGTACAATTCCGTTGTCATTCATGAGAATCATATTACCTACTGCTTTTTCAGTTTCCAATACAACAACTTCAACTTTCTTACTAATTGCATGCTCTATTCTTTCTATGTCTTTCTGATAAAGTATGTCCGGAACGAACGCGAGTGACGAGTTTCCTGTGATGAAAAGTTTGATCAAATCCAGCTCCATTATTTTTGTTTCGAAGACTTCTACTCCCAGAGTCTTTTCTACATGATTTTCTTTTTTCTTTAATTGTCCTGTCAGGCAATAAGAGTCTGTTGCAAATCCGTAAAGACCCAGATTCCTGTCTCCGATAATATCCAGCTGGTTATAAAATGATTCTGACATTCAATTAGATTGAACCAAGGTTTTAAAAAGCAAATGACGTGCTATATATTTATCTTCTGCTATCCCTTCATTATTCTCTTTGACTTAGGAACAAATCGGTGCAGAAACCGCTTAAATTTTTCATAAGAACTCTGTCTGGTTTTAAGGTAAAGCTCTACTTCAACATCATCGTCTTCCTTAAGCTGAAGTTTTGTTTTCAATTCTTCTTTGCTGATTATTTCTACAATTTCTTCTTCATGAACACTTGTCTCCTCACGTATTATCCAACATTCTTGGCTTATTCCGTTCTTATGCAAAACTGCTTTCGCAAGTCGGGCATCTATCCATACCCTTCCATCAAGCAGATGATGCTGGAGCCTTGTTGTTTCGTAATCTTCCATGTTTATTTTTTTATCGAGTTTCACATTCACAGTTCCTGGAAAAGGATAATATCCTAACATGTGCTGCAAGCGATTTCCATGCCTCTCTATCAATTGTTTGCCGCGCATAGCGCCTTCGTATATAATGCCATGTATCTTTATAGAAATTCGGTTTTCCATATCAAAAGGCTCAAGAGGAACTTGTTTTGACATTAGAGGAAAGCTATCTTTGTTTTCGTTTTCTTCGGGTGGCATAGAATTCCCGCTTGATGCATCATTGTTTTTCTCTTCGGTCTGGTTTTCAGTGCTCACATCTTTTTCTATACTACCCTTATCTTCCGGTTTCTTCTGCTCAGAATTTTGTTTCTCATCGCCGCTATTTTCTATCGATTCAAAGGAATCTGTCTGTGACTTTTCGTCCTTGGATTCGTCACTTTCCTCTGCTTTTTCCAATACTGCCTTTTTGTATTTCTCAAGTTCGTTGTCCATAGAATATGTTCCCAGACTAGAAATATGAAGATTTTTCCCTCGAAAATTTGCGAAAGTTTGGATGTCAATCGGTTTCGTTCCTGGCACTAGCAACATGCCCTTGCATCTGATTCTCAAGAATCTCTATCTGCTCAACCAATTGCGTCACTTCTTCCATGATATTTTGATGGGCCTCTTCAAGCTCTTTTCTTCTGTTTCCCAGAATTTCCTCGGCTTCCTTGATTGTTTTCTTGGCATAAATTCCAGAACCGAGTCCGATGACCATCGAACCCGCATCCTCGATGCTTGAGTTAATATAAACTTCTGCTCCAAGAGAAGCTAGCATTTCCTGTCCTTTCTTGACTTCATTTAATTTTTCCACAGCGTGCATGGTAACTGCTATTTCCGAAATCCTGCTTTCCAAGTTTCCTTTTTCTTCTATCATTGCTGTAGCATATTGCTTGAGAAGCTGCAACTGCACGTATCTTTTTTGCATCTCTTTATCATCGTGTTTCTTTGTCATGTCGATCCCTTTCTTTTAATCAAACCTAACGTTCGCTTCGGCGAACGTTCATGCGCCTTAAAGGTCTAGACCTCACCCCAAAGAAACTTTCAGAAAGCAAAGCTTTCTGGGATTATTTCTAGACTTTCTTCTTAGATAATTTGTCTCATTAATTAGCTGGAGGATAAATGATTTAAAGTGATTTCACTTATTCATTGCTTTTATAATTTCGATTACTAATTGCCTAATGCTTCTCGAGAAACACAAACCTAAAAACATAAACGCAATAATTGGAAATTCCAAGGGTGCTTATGAAGTGTTAAATTTCGTTAAAAATTGGGAGCAGATGTATGGACATGCCAGAGGTATGTCAGTTTCCTCACCTAGATTTGCCGTTATCACCGGGCCTTCGGGCTGCGGAAAGAGCCTTGCACTTGAGCTTGTCGCTAAAGAACTGAACGCGGAATTCGTTGAGGGATCTGTCGAGGATGTGGAAAAAGCCTCAAAAGAGCAGAGCTTATTTGCAAGAAACAAGATTCTTGCTGTCGACATTGACATGCCTGACACAGGATATAGCAATAAAGAATATCTTGAAGCGCTGAAACGACTAAGCGAAAAGACGCGATGGCCGCTGATATTTGTCACAAATGACATCTATCAGGATGATCTGTGGGTTCTTAGGAAGATGTTCACTGGAATGAAATTGATAAGATTTTTCCCTCCTTTTGAAAGTACACTTCTCATGTTCCTGGAAAATATGTGCCGCTCTGAAGGCATAAAATATGAGAGGGAAGCTCTGCGTATTATTTCGAAAATAAGCGAAGGCGACGTCAGGTTCTCGATAATTGCGATAGAGAGCATGCCTCATATAACAGGGTATTTTGCTAATACGACATGCAGGGATGGATTGAACAATGTCTACACCACTCTTGATTCTGTTTTCACAGGGCAGGGAATTCCAGAAAATAATAATGGACAAAACATACTCCCGCTAATCGCAGAAAACATATCTACTGTTTATCATGGCGAAAACTTGGCATATGCGTTCAGATGTCTTGCACTAGCCAACTGGTTCGGAACCAAAACAAAGAATGCTGATTCTTTCCTGAAGGCGCTTCCAGCCGCCCCAAAACAGAGAAGAAGTTATAACTTTCCAAAAAGAAGACATGAAAGCTTTCCAAAAGATATTGCCAAAGAACTTCATTGTTCTTCGAAAAAAGCTATTGTATACAAACCTATACTTGAGAAACTTGGTATTGTGTAGAGAATTTCTTTTTCAACATCTACGAAGAGCATGGCTCTTCAGGACTTCGAAGAACTTTGGTTCTTCGCAAGAAAGAAATTCAGTAGATCTACGAAGAGCATAGCTCTTCGGGACGCCGAAGAACTCCTGTTCTTCGTACGAAAGTTCACTTCGTTCGCAAGTATATTCAGCGTCTCCTTTCAGAATAAGCTGCTGCAACTCCAATTACAATGATCGAGAGAAGAGCGACTATTATGAGAGCCTGACTACCTATCATCTCGGGCAAATCTGTAAATGTCTGATCCTGTGAAAAGGTTTGTGTGGAAGCATGTGCATCTGCTATCACTAGATTAGGAGATGGTGGAGGGGGTAAAGGAGGGGGCTCTATATTGAATGCTTCATTTGCAAAGGCTAATGACGATATTGCGACAATAACCAATAACACATAGTGAGCCAACAAAATAATACCGACACGTTTTTGTTGCCTCCCATATAGCAAACCCAGTTTTGATACCTGATTATTTACTGGGTTAGCTATAATGCCTACATGCTTCATGATAATTGGTTGCCAAAATTCCCATATAAAGATTTTTCATGGCTTCAAGTCTTATTTTAAATGGGAAAATATAATTAATCTATGAAAGGTGTAGGACCTGAAGATCTGCTGATGACTCTTATACTCATAGTAATATCTGTTTTCGCCGGAGTTGCTGGAATGATACTTTTAGTAGCGGCACAGACCACACAACAAGACACTGTCTTTTCACTGAGTACTTCTGTAGGAGGGAGCGGAATAAGCGGTTTGCTAAAATATCCTATAGCAGGGGACTCTTTTGCAACAATATCGTCACGCATACTTGTTGGAAACAGTTTCGGAGATTCTGGTGCCGATTCGAACACAACTGCTCTTTTCCTGCTACGGTTGAATAAAATGCTATCCACCAACATTATCACAGAAAACACTGCAGCATTCTATTCTGTCGGCGGGCCGGCTGTTTATTGTGGAGACACTTCCAAGATCGCATATTGTGAGTATGGAGAAAACGGCTGTTCTACAGGAAGGATACAATGCACTGGCAGTGGTTGTAATTTGAATGTTTGCGGTGATAGAGGAATATGCTGCCAGGAAATTCTTGGTTCTGACAAAAAATTTGTGTTAACTTCCGAACTTGAACCTGTTCTATGTGAAGACAGAAGAGGAGTTTGTGAAGTAATATCATGCGCACCTGGAAGAACAGAAATATTTTCTGATTATTCCTGCGCATCCGCACTTTCCAGGGAAAGTGACATGAATCCTGTTCCTATCGAAGGTCTTGATCAGCCGTTTGTGTGTTGCAGACCTATGGAAAAGAAAGAACTGAGAAATGTGATTTTTCGAAAGGATGTTGGGGTTCTTCAAGCGCCCGTATTTCTACCCAGCGACTCTGCGAATCCTGATGGGTATTCTGATATTGTAACAATAAACTCCGGTGAGGTGGTGAGTGCAAATGAACGTTCCCTGCAGGGAACGTTGGGTGGTGGCTAATGAAAGGTACAGCAGCATTGCAGACTATTTTGTGCATACTCATTGTCATAGCAGTGATATTCATGTTTGTCAACCTTACATTTTCAATTACATCGAATGTTGTAAGACAATCATCCATAGTTTTTCAATTATCATCTGCGTACACAGCCCTTGATTCAATTAAAACAAATTTCAACGCTGCTTTAGATTTGCTAGCGATTGATGCTTCTTCGTCAGGGCTGCGAGACAATTTTGGCGGGGACTTCTCGCATGATTATGCAGGACAATCTATTCCTGATTCCTCATTCGAAGATCGCTGGACAGAACAATCTATAATTGATTTTCTTTCTGTCGAGATTGATAGAAGATCTATCGCCAGGCAGTCTTCAGTCATATACAGCGAAATAGAATTCCTGGCAAGGCATGATTTCGATCTGTCCATGATATCGCTTTCGCATTTAGATTCTTCAATAACAACTGACGTGTCTTTGGAACTTGCCGGCGACGTTGTGCCGATTACGCTTAAAGATAGTTATATCGCTGATTCAAGCACCCAAAAATATCTGCGGGATATAATGCTTGCAAGCTGGGAAACCTCGTCATTAGTAACACGCGTCAGGAATTTATTTGGGGCGCCCGTTGTTCTTCCTGCTGATACGGATCAAACATCTTCGGTTCGCGTTGACATACTTGGCAAATCAAACTCGCTTGCTGCAGAAGTTTCTGCTAATGCAGGAGAACTATCTCCTACCAATGAACATGTTACATACGACGTGAAGGGAACTTCATTGACTTATAATGGACGATTTGAAACGAGTAATAACAGGAAAATTTACTATATAGGACTTGCACCTGAAAATTGCAATCTGCCTCAAGAGTATAACAAATATGCAGGTGCAATAGAGAAGTCACTTCCTGACCGTTTGGAGCAATATGTTGACAATCCTAGGGCATTGATATCTGCTATTGTTAAATCACATTCGGCATGGAACCCATCTTCAGAAGAAACCCTTACCGGACTTGTGCCTGCTGGAACTTTGCCTGACGAAGAAATGACTTCTGTTGTCACAACCATACACACAACGCTAAGCAGAATATGGAGCGAAGGATTTAGAAATTCCGATGATGAAGTTGTGATAAACCTTATATCGCAATTGGGATTGTCTCAGGATGTTGCGGCTTCTTACCAGAACTTCAAGGGCTGCAAATTCAAGCAAAGCTTTTCTGAGGGAAATTTTGTTGTTCCGCTTTCAGGACCAATAATAAAATGTTACGGCGACCCTGCGTGCAGTGGAACAAAACCTGTGGATGAAAAATTTTATCCTGGAATTGATATCTATGCGGAGACAGGTACAGAAATCAAAGCCGTACATGAAGGTATTCTGATAAGAGTAGATGCATTGCTCGTCGCTGGCAAGGTATTTAGAAATGTGTTAATAATAAGAGGGCTTGAAGATCCAATTGTTGTAACAATCTATGCAAATGTAGAACTTGCAGGCAACGATGGTCTTGTAAAAAGTGGGGATGTCATAGGACGTGTTGTTAACGGCACTGTACCGCACGCAACTATCATAATTTCTTACAATCCAACTTCATTCAACATCGAATTGGAAAGCACAATAAATCCCTGCGCTGTTCTGAACTGCAATCCTGAGAAACCTGCAACTCACCGCATGGAAAGATTTCCCGAGAGCTTCTCAGTAATCACAAGTCCCCAGGATTATGCTGGTTTTCTTGATTCGTTTAATAGCGATTCTCAAATAGTGTTGGGCGACAACTATTGCACTTCTTCCAACATAAAAGAAAGAGGCTACAGGAATCTTGGATATGATTTCTATGATTTGAACAAACAGAATTTTAGAATATATCCGATTTTTGACGGAGAAGTTGTAAGGATTCTAAACTCCGAGAGCTTTGAGGGTGCAGAAAGCTGGTATGGATGTGGAAGCGCTGTTATAATAAAAACCACGACTGCCACAGGAAGTTTTTTAACTATTTATGGCGGGGTTATACCAGTCGTATCTGTTGGCTATGTTAATCCTGTGATAATCGGTACTGTTGATACTGGACGATCCGGACTCTGTCCAATGCCTCATTTGGACATAAGATTTGCAAGCGAAAATTACAAGTTTAAAGATATTACCAATCCTTCTGACCCTACTGATCCTATACTTAACAACGCTTGTGGAACAAAAATAAGTGAGTGTAATGTTCCGCCTCCCATACCAAGTGAAGTCAGTATTGCAACATTTCCATTCAAGAACCATTGTGCCTCGCTCGAATGGGAGGCTGTTGTTGGAACAACATTTGACAAAACTCTTGTGAGAAAAGCTTTTTCCTCACGTTATGAAGATGCACCAGAAGCATTGAGATTTGAGACAAAAGATAGTATTGAAGTAAATTGCAGACCCGAAGATACAGGAAATAGATTCAAATGGCAGGGGATAAAAGACTCCAGTTGCCGAGATGAAGATATTTTCCTATGCGCGACGCCAGAAGAATCTGACGGGCCTAACGTGCTTCATAACAATCAAGTTTACAATTTTGTCAAGAATGGTGTAGAATCACGCTATGTGTGTAGGAGCATTCTGGGCGCACAGAGAGATAAATGCCTGGAAAAAACAGGTGGAAGTGGCACGTTTGATAACTGTGGAAGATTTTTTCCCAATCCACAGTTTGAACGGTATACCAACTGGGTTTCACAAGAATTAGCAGGTGGCGTTGCTGGATCAACGACGAAATTCACAAGATCTATATCTAAATTCTGTACAGAAGAAGAGGATACCACTGATTTCACATGCTGCGTTGCACGCGGCAAAACCTACAAATGCGATGGAAGAGTTTTAGAGCAAAACGAAGAGATAAGATGTGATGGAACTGCGAGTTGTGAATGAGAATTTTAATTAACAATCACTTCAACTTCTTTGTTATCTGGATCTGGTAAATCTTGTTTTCTCAATATGATGTCCACATCCTGATAAAAATCAAATTCTTCATCAATTGAACCTTCGTTTATAAATCTTCCTGCAAAGATTGCTTCTGACTTACGGCAAATTTCAAATTCCCCAGAATCTCCCGGTGTTTGTGAGAGAGAATTCAAAGTTATTCTTGAACAAATTTTTCCGTCGCTTTCGTATATAACACATTCGCTTCGCTGGCTGTAGGGAAGCCCTCGTGTATCCTGGATTTGTGTATAGAACGCTGGACATGATATTGAGGAATCAACACTCACCTTTACCAGTGCCTGCTCTGCTGCACAGGTGAATTTTGTCAGCTCATTGTAAAAAACTAGGACGCGCATAACCGCAGGTTTTAGCGTTTCCCCGTTTTTTATCCAGACATTGAAATCCTGCTTGTATGAATTTCTGCTGATCGTTATCTGTCTAAATTCTTCAGTATTCATGAACCCAAATGTGTAATTTTCTCCTAAGCCGCTTTGATTTCTCAGATAAAATTCATACCGAATTCCTTTATCGCAATAATTCACCAGCTCCTCGTCTGAATCATCCAAGATGGCCAGTTTTTCCGCTACAAAAATTGCCCTTCCATCTGTCAAATCAGATTCCATTATAAGGTTTGCTGATTCACCGGCAGTTTTTTGCAACGAGAAGAAATCAACATTTTTGATGGCAGAATTGTAGAACACTATGAATAGCACTATAACTCCTATGATCATCAATGTTCTTACCAGAAACATCAATATTGCAACAAAATCGGTCATGTTTTACAACTCCTAAATCACTTTACACTAACGTTCCAATGAACTTGCTCAAATGCATTGGAACGTTCATACGCCTCTGACTTCTACCACAACCCTGCTGTTTTCCTTTCTAAATTTTACAATCGGTTTATCAAAACAATTCTCCGGTGTATCCCACCCTTCAACATAATGATTTCCTTCTAATGATGCTATGGGAACTCTTATGGTTTTTTGGGAATTCTTCAACTCTATGAATTCTGGAAATATCCTAAGCTGGCATCCTTTGATGTTATTGATTCTAAATTCGTAGTAAGAACCATCCGATGACTCCTGCATCGAACTCGCTGCAGAAGCTATCTCGGAAGCGGTTGATGTTAAGGTTATGGTAGTTGCTGTGTCTCCGATAGCGCTTATTGACGGAAAGAAAACCACCAATATGAAAGCTGTCAAAAGCAGCATTACAAATCCGAGCACGGGCTGTGATATGAGCAACATGGAAAATAGAGCGTTTTAGAATACTATAAAGTTACGAGATGCGCGCAGCTAATAAATTATGTACTTTATTCCAACGTATCTGTTTAGCTAAATCCTATATTCTGCAGTATACACATTGACAAATTTCTCAAATTCTATGAAATACTTTATGACAGAAGTATGTGAAAATTGCAGACCTCTTTTTGAGAAACTGCTAAAG
>Ga0208373_1005647_pt1 | contig 10323 bp, 9 predicted proteins | sample RifOxyC2_FD_184036 | JGI IMG/M metagenome (GOLD analysis project Ga0208373, IMG submission 184036) | Soil microbial communities from Rifle, Colorado - Rifle Oxygen_injection C2 (SPAdes) | ecosystem: Environmental > Terrestrial > Deep subsurface > Rock core/Sediment | place: Rifle, Colorado... | reverse complement strand
TCACCGCGGTGTTTTATTTTTGGATGAATTCCCCGAATTCCCCCGTATGGTGTTGGAAACTTTACGCCAACCATTGGAAGATGGCACCATCACCATTTCCCGCGCGCAAGGCACATTGGCTTTCCCTGCCCGTTTTACTTTGGTCGCCAGCCAAAACCCCTGCCCATGCGGATATTTTAGCGATCCGGATAAACAATGCATTTGCTCGGCCACGCAAATCGCGAATTACCAGAAAAAAATCAGCGGACCGTTGTTGGATAGAATTGATTTACACATTGAAGTGCCCCGAGTTGATTTTAATAATCTATCAAAAGAAGAATTATCCGAACCGTCCGCGTCCATGAGAAAAAGAGTGTCCGAAGCCAGAGCCAGACAAACCAAAAGATTTGCCGGCCTGCCGATTACCACCAACGCGGAAATGAAAAATAAAGAAATAAAAGAATTTTGTAAATTAAACGACGAATCATTAAACCTAATGCGTCAGGCAGTTGACCGATTGCATCTGTCCGCCCGCAGTTATCACCGCATCTTAAAACTGGCGCGCACCATCGCGGACTTAAACGCCAAAGATAAGATTGAAACTCCGCACATCGCCGAAGCGCTTCAATACCGGATGAAGACGGAATAAAATGTTTAGATTGATTGTTAAATTGCTGATTGCTAAATTGTTGATTGTCATTGTCATTACGAGTTCCGACTTGTCGGAACGTAGTAATCCCGTAAATTTAAACTTAAATCAACGGGATTGTAAGAGAACACTTATCCCCCGACTCAGTCGGGGGGCGACGTCGATTGTTGAGTCGGCGGTCTCCTTGTAATGACATTGGTAAACAACAATTCAGCAATAGACAATAAAACAATTTAACAATAAGCAATCAGCAATCAATCAAAATACTTAATACCAAATACTTGATACTATATACTTCTATCCCCGCCCTAACGTATATACTGCAAAGGATTCACACGTGAACTGCCAACACGAACTTCAAAGTGAATATGCGATCCAGTAGATCGGCCGGTTGAACCCATTTCCGCGATTGTTTGTCCCTGTACCACTTCCTCACCAACATCCACATATAATTGGCTGGCATGGCCATATAAAGTGGAAACTCCACCACCGTGGTCAATTATAACATAACAACCATAGCCACCGTTCCAACCACATTGCGAACGGGTAACTGTCCCCGCGCGAGAAGCGTAAAGCGGAGTGCCGACCGGACCGGCAATATCAAGTCCGGTATGACGCCAACCATAATACTGGGAAATTCTTCTGACTGTTGTCGGCCAAATATAACGGGAACCGGCCGGAGCCGTAATTGACGGCGGAGGCGCCGCGACCGAACTGTAAGACGAACTATATGAAGAGTAAACCGGAGCCGGTTTTTCCCCATTTGGAATTACCAGCATTTCTCCCACGACAATATCCGCTCCGCCCTCTTGTAATTTATTAAACTTAACCACATCTTCCGTTTTCGCGCTATAAAGACCGGCAATTTTAGAAACATTGTCCCCTGATTTAACTTTGTGTAAAACTCCATCAACCGGCAAAATCGCCAGCTTGTCGCCGGGACGAATATAGGAACGGGAAGTCAAATTATTCGCCCACAATACTGTAAGGACATTAAGTCCATACTGTTGAGCAATTTGTCCCACCACTTCTCCGGATTGAACTGTATGATAAATAATTTCGTTTCGTTTTTGCGTGGTTGACCCGGCGCTTGGCAATTCCGACCCCGGCAAAATGCTTGGCTTATTAAGCGCGGTGCCCCCGGCGCTAATGCCAACAATATCTTGAGCCTCAGCAATTGGCTGGCTGGCGCTTATCCCCGGGGTTTCCAAAACAACCGACCCTTCTCTCCAGCTTCTGGTTTCTCTTTGTGGCAACTGTTGCAAATCAATTTCAACTTCTTCAACGCTAAAATCCTGATCGCCCGGACCAACCAATGTATATAATAAAGTCTCTTGACCGTGAATTTTCTCCGTGGTTTTGGTATATAAATTACTGTGCGGAACCATAACCACCACCGCAATAACAAAAATTACAATCTGCAAAGCCCAACGCTGTCCAAAAAAATCAATAAACCTGACTTCTTTTGATATATTAAGGTGTTTAAACAACCTCTTTTTTATAACAAAAAACCCTTTATACAACAAAAAGCCTATTGTCCGGCTATAAAGCGTGTAAACCTTGCTCAATAACTTGATTGACTTAAACAAAACAACCACAAGAGCGCGTTTTACATAAATCAAACCGCGTAAAAAATATAACAAAGCCTTTAGTCCGATTCTTTTCATTTGATTATATTTAAGAAAGCACCCTATGGTGCTTGTATCAGCATACCATATTTTCCGGTTTTTTGGAAGAAGCAACCGGATTTAACCGGCCGACAATAAAAAACGGCGTTGTCCAAGACAACGCCGTTGGTATTCCCCTCTCTTTCAAACAATCAGCAAATCGCTGTAAGCCTCGGTATTGCGGTCAAGGTTCCGCTCCAAAACAACTACGGGGATTTCTCCGCCATCATCGTCTATCGCGAAAAAGCAACAGTCTTCGCGCCTGACCCCGACTCGGATGATTTTCTCGTAAATAGATTTACGATAAATCCGGCAAATCCCCTCGCCCTCTTGAACGCAAACCAGGCGAAAACTCGGCCTATTGGTACGAATTTCCAGCACCCAGATTTTTCTCCAAAAAACCGTTGCCAGCAAGATGTAATTCCACCATCTGGATTTGTGTGTGTAAGGGTCCCCTTTGATAATGACACCCTCGCCCTTAACTTTCTTCAAATCAAATTTTTTCCAAAACATTGCGTTCTCCCCTTTTTGCTTGTTTGTATAGTATAGTGTATACAAATCTCGGAATTTGTCAACCCTATTGAAGTAATCCGTCCCGATATGAAATCGGGATAAGGTGCCCTTATAATCCGTAAATCGTCCCGACTAAAGTCGAGGATCCTCGATTGTTCACAATCGGGATAACTCGTAATTGAAAAGTTGGTTGGATTAACCCTGAATGAGTCTGGAGATGGCTATTCCCTTACAATCCAGTGATAATCCGTCATCCCGAGCCTGCCGAGGGATCTTTCAAATAACAAAATCACCCCAATTTTATAACAAAGCTATAATATTTTACGACACAAGAATTGTGCTAAAATATATCAATATTATCAATTTATACTAAAATTTTAAGCAAAATTGTTTCACGTGAAACAATTCACCTACCAGGTCCATGATTTTTGTGTCATCTTGAACCCTTATTCAATTTGTGTGAAAAATCCCATTTTTTCAGGAGATCCCTCGACAAGCTCGGGATGACGAAATGAAATTATCTAGTTTTTTGTTACCCCGACTAAGTCGGGACTCGCAATGACAGTCCGGTGTTCAAAAACGACAAAAATAAAAACTGTTCCATATGAAACAATTTTATAAAAACCCAACTTTTAACCGGTTGCTAAACTGGATTTTACCTCTGTTTGTATACACTAGTGTATACAAACAGCTATAAATAATGTTCCACATGAAACGTTACTGCAACGGACTCTTTATCCCTTTTAACCCCATATTGGTCACTTTGGTATATATTTGCGTGGTTCTAATATTGGCATGGCCCAGTAATTCCTGAATATACCTGATATCTGTGCCGTTCTCTAACAGGTGTGTAGCAAAGCTGTGTCTTAACGAGTGAAAAGAGGCGTCTTTCTTAATTCCCGCCCTATGAAGATTATTCTCAAAGATCTTTTGGGCTGATCGCAAAGATAGCGGGCCCCCGCGTTCACTGGCAAAGACAACCGAATCCCCGGTCTTATCTTTTATTGATTCCTCAAGCTCGATTTTTATCTTCTCGGGGAATACGGTAATCCGGTCCTTTTTACCTTTGGCATCCTTGATATGAAGGGTTAAATTGCCTAAATCCACATCTTTCACGCGCAAGTCAATCACTTCGCTAACCCGCAGACCGGCGCCATAGGCAAGGGATAATAATAGTTTATGTTTCTTATTAACGGTTAACTCCAGAATCCGACCAACTTCTTCACGGGTCAAAACAACCGGAAGCTTTTTGTTTCTTTTCGCCATCCGGATATCGGCCCTCATTTTTTCTCCGGTTAGGTTGTTATAGAAGAACTTTAGGCTGTTTATACTCAAATTAATGGTCTGGGGGGAATAATCACGCTCTTTTTTAGCTAAAATGAAGTTTTTTATACTCTCCGGGTCCATTTTTTCCAAATTTTCCTTTTTATCCAGCACCTTCCCGGAATATCTCATGGTTTGTTGCGAGGATGAATGGATTTGATAATTTTTATTCCTATGAGGTTCAATATCTTGTAAGAAGGTGCTGGATTTATAGTCCAAATACTCAGATATATAATGGAGGTAGGTTTTGATAGTCTTACTACTATAATTGCGGATCTTTAACTCGCGCTCGGTCGTATTTAATAATTCTTGCTTGTTCATAGGGGTATGATATAATGTATTTAATTAATAAATCCAGCACCTTCCTACGGAGTATTAAACCCCACAGGAAGAATGATTTTTATGCCCATTAACCCCAGTAGTAAGCTACGGAGTATTCTGGGAAGGTGCTGGATAAAAACATTATACCATACATACGTTAAATACACCAAATAGGGGATATTTAACGTATTGTTTGCGTATAATCACTAGTTGAGCAAAATTTCGCTTCACGAAATTTTTCTCAATGGCCGGTGGGAACCGCCTGTCGGACGAAGCGAAACTTCGCCCAACAGTCGGCTATACGAAATTTTTCCCCTGACAAAAGTCAGAACAAAAACTATCGCATAGCCGCCGGCCAGTATACGATATTGAAACATCGCATACACGCGAACGTTCTGCAAAATCGAGTTTTTTAAAGCCCTTAAAAAGAAAAATATCATTTATATATATTTATGGCTCAAATTTATCAAACCCAAAACTTCATTGTTGAGGCCGTCGAACAACCACACATTACTCGCACTGATGGTGGCCACCTAAAGATTTACCCAAAAGAAAAGCTCGTTGATCGTACGCAACTTTCGCCCAAACTGGCAATTGAGTTGATGCGTCTAACAATGTTGGTCGGCGAAGCAATGAAAATCGGCCTCAACAATCGCGGTATAGATGTTGGTAGGATTAACTATCAAGACAACGGAAACTGGAGCGTCTTTAAGCCCGAAGGTCCATATTTGCATATTCATTTATATGGTAGAGCGAAAAGTGCTACAATTCAAAAGTGGGGTGACGCTTGCCAGTTTCCTCACCGCGAAACAGGCTTTTATGATAAATTTGAGCCATTAAATGATGATGATATTTTAGAGATTCAAAAACAGATTGATGTTTTGTCACAGCAAGAGAAATATCAATCTTCTGTGTGGGGGCTTTAAAAAACTCGACTCAAGCCCTTCGGGTCGCAGAACACGGTATATCTGGCTCAGAAATATGACGCATTTAAGGTTTATTGTTTGTCATATTTCTTCGACCCATATCTATGCTCTTTCTATATTCAACTAATTTTGTAGCGAGCCTAGACATCAGATATACCGAAATTTTTCCCCTGACAAAAGTCAGAACAAAAACTATCGCATAGCCGCCGGCCATTATGTGAAATGCTGAAGGAAAAAAGGTGTCAGCACATCGCACAACACCGAATATCTGGTTACACAGAAAAGAAAATCACAAATATTTGAAAATTTAAATTGCCCTTTTTTGAAATTTTTTTAAAAAAAGCCCCAGCGTAAAAATTGCTAGGGCGTAAATACTACATTGTGAATCTGGAATGGAATTACGACGCTTTCACGCCTGCTCCTTGTCCAGCTACAATTTTTGTGGCCTGCTCCTCGTTAAAGCCTGCCTTCATCAGGGCGTCGTATGACTTTTTCATAAGGCGCGCCCCAATCTCAAAGAGCTCATCATTTTGTTCCATTTCCCGCATCATTTCGATCAGTTGTTCAAGCATGATACTCCTCCTTTGTGGTTGTGTTTCTCAGCTCAACAATTGGCTGGATAATAAAACATAGCATATTTCAGATAAAAAGTCAAGCACGGGAGTCAAAAAAATTTCAAAAAAGGGCTTATAATAAGGAAAATATTTGTGATTTTCTTTTCTGTTCCACCCAAATTGCGCTATGATAAAGCAAAGTTTGGTGATATAATCAAAATAGGTGAATGTTTAAAGTTTTAGCCAATGAACACAGGCGCAACTTCAGATATTCGGAAACGTTATCGGAAATAAATTATTTTTTTCTTTTATTTTTTTCTTTTTGATAACAATAATGAAGGGGGCGGATACGAATGTGATTGACGTGATTGAGGGGAATTAGGTATCCCCCGACTAAGTCGGGGGACGATTTATTTTAAAAAATATCATCCAATTTATTTCAAAATATGATCATTTTTTGGGCTAATATATAATCAAAAAGGCACTATTGACAAATAGTATACTCATACGGTATACTACTTACAAGTATACTAATTAAGTTAAGTACTACATATATGCCTTTTATCAACCGCCAACAAGAATTAAAGACACTTAACGAAAAATGGCGATCCAATCTTGCCCAGTTTTTTATTATTTACGGCAAACGACGCGTTGGTAAAACCGAACTTATCAAACAATTCATCAAAGACAAGCAGGCAATATACTTTTTGGCTGACAAACGCACGACCGCGGATCAATTACGAGAGTTGGGCCAAATCGTTGGTAGTTATTTTAAAGATGAGATATTAATCAAGAACGGCTTTGGCGACTGGATAGAGGCATTCTCATATTTAAAAACCAAAACAACCGACACATCTTTGGTTTTGGCGATAGACGAATATCCATATCTCACTGAAAACGACAAATCAACCAGCTCTCTTTTTCAAAAGGGCTGGGATGAATATTTAAAAAATACTAAAATATTTTTAATCTTGTCCGGATCAAGCATTGCCATGATGGAATCGGAAACATTGAATCAAAGCGCGCCCCTGTTTGGTCGCCGCACCGGTCAAATTTTAGTTGATCCACTAAATTTTTCTCAATCACGAAAATTTTTCCCGGAAAAGAGTTTTTCTGATTTTTTAAATATTTATACCATTACCGGTGGAATGCCCGCGTATCTTAAGCAGTTTGAAGGCGGCGGCGAAATGCCCGAAGAAATCAAGAAAAAGATTTTCAACAAAACCGCTTTTTTATATAATGAAGTGGAATTCACCCTAAAAGAAGAACTGCGCGAAACCAAAAACTATTTAGCGATTTTGCGCGCGATTGCGTTGGGGAAAAGAAAGCTAAGTGAAATCGTTAACGAGGTTGGGCTGGATAAAGCCACCACGAATAAATATATTTCCGTAATGATAAATTTGCGTCTGGTGGAACGCGAAGTGCCGATAACCGAGGATAGACCTGACAAATCGCGCCGGGGTTTATATAAAATTTCTGACAACTTTTTTGTTTTCTGGTTTCAATACATTTTTCCCTACAAAAGTTATTTGGAAATGGACAACTACGATTATGTGCTGGAGAAAATGTTTAGCGGATTAAAATATGACGACAATATAAATTCCGGTTTTAAGAGTATCACCGCGCAAGTTTACGAACGGGTCGCGATTGAGTTACTAGTTACTTGGCAAAATAAAATTTTTGCATTTGAACGAGTGGGTCGCTATTGGGATAGCGATTTGGAAATTGATGTGGTGGGCTTTAGTACGTCAGAAAAGAAAATAATTTTTGGCGAGTGCAAATGGTCGGAAAAACCGGTGGGAACAAATATTTACGAAGAGCTAAAAAAGAAGGCAGCCGAAGTGGACTGGAATAAAGACGACAGAAAAGAATACTATATTTTATTCAGTAAGAGTGGATTTACGGAGGAGATGGTAAAAATAGCGAAGATTGATGGGGTGTTTTTGGTGGAGAAGGATGTTTTGGTAGCCAAAGGCGCTTCACAGGAGAAATAATTTTTTGTTTTTTGGACATTAAAAAAAGCCTACTCCGAAGAATAGGCTGTGTGTTTGCTGAAAGTGATTGTTAGTAGTGTGCCCAGCAATCATTTTCCTCATCGTAGACCCAACCAAGTTTTGCCATCCGAACCACTTCTTCTTCGGGCATCTGTATGACTGTTTTGTCAAAATTGCTTGCCCAAATGATATCGTGACCAAATTGTGGCATAATATTTTCCTCGTATTTTGCGAGGATTTGTAGTCCGTGCATTACAACATTCTTTTCGGAAAAATCGAAATCATTTTCCTCAATAAGATCCTTGGCTCTTTCGATGTCCATAAGCTCCTCCTTTTGAACGGTATTTGTGCCCATTTATAGCAACAGTACAGTATGGCAGAAAATAGGGCTTATGTCAAGAGGAGCCAAAAAACAAAAAATTATTTCTTTTGGGCTCAAAAAAATGGAACATCGCAGAAAACCGAATATGAGGTTCAAAAAATTTGCACAATTATATTAACAAGGAAAGCAAATTTTTCCTCTGACAAAAGTCAGAACAAAAACTATCGCACAGCCGCCGGCCATTAGCTGAAATACTGCTTTTAGATGATAAGGTTCCATAATATGATTTTCCACAAACGAACCACCAAACCATATTAAAGACATTATTCCATAAATTTTTTTATATATATCATGCAATTTAACTCTAATAATCGTGAAATTAGCCACTTTTTACATAGATTTTCACGGTTATCTTGACAAAATAGTAAAAATAGTGTATAATATAGGTATTATTCACTGTTAATAATATATGCCAAAAACATTACATATTTTCAATATAATATCACAATTAAGAGAGAGGTTCTATACTGCGGCTATTGGAAAACAAGAGCTTTTAAAATTACTTAGTGAATCCGAAGTAGCTGAACAAGTATACAACTCTAACGCTATCGAAAACAGCACACTAACATTGGAAGAAACCGAAAAAATACTTTTACAAATAGATCTGGACCGATACATCACTGAACGAGAAATGTTTGAGGCAAAAAATTTAGCGCGGGTGGTGTCGTATATTGATCAAAGGGCCAAAGAGCAGGAACTTACTCCTGAAGTGATTTTGTCGCTTCATAAAATGTTGATTGCGAATATTCGTGATGATATTGCCGGCAGATTTAGAAAAGACAATGAATTCGTGCGTGTTGGCAGCCATATTGCTCCCAACCCCAACGAAGTGGTTGGCCGCATGGAAAAAATGCTATCCGAATATAATGCCACGAGTCATGAGAATATAATTAAAAGAATTGCGAAGTTACATTTGGCTTTTGAATACACTCACCCGTTTTGCGACGGTAATGGCCGTATTGGACGTGTTATAAATAATTATTTATTAATTCGAGAAGGATTTGTGCCAATAAACATCAAATTTATTGACAGAAACAAATACTACGAAGCATTTAGAGAATTTGATGCCAACGGCACGACTGTTATAATGGAAGAGATAGTCGGTAAGGCGCTTACTAATAGTTATTATAAACGACTTGCGTATTTGAAAGGCGCGCAAATAATGACACTCGCGGAATATGCGAAGGTGAATAAAATATCACATTCTAATTTGATCAACAAAGCTACTCGCCAAACAATAGAAGCTTTTTTAGAAAAAGGCGTGTGGAAAATTGGCGCCACACAAAACAAATAATCAAAAAATTTACATCACATGACAGCATATATGCGGTTCCGCTTCGCTTCACCCATATACCGTCGTTCACAAGCGACAGGACATCACATATCGGCATACGTTATCTGAAATTTTATTTGCCCTTAAAATTTATTTTTTGATGGCCCTTTTTTGAAATTTTTTAAAAAAACCGTCGTAACTCATAGAGTTTACGACGGTGATTACTGGCCTGCTTAGTGCTGACGCTAGGCGATGTTTTTTCTGACAATCTCGAGATTGGAAGCGAGGATTTCTTCCTTAACATCATCATCGATATCGTCCCATGCGTTGTCTAGTCCACGGCGACCAAACAGATCATCGAGAACGGCGAACAGGATTTTTTTGGCAGGGTCGGTCGGTTTTGCCTCGTAGTATTTCTCCTCAAGTAGCGATTCTTCCATGTCTGTTCTCCTTTTCGATTTTTTTGTAACTAGACGCCAAAATTAGCATCAAATTAGCATAACAGAAAACAGTAAGCCTGTCAAGCCTACGCAAAAAAAGATACAACCGAATTCAAGTCAACTGAAACCACTAATATGGTAAAATCATGGAATAACCATAGCTAGTGGAAATATGTTAAATGATATACTGTTGCGCAATTTAAAAAATAATTTTATTTGCTTGCTCATCCAAATTTGACATAATTTTTAAAATTTTATATAATTTAAGCATAAAAAAATAAATTTATGCGTAAAATAGATTT
>Ga0208373_1005644_pt1 | contig 10326 bp, 9 predicted proteins | sample RifOxyC2_FD_184036 | JGI IMG/M metagenome (GOLD analysis project Ga0208373, IMG submission 184036) | Soil microbial communities from Rifle, Colorado - Rifle Oxygen_injection C2 (SPAdes) | ecosystem: Environmental > Terrestrial > Deep subsurface > Rock core/Sediment | place: Rifle, Colorado... | reverse complement strand
CGCTCTCGCAGATGTTCCGGAGTTCGGTGCGGATGGTGTCCCTTGCCGCCCTGAACTCGTCGGAGATGTTCACGAACTCGTGGCGGGCGAAGAGGAAGCGCACCATGTGGTACGTTCTCTTTCTGCGGGGATCCTTGGCGTCGATGCGCTCCTTGTAGAATGCGTCGACCATCTCGTACCCAGCCGCTTCGAGTTCTTCGAGAAACTTTGCGAGGGAGCACTTCTCGGTTGGTTCGATGACTATGATTCCACCCGAGCGACTCTTGCGCTCTAAGCGCTCCTGTGAAGTTTCCGGACTTCGGCGCTTTACCGACGTCGGTATTGCGTCGGGATTTGTGAAGCTGAACTGTAACGCGACCAGACGGATGGTGCCATTCAGTGCGATCACGACGGACCTCCTTTCGACTGATTTATTTGTCTATTTCACTGCGTTTGTGCAATAAAAATAGTTTTTGAAAAGAGCCATACCTTCGTGCCTGTAGTATAGCAGATTAAGCTGTGTTTGTCAATATTAAAAATAGGAATTTAATATAAATTTAATCAAAACAAAAGGAGCCTTTTGACTCCTTATTTATTAATTTTAAATGGAATAAGTTTGGCTGGATGATGATTGAGGAAATAATTTGCCCAAATCTCTCTATCCATGTCTTCTTGATCGGCGTGAATCCATAAACCGAAAACGTGCTGAGTAAATAGTGGATGTTTTTTTAAAGAAATTTCACCAGACCATAACATCTCTTCGTGATTCTCTTTAGAATAAATAGTTAGATGATCACCATCTTCTAGAACATGCAACCCTTCATAAGAATGAAGTTCTGGGCAAGTAAGTTCGAATTCATGTTTGTCTGGGGCGCAAAATTTAATATTATCGGCAGAGGCTTTTGTTAAATAATCATCTGAATAGCTTTCTTTATCCCATATTAAATGACATTTTTTGCAAGTAAAAAGCGTGGTGTTGGGGGTGATAAATTTTTTATCCTGAAATGCCCAATAGCCGCCTTCGGTGCCTGTTTCTGAAAAGAATTCCAACACACCTTCCATCTTGTTCCCCTTTTTAAAGAACTTAAACTTAAATAAAGTATAAATTATTTCACTTTCTTAATCAAGAGAAATGGAAATTTCACCCATTTTTTCTTTAAAATGAGGGTATTTTTTTAGCTGGGGATCATCCAATAAAATTTCTCGAGCAGTTTTTTTAGCGGCATTAACCATCTTTAAATTGGCAAGGGAAGACATTGCAAAGTCGGGTATGCCTGACTGTTTTTCGCCAACAAACTGTCCTGGACCACGTAGCTTTAAGTCATATTCGGCAAGTTCAAATCCACTGTGAGATTTTACTAGTGCCTCCAGGCGATCAATTGTCTCTTGGTCTGTGGAATTTGTAAAAACGAAACAAAATGACTGCTTCTCCGATCTTCCAATGCGTCCTCTTATTTGGTGAAGTTGAGCCAAGCCAAACCTTTCAGCGTTTTCAATGATCATTAAAGTGGCGTTGGGTATATCTACGCCCACCTCTACAATAGAAGTAGATATTAAAATTTGGATTTTATTTAATTTAAAATCTTGCATTATCCTATTTTTTTCATCAGCCTTCATTTTTCCGTGTAACATGGCACAATTGAAATCGGGAAAAATATTTTTGGATAAATTTTCGAACTCTGCTTTTACCGCTTTTATTTCTGATTTTAAGTTTAATTTTTGTTGTGATAAAACTCGGGGCAAGTTTATTTCTTTTGAAAAATTGCCAACACTTTTCGGATTTTCTGCACTACCTATTTCTATTCGTGGACAAATCACAAAGGCTTGCTGGCCCTCTTTTAGTTTTTCTCTTAAAAATTCATATGCCACTTGTCGTTTTTTTAGAGAAATAATTTTAGTATCAATCTTTTTTCTGCCAAGAGGCATCTCGCGAAGCTGCGAGATGTCCAAGTCTCCATAAAAAGCGATAGCTAAAGTACGAGGTATGGGGGTGGCGCTAAGTGACAAAAGATGAGGGATTTTTTCCAATCCCGACTTTGTTCGCAGGGCTTTTCTTTGTTTTGTGCCAAATCTATGCTGCTCGTCTATTATGGCCAGTGCCAAATCTTGAAACTCTAAACTTTCTTGGATAAGAGCATGTGTGCCGATGACGATATCAATTTTACCTTCTTTTATTATTTTATAAATCTCACCTTTTTTCATTTTTAAAATCTCCAGTTTTCTGTCTTGAAGATTAACCATCATCTTTTCACTTGATGTGAGGAGGGCAAGGCTTATATTTTCTTCAGAAAATAATTTTATAAAAGATTCAAAATGTTGCCTTGCTAAAATCTCGGTCGGCGCCATTAAGGCCGTTTGTTTTTTTTCAAGCGCACTATTAAAGGCGGCTATGGCAGCCACAATTGTTTTACCTGATCCCACATCTCCTTCAACTAGGCGATTCATCGGCGTTGGCTTGGAAATATTTTGTAGAATTTCCCAGACGATCCTTTTTTGATCTTGAGTTAAAGAAAAGGGCAGTTTCTGGATAAATTTTTTAATCTCCTCTAAATGTATTTTAAGAGCTTTAGATTTTTCATTTTCTAAACTCTGGCGATCTTTTAATATGCGCAGTTGTATTTCAAGCATTTTTTCAAATGCAAATCTTTTTTGAGCGGCAATGCCGCTTCTTGCGCTGGAAGGGAAATGAATATTTTCTATTGAGATGTTTATTTTTGGCAGGTGATATTCTTGAATTGTTTTTATAGGCAGAGTCTCTGGGATATTTTTTGCTAAGTAAAGTAGAGAATCTATTTTTTTTCTTAGCCATTTGGACGAAACTCCTTTTGTCTCAGGATACACGGGCACTATTTTTCCTGTTTGGGTCAATTTGTTCTGTGAAGAGCTAATCTCAAAAGATGGGTGATACATTAAAATTCCATTTTTGTCGCTGGAAATTTTTCCGGAAGCGTTAATTTTCTCCCCAATTTTTAATGCTTTTATTAAATAAGGCTGGCCAAACCACATAAGGCGCAAAGAAAGGCCGCCCTGTTCTATTGTGGCTTGGGTTAAAATTCGATAATGAAAAGTTCTTAGATTGCGGACATTTTTTATAATACCTGACACCGTGGCTATTTCCCCGAATTTTAAATTTTTAATGTTTTTAATGTTGGAGAAATCATCGTATCGCGAAGGAAAATAAAAAAGCAGGTCTGAAACTTTCTGCAGACCCATGTTTTTTAAACGTGCAGCATAGGGCGCGCTCATTCTTGGAAGGTCGATCAATTTAGTTTCTGTGTTTATTTGTATTTTTTCTTTTATCATACAAATTCATTTTATCAGAATTTTTTATCTTTATCTATTCAATTATTTTATTAAAGATTATTTTTTTGATTAGTATTCTTGCTTGCCTGCCGGTAGGCCGGAATTTATAGCAGGGTTGACTAAGGCATAAGCCTTGCTTAGTATGAAAACAAGACTTTTTTTAGCTAGTTCTTTAAAAAGGAGAAATAAAGTGGAGCCGATTAGCGTTCAGGCAAGTAATTCCAAGCTGAATTTATTTAAATTCACTCCCAAACAATTGGCGGTTACATTTTTAAGCATGGCTCTCTCGATTTTTATTTATGCCTGGTTTTTTGGTTTTTGGCTTTCGTTTTTATTTATGGTGCTAGTGCTGGTACATGAGATGGGGCATGTCTTTGCTTGTCGAATTAAAAAAATGGAATCTTCGCCACCTGTTTTTGTGCCATTTTTAGGAGCTTTTATCACCTCTCCGGATCTTGAATCTGATAGGGAGAAAGAGGCTTTTGTGGGATTTGGTGGGCCATTTTTAGGAACTCTCGGAGCGCTCGCGCTTTTCGGACTTTGGATCGTCCTGCCTTCTCATCCTCCGGTTATGCTAGCAGCTAGTTGTCTTGCTACATTTATGAATCTTTTTAATTTTATTCCCGTGCGTCCGTTGGATGGTGGAAGAGTGGCTCAGATTATTAGCGATTGGTCTAAGTATTTGGGGCTTGTGATTCTTGTAGGATTTATAATGATTACCGTCTCTCCGATTTTGTGGTTTGTGTGGGTGCTCTTTTTAAGTTCAATTAGAATGAAAATAAAGCTTAGAATCTGGTTCGGATTTATTCTGGAAGCATTAATGATTTTACATTTTTTCATTCTTTGGTATCTTGGCGCTGGCGTAACTTTCTTTTGGTTCGCGTGCATTATTTTTGTTACCTGGATCAATCTTTCGCGAATGAGACAATATGTGGCATATAAATATATGCTCAAACACAAAGATAAGCTTACCGAAGAAACGCTTAAAAAAGTTGAAGCGGCTCTTGCCGTACCAACAAAGAAAGAACTTCCTCGAGCTCCTATGGGAGTTCGTGTTAAGTGGTTCTGCTATTATGTCGGCTTTTTGATTTTCACTTTGTTTTTAATGTTAATTCAATTAGAGCTTATTTTTCCTAGAATATAAAAAACAAAAACTCGGCAAAATTGCCGAGTTTTTTTATTTGTGTCCCCACGAGGAATTGAACCTCGATCTCAGCCTTCGCAGGGCTACGCTCTATCCTTTGAGCTATGAGGACATTTAGTTTATATGGATCCCAGTTGACCTGTCTGCCGGCAGGCAGGACTACGGGCGAGAATTTATATTCCCAAAAGTCTTCTTATTAAATCAATGCTTGATTTCTCCTCTTCTTTTTCCGGTAGATATTCTGATATTTTGCGATGGAGCATTACAGGATCGGCCTGTCCAAGAGGAATTACAATTTTAGTAGATAGCGTTTTTTTGCTTTTAAGCACCAAATCTTTAAAAAGTGGTGGATCGTATAATATCCAAAACGAAGAGAGGTCTGTGAAATAATAGCTTTCATTATCTATTTTTATGCCAGCATCGTTTACTTCAAAACGATGTTCTTTGGGCTTGGTGTTTCTTAGAATTATAATTAATACCAAGACAACTGCTATGACTAAAAGTCCCAGATAATTTTTTGTCCAGATTTCTACTAAGGCTAAAAATGCAAAAAAGGCTAGTCCACCCCAAATTGCTTTAGGGCTCAATTCGGTTTGTTTGTGGTCATTTGCCGACCAAATTATTTTTTGGGGAATTTTAACGTTTTCTTCAGCCATGGTTAGAGATATTTTTTAATAGCGTCTTCTATGCCCATCCCCCCTTCATCTCCTTTGGTTGGTATTTTTTCCCAGGCGTGAATTTTGACCTGTATTGGTCGCCCTTCGGAGTTGATGGTGTCTATTATAAAAAATTCTTGATCAGATGAGATATTCATTCCCAGATCTTTAAATTTATTAACGATGCCTTCTTTCCATTCTAAATGCTTCCGAGACTGTTTTGGATTTTCAGTCAACTTTTCAACTTTTGGTTTTTCGTGGTTCATATTTAATATTAAAATTTACGTTTATTTGACATCCTAATCATACATATTTTGTTTAAAAAAATCAATAAAAACTGGCCTTGTGGGCCAGTGTTCTTATCTAGTTTTGTTAATCGATGTTTTTCACGATGCGTATAGGCGTGCTATTTTGTACCATTTTTAATTCATCCTCATTTTCTGTTCCTGGAAAAAGCCAGAGATATAATTTTTTCGCATCTTCCAAGATGGGATTTTGTGGTTTGCCGTAATATTTTTTCTGCACCGTGTATTCATAGAATTCTATTTTTGATTTTGAGTCCGTATTGATTTTTTGTTGTGCGGTGCCTATTGATGCAAATATTAATTGGCATATCAAAAATAAAATCGCACACTTTATTGCGCGCATTATTCACCTCTATTTTTTAAAGAGCGCTTCATTTAATTTAATACCGCCAACAAATTAAAGCAAGATTTATCAAATGCTAGTAGGCTTCCATTTTTTGGTTTTTCAGTTTAGACTTATTGTAAATGGACCGTGAAGAAAGGGAGGTTCTTTAAAAATGGAAAAAATCGTCTATGCGGATGTAGTTATTATTGGTGCTGGGGTAGTGGGTTGCGCCATTGCTAGGCACTTATCGATAGTTAGACCAGGTAAAAAAATAGTAGTTTTGGAAAAATTAAATAGTATTGGCAAAGAAGCCAGTCATAAAAATAGTGGTATTCTGAATTTCGGACTTCATCAAAATCCAAAATTTTTGAAATCGAAACTCGCTAGATCTGGCAGTAAAAAAGCGGTTGAGTTTATGAAAAAGAACAATTTTCCAGTTGTAAATTACGGAATGATTATGGCTGTATCTGGTAGATCGTTTTTAAAAGACCCACTCTCTTTATGGTCTTTGGTGTTTTTGATGAATAGAGAAACAGATCAGAATATCAATTTTGATCTTCTGGCGTCTCTTAATTTGCACAAACTAGAGCCGAACATTAAAGCTTTTGGTGGAATATTCATCCCAAATATTTGTGTGATTAGTCCTGATCAATTTATTTATGCGCTTTATGAAGAAGCGGTTGAAAAAGGTGTCGAATTTTTTATAAATAGTCCCGTGAAAGATATGTACGCTCTTATTAAATATCATTGCGTGTTTACTCCTTCTTGCACATTTCGTGCTCCGATTGTAATAAATGCAGCTGGACTTTACGCAGATGAGATCGCGCGTATGGCTGGATTTAAGCAGTATAAAATTTATCCTTGGCGAGGGGAGTATTATGAGGTGATGGGAGAAAAAAGAAAATTGGTAAAACATTTAATTTGTCCTGCTGTCTCGCATTGTTTTTCGAACAAAGAAATTTGTTTTAGTCTAAACAAGGACGGGAGACTATTTATTGGTCCAAACCTTCGATCAGTTCCGCGTAAGGATTTTTATGAAGAAGACAAAACATCAGTTGAAGTTTTTTTGAAAATGGCTAAAAATTTTTTTCCGCAGCTCGAAAAACAAGACTTGAAATGGGCGTATTCAGGCATTATGCCAAAAATAACCAATGACAACAAAGAAAACGATTTTATTATCAGACTAGACAGGCCATCTCCGCCAATGGTTAACTTAATAGGCATTGAATCATCTGGCGTTTCTTCGGCTATGGCAATCGCGCAATACGTTGATTATCTCCTAGCTAAATATTTTTAAAAAATATAAAATCCCGCTTTTACGAGCGGGATTTATTTTTTCGAAAAGTTGTCCTCGTGTGATTCTTGGCGGTGGGGGTGAGATTCGAACTCACGATACCCTTTCAGGTATAGCAGTTTTCAAGACTGCCGCCTTAAACCTCTCGGCCACCCCACCAATTCTTCGCATATTGACAACACTTTAATATTTATAATATACTTCAATTCGGCAAATTTACAAGCCAACAATTAAAGGAGGAGAGTTGAGCGATTTGGAAAAGGTTCGACGTAACATGAAGCCGTGGAAAAATCATCTTTTGAATTTTCGTCACAAAGGCAAGGCATCAGAAACTTTTTATTCCAAAAAATATTTGAAAAGATCTAATGCTCGAAAAATTCGTCATAACCCAGTTATTGATGAGATTGAAGAAAAAATTTGGGAGGAAGTTTTCTTGGATACGCCAGATTATTTTATTCCCCAAAGACGCGAACCTTTTCGTTTTTTGCTTATCTTTCTCTAAAAACAAAACCCCGATTCAAATTTCGCAAGTAGGCGAATAATGAATCGGGGCTTTATTATTTTAAAAATTATTCTAAGCCGGGCATTTTTATTTTTTTACCATTAAGAAAATCTATAAACATCTTTTCTCCATTCTCCTCTTCTTCGGTCGTGGGATTTCTTTCTGGTATAAATACTTTCGAGCAGAGGTATTGAAATGAGAGCATGTCTTTCTGTTGCTGCGGGGAAAGTTTGGCGAAATCTTCAACTTTTTTATCGGGATTAGTGATAAATTTAGCAAGTTCTTCTAAAACTTTTTTTAAGCGAAATCTTTTGATGATCAAGGCCGCATTAAGTTTGTGCCTGTCATCTTCTGGCTTGGGAATATATACAGCACCTTTTTGATCCAGTATTTCAAAATATGGCGCGAAAATTTCTGCTAGTTTGCTTTTTTTGAAAATTTCTAACACTTCTTCGATTCCAGGCTCCGAAGAATATATTGATGGAACGCAATCGTATTTATCCTGGCGCTTTTTTAAATTTAAAACACTAACCATTCTTCTTACAAGTTCATAGCTTGTGTCGTCAGTCAAAAAATCAACATCATCTAAATCGCCTTCATTTAATTGCAAATATTCAATATCTGCCACAAGCTTAGTTATTAAGGGTGCCGTTATCAAGTTATAAGTATTTTTTTCGGAATTTAATTTAAAAGATTTTGGTATGTGGAAATTTTTGTATTTTTTTAAAGCATCAAAATAAACAGAAGATAAATTTTGAAAGATAGTCGTAGATTTTTTTTGTTTGAATTCATCCAGCATTGAAAGTTGATCGGGCAAGTGATTTTCTGATAGATGATCTTCTCCAATGTGGATAAAAATCCTGCTCCCCGGATTTTGTCTTGAGATTCTTTGCAGATTTGACGCTATTTTTCTATCAGTTTCATGAAGACCATTTTCTTTTCGGTCCGTATTTATTCCGCATACCCGCATGCCAGATTTCTTGGCAGTTTCGAGCATGTGTCTATATGCTGGCCAGTGTTGGGGGTTGTCCCATTTTTTAAATTTTATTTTTTTTAAAAAATCTTCCTCGCCTATTTTTCCTGACATATAATCATCTAGGGCTTTTTGTCCGGATTTTGAATGCTCGACAAATTCAATTGCCAGTACAGATGGCCTATCTGATGTTTGAGACACCTTTTCAATTATCTCGGCCACAGAATCCTGGCTTTTGCTTAAGTGGTGATAGTCTCCCAAAAAAACCAAGTCAGAATTTGCGGCCGATTCTGTTACCTCTTTTTCTTCAGCCGGTACCGCGATATCTCTTTGTGCGCATTCAAATTCATCTAAATACCTGGAAGTTTCGGGGTTTAATTCTCTGTTATCTAAATCTTCAAGTGATTTGCCAAACCATTTTGCGGTTTTTATTAAATTATCTAAAATGCTCTGCTCATTTTTGGTCAGCGGTTCTTTTCTCTCCTGAAATTCGTCAGGCAGATCTTTTGGTTTTTCTTGGAGGGGGACTTGAGGAGGTTAAATTGTTCAGATGGATTAAGCATATTTTGATACTGTAATAATACCACATTTTAGCATTTTGTCAAATAAAATACTTTAAAATGCACCAGATTATTAAGAGTTTATGAACTTGCTTTTTATTTTACCCGTTTATTTCATCAAGAACTTCAAGCGCTTTTTGTATTTCATCTAAAACAAGCCTTCTTTCTTGTTCTTTTTGAGCATTTTTATATTTTTCAATAAGTTGCGGATCTAGCTGATCAAAATTGTCAGCATATTTTTCTATCCACTCTATGGCACAGACGTTTCTTTTCTCTGCGTCATTCATTTCTTTAATTTTGCAAAATTTCTCAATTAATAGTCTCTGCACCTCGTATCTGTTTGCCTTTTCTACCGGGAGTGTTTTTTTTGAATCTAAATTTTCTTTGTTTTCTTTCATAATATTTTATTTTTTAATATCTATTGTTAACAAATTTAGGCTGACGTTTGGGGGGTAATTTTGGTACCGGAGAAATCGGCAAAGTTTTTCTGATCAAACGCTCAATGTCGCGCAGTTCTCTGCGCTGATCTGGCATGACCAAGGAAATAGCATGACCGGAAACTCCGGCTCTGGCCGTGCGTCCAATGCGGTGTATATAGTCTTCGGTGTTGGTTGGTAAATCATAATTTATAACAAGTTCAATGCCCGTAACGTCAATGCCGCGTGAAGCTATGTCGGTGGCAATCAAAACTCTATATTTGCCTGATTTAAATCCGGCCATGGCATCTTTGCGTTGTAAAAGAGAACGGTTGGAGTGAATTTCTGTGGTGCTGTGGCCCATGTCTTTGATGGCTCGGGCCAATTTTTTAGCGCCATATTTTGTTCTGGTGAAAATAAGAGTCGCGCCCAAGTATTGCTCTAAAAGTTTATCCACAAGTCTAGTTTTATCAAGTTTGGAAATAATAAATATTTCCTGAGTTAAGTGTTCAGCGATTGATCCAGTTGGCGCAACCTCAATGCGAATGGGCAGTTTTAAAAAACTAGTCGCCATTTTCATGATTTCCGGTGGCAGGGTGGCAGAAAAAAGCATTGTTTGGCGTTGAGCGGGCAGTTCTTGAAAAATTCTCTTAATTTGCGGAGCAAAACCCATATCGAGCATGCGATCAGCTTCATCTAAAACGACTATTTTAACATTTCTTAGGCTAGCTGTTTTTTGTTGCAAGTGATCATTCAGTCGGCCGGGAGTGGCGATAATAATATGCGGATTACGGTTTAGGGCCTGGATCTGCGGACGTATTGGAGTGCCACCGATAAGCACAGCTGTTCTTAGCCCAAATTTTGAACCC
>Ga0208373_1005642_pt1 | contig 10328 bp, 12 predicted proteins | sample RifOxyC2_FD_184036 | JGI IMG/M metagenome (GOLD analysis project Ga0208373, IMG submission 184036) | Soil microbial communities from Rifle, Colorado - Rifle Oxygen_injection C2 (SPAdes) | ecosystem: Environmental > Terrestrial > Deep subsurface > Rock core/Sediment | place: Rifle, Colorado... | reverse complement strand
CGCTCCACTCCGTCGGGACATCGGACACACAAGTACGTTGTACGAAATAAATTTTTTATCCTTTTTTATATTTTCCCGTGGTGATTGACGAATATTGAGGCGAAACAAAATTTTTCCAATTAATTTTAAAGGGGTATTAGGTGTTTTTCGCCTGTGCGAACAGGCAAAAAACCGAATTTATTTTATGGGGGAAATACGATATAATAAATTATGAATAAATCATTTACTATTCACGACTTACCCAAAGAAGAGAGACCTCGCGAACGGTTAATTAAATTTGGCGAACAAGCTTTGTCGGCTCAGGAATTATTACAAATTATTTTAGGTCGTGGCATTGCTGGTGAATCGGTTGTAATCACAGCACAAAAACTACTATCACAATTTGGTAATCTTCAACAACTGGCTGAGGCAAGCATCACAGAATTGTCTTCTGTCAAAGGAATTGGACCGGCCAAAGCAACCCAAATAAAAGCTGTTTTTGAAATTGGACGCCGAATTTCTACTCAAACCCCTTCTTACAAGAGCAAAGAACTTACCGACCCAAAAAAGGTGTACCAGTTGATAAAAGGCAAACTCTCGGATTATCACAAGGAGCATTTCTACCTTATTGCTCTTAATATTAGGCATCATTCAATTGCTGAAATTTCAGTTGGTAGCTTAGATGCCAGCATTGTTCACCCTCGTGAGGTATTTGCAGAAGCTATCAAAAACAAGGCGGCATCAGTAATATTTGTCCATAACCACCCGTCCAGTAATCCCGAACCGTCTAAAGACGATTTAATAATGACAAACAGATTGGTGGATGCTGGTAAAATTCTCGGGATAGAAGTGATGGATCACATTATTGTGACAAAAGACGGAAAAATCCCATTTTTCAGTTTTAAAGAAAAGGGGTTAATATAGCATTATGTCAAAAGGTGATAAAAGAAATAAAAAACCCTTGGTTCTTGATTTATTTTCAGGCTGCGGCGGACTTTCTTTTGGATTTGAAAAAGCCGGTTTTAAAATTATTGCAGGGGTTGATAATTGGAAAGACTCACTTGTTACATTCGAGAAAAATCATCACGATACAAAAACCATTTTACTAGATCTAGGCAAATTCAAACCCGAAGAAATCGCAAATAAAGTAGGCAATAAAATTGATGTAATCATCGGCGGCCCGCCATGCCAAGGCTTCTCTATTTCTGGAAAACGAAATCCTGACGACCCAAGAAACAATCTTTACAGAGGTTTTGTCAAAACAGTTGCGTATTTTAAACCCAAGGCGTTTGTTCTTGAAAATGTCCCGAATCTTGTTTCTATGTCCGGAGGAAAAATCAAAGACCAGATTATCAAAGATTTTTCTGTCCTTGGCTATGATGTTAAATACAAAATTCTTCTCGCTTCTGATTATGGTGTGCCACAAAATCGTCGGCGCGTCGTCTTTGTTGGCGTTTTGGGACAGAATAATTTTGAATATCCACAAGGAACTTCATTAAAAAATAAACAGACATGTTTTGATGCATTATGCGATTTACCAGAAAACAGCATCGCGGATGGTACAGTGAATAATGTAAAACCAAAATCTGACTACCAAAAATTAATGAGAACTAAAATTAATAAAATATATAATCACGAAATTTCTCAACACAGCGAAAAAACCATTTCAACCATTGCGCTTGTTCCAGATGGTGGCAATTACAAGAATTTACCAGAGCATCTTAAAAAAACAAGAAAGGTCCATATCGCTTGGACGCGCTATAATAGCAAAAAACCCAGCCCAACAATCGATACTGGACACAGACACCATTTTCACTATCTCTACAACCGCATTCCGACAGTTAGAGAATCGGCAAGATTGCAATCGTTTCCAGATAATTTTATTTTCCAAGGATCAAAGACAAGCCAATACAAACAAGTTGGAAATGCCGTGCCTCCACTATTGGCAGAATCTTTAGGAAAACAACTTATAAAATTATTTAAATAAACTGCTATGTACAATGTGCCAAACGAATATTATTACAGACTGCACCATGTAAGACCACGATTCAAAAATGATGTTGAGAGTGTATTGTTGTATATGGCAACAGAGATTTCTCGTCTCGAGCCAGAAAATAAAGACGATTTCAACAACAAGCTCAACCAAGTTATAAAACTTTATCCAGGCAATGCTTCAAAAACATTAAAAACAATAAATAATTGGCGGACGGAAATATCGTCACTTTTTGGACTACTTGAATATGATGGTGACATAGTTAAGCCGAGTAAAATGGCAGTTCTTCTGGCAGAAAACCAAGATTTAATCGAATTTTTTCGTTATTTTCTTTTTTATTTTCAATACCCAGGTGGGCATTTAAAACCGCAAGAAACCGCTGAATTTATAAAAAAAGGCATCAAATTTAAGCCAGCAAGTTATTTGATACAGGTATTTTTTGAAGGTCAAAAAATTGAAGGCGACAAAAAATTTGGAATTACAAAAGCTGAAGCGACACACTGCATTTTTAATGATCTGAGAGTTACCAGGGACGCAAGAAGCCCGGCAGAAACAGCCAAGTTGATTTTAAAAAATAGGGCGGCAGAAACCGAGTATGATCAGGGTGGAGACATTACACGATACGCTGGTGACATTATGGACTATATGGAACTTGCCGACCTCACCACCTTAAGACCTAACTATCAATACTATTTAAACAATACCCACTTAGAAACTTTGCACGCATTTGTTAATAGTGTTGAATATTTCCAATCTTATGAAGTGATGTATAGCGACACTAAAATATCAGCGTCGGATGTTGCCGAATCACAAGATGCGTGGTTTGCGTATGTGAATAAACAACTTAATTCTAGTATATTTGAAGCGGACGTTGCTTCTATAGTTGGAGAAATGGGCGAAAAAGATGGCATGGCGAAACAATCAGAATTTATTTTGGAATTACTAAAGAAAATTCAAAAAAATACGCACAGAGAGGAAAAAGTCAAAACGAAAGAAATTGGGGATGTTGGTGAATCCATGGTTATAGAGCATGAAAAAAACCGGCTTACAAATTTGGGTCGCCAAGATATTTTGCATATGATTCAAAAAATTCCTGAAAAATTCGCTGTTGGCTATGACATAACTTCTTTTGAAGGGATTAATGATTTAAGAAGACTTATTGAAGTAAAAACAAGTATAAGCAGAGGAAAACTTTCGAGTACAAACTTTCATATGACACCCAGTGAATGGAGCGCTGCAAATTCTCACCGGTCAATCTATTTCATATATAGATTAATGATTTCAAGCCAAGCTGTAAGTCTTTTTATTATCAAAGATCCTGTTGGCAAATATAAGGCAGATTCGCTAGGCATGGTTATTAGAGACGGGGCTGATATAAAATATTCAGCAAGGTCTGGCAATTGGGACAAACTAATAGTATGAAAAATAAATATACCGTAGCATCTTTATTTACAGGTTGTGGCGGAATGGATTTAGGCGCCGAGGGTGGTTTTATTTTTTTGGGTAAAAAATATCAAAAACTAAAAACAAAAACCATCTACGCCATGGACTTTGACGCGCCCATTTGCGAAATTTACAATGCCAACTTTCCAATAAAATGCGAGGTGAAGGATATACGGAATCTAACAAGCGCCGATGTACCCCAACATGATATTTTAACTGGCGGTTTTCCATGCCAGTCATTCTCCGTTATCGCCCAAAATCCGAAAAGACTCGGATATAAAAGCGAAAAAGGCCAACTTTTTTTTGAGATGTGCCGGATATTAAAAGAAAAAAAGCCGGCTGTTTTTATTGCTGAAAATGTAAAGGGTATTCTTTCTGCGAATAAGAACGAGGCCTTCCCATTGATTTTGGACGAATTTAAAAAATCTGGGTATCATGTTAAATTCAAACTTCTAAACTCAGCCCACTTTGGCGTTCCACAAAAACGCGAAAGAGTTTTTATTGTTGGATTTAAAAATAAAAAAGCCTGTGATAGATTTACTTTCCCAAATCCTGTTTCGTTGAATAACCCGGTTTCAATTTCAAAAATAATTATTCCAGAAGATCAAGTAGAAGAAAAATATTACTTTTCCGAGAAAGCCGTGCAAGGGATGAAAAATACAAAGCATTCTAAAACAATGAATAAAGGCAGGGCGCAAAAAATTAACGAACCATGTAACACTGTCGGTGCACATTTGTCTAAAGTTAGTTTAAACAGTACTGATCCAGTTCTATGCATCAACGGAAAATACAGAATGTTTACCCCTCGCGAAGTTGCTAGAATTCAATCATTTCCTGAGAATTTTAAATTATCTGGCACAAAAGCTACAAATTACAAGGCGCTAGGCAATGCGGTTGCGCCGGTTGTAATGTGGCATGTAACAAAAAAAATTATCAAGGCACTGGAAAGTTAAAAAATCAAGATTATAGATGACGAATATTGATTCAAAGAGTAAGGAGGTACATCCTTTGGATATAAATAAAATCCCAAAAAATAGCGCCAAAAGTGGCGTTATTTTTGTATACCACAAGTCTGTTGATAAGTTTGACTTGACTTATTCTATTACATAGTATAGTATTACCAGTATGGGAACATATCATAATGTAATTAATAATTAACATGAAACTGCTAGGAAAAACAATACTTTACGACTTTAAAGATAAGCACGCCGACGCCAAGCCTAGTATTGAATCGTGGGAAGCTGAAGTTGAAGAAGCACAATGGAACAACCCTCACGAGCTTAAACAGAGATACCCAAAAGCCAGTATTTTAGGAAAGCTGAGAGTGGTTTTTAATCTTTGCTGGAATAAATATAGGTTACTGGCAATGATTAATTACAAAAATAAAATAGTATTGGTAGAAAAAATTGGCACTCACAAGGAATATAACAAATGGGATATAAATTAAATGATATGAATAAAATTAAATTCATAAAAACTGCAGAGGATTATACGGAAGCGCTCAAGCTAGTTGAAACGCTTATGATTAGCGACCCAGATGTAAATTCAGATGAAGGCGAACAACTTGCCTTGCTTAGTGCTCTTATTCAAGATTATGAATCACGATCCTTCCCCGAGACACTCCCCAACCCCATTGATGCTATTAAATTTAGAATGGACCAAGCCAATCTAAAGCCAGTAGACCTAATTCCTTATATTGGAAGCAGAAGCAGGGTGTCCGAAATTCTTTCAGGCAAACGTCAGCTTACTCTAGAAATGATGCGAGCATTGGAAATTGGCTTAGGTATACCGGCTAAAGTACTTATAAAAAAACCAGACATGAGCGAGAACACAGGGGTCAATTCGGAATATCAAATCTGGGACAATCGGCTTGTGTCCGAAATGGAATCTCGAGGTTACTTTGGCAGTAAATCGCTAAAAAAGCATAGTAAATTAGAATTACTAAAAGACTTTTTTTCTTCAATTAGTGCTCAGCCACAAATGGCAGTGATGTTACGTAAATCCAATTACAGATCGTCCCCACTTACTGATAAACGAGCATTAATTGCTTGGTCAAATCGTGTTATTCAAAAAGCAAATAATATAAAGGTGGCTAAAAAATACAATGACGGATCAATTGATCTTAATTTTATGCAAGAATTTGTAAAATTTAGCTCTCAAGAAAATGGTGTGATTTTGGCGCAGAAACATCTCAAAGATATTGGTATTATTTTAGTGATTGAACCACACTTTTCTAAAACTTATTTAGACGGAGCCGCGATTCTTGCAAATAAAGAAAATCCGATTATAGGGCTAACTCTAAGATACGATCGGCTGGATAATTTTTGGTTTACATTGATGCATGAATTAGCTCATATTTCTCTGCACCATGATAAACATATCGATTTCTTTTATGATGAGATAGAAAATGTTAAGGGGGTGGAGATTGATCAAAAAGAAAAAGAAGCTGATGTTTTAGCGAGAGAGGCTCTTGTCCCGTTAAGTAAATGGGATGCTAGCCCAGCAAAATTAATACCGTCACCTATGGCCGCCCAAAGCTTAGCCGATGAGCTTGGTATTCATGTTTGTATTGTCGCAGGAGTAATGAGATATGAACACAAAAATTACTACTATCTTAATAAAATGGTTAATGATTACAAAGTTCAAAAATATTTTAAAGATGTAACATGGAAAAAATAATATGTATAACTATAAAAATTACACTCCCATTTTAAGATGGAGAGCAGCCGAGAAGACAGCTGTTGATAAGTTAAGTCCAGAAGATAAGAAGAATATCGTCCCCTTAATTGAGCTACTAATGCCTCAGCCCAAGAATGTTGATCAAAATAAAACAGCAAAAGATCTACTTAACGAATCTGTCGAACAATTTCAGAGCAAATTGTTTGAAATACCAGAACAAATAAAAAAATATTGGGGTAATGACCCAATATTTATTGATGTCCAACTTATTGATGGTTCAATCCGAGCAAAAGCTTTGGAAGATCTACTCAATAATTGCGCCAACTTAGAGATTTCTATTATCCCCGTTATAAACTTAATGCCAACCCTTGGCACAAATGCTGATGTTGATACAAGATGTATCGCCGTTGAATTTTCTAAAAAAAGTGGTAATGGACTATGTATTAGAATAAACAAATCTAACCTTGACGAAAAATCACTTCCAACAGACGTGAATAGTTTTATTAGCGAAAATGCGTTGGATATAAAAAATATCGACTTGGTGGTCGATTTTAAAATAATTGATGATAATGTTAGTCTAGAATATGTTTTAAATAAAATAAAGATAATACCTTATACAAAAGAATGGCGAAGATTTATATTATCCGGAGGATCGTTTCCAAAAGATCTCTCTATGTTTGCAAAACATAATCAATATAATGTTCCGAGAAAAGATTGGTTAATTTGGAAAGATTTGATTACTAAATTAGAAAGAGCCCCTTCCTTTTCTGATTATACAATTCAGCATCCACTCTACACCCCAACCAAAATTCAGATAATAAATCCAAGCGCAAGTATTAGATATACGCTTGAAGATAATTGGTTGGTTATTAGAGGCGAGGGGTTAAGAAATCCTAAAGGGGCAGGTTTTAAACAATACCCAGCATTGGCCTCTCTACTGACTAAACAGAAAGAATTTAAAGGTGGAGATTTTAGTTTCGGTGATAAATATATTGCAGAAAAAGCTATAGATATAAATACAAAAAATACTGGTAATCCAAAAACTTGGTTGCAGGCAGGTATTAACCACCATATGACATTAGTGGCGACTCAGATCGCCAAGTTGCCCTAAAAAAAATTGTTTCTCTAACTTTTTTACCTAAAGTTTTTTGATCCAAGACTGTTAATAATTTAGAGTAGATTAAATCTTTTGATTTTGAATGAAATCCATTTGCCTCGTCCATTTCCTCTAATATTCTAAGGGCTTCTTCTTTCCACAGAAGTCTGACTATGGATAGTTTATTTTGTTCCTCATTAGTTTCTTCTTCTCGGATAGTATTAAAAGTAACCGCTCCGTTTTTGTCTACCTTTGCCACTACAACGCCCCACCAATCTGGAATCATTTTTATCGCTTCATACAAATGACTTTTACCAACTACCAATGTCATTTTATCAAAAACGGAATTATAAACTTCAATTTGTTCAGGTAGCCTAAGCAAGGTATCCAAATCGCTTTTTATTTCGTAACCGTGCATGATTCCGTTTACAACCGCAATATCAACTCTGGCGTTACCATGGTGCACACCTAGCTCCTCTATTATTCTAACTTTTTTATCTTTTGAATGTCGCAACGCCAAAACTTCCTTGAGAACAGTGCGGATCATCATGTCATTTGTATTGTTTGTATTGTTTGTCTTGTATGACATATTTCTTATTTTTACTTAAAATATTCTCTACCAATATTATACCACATATTCTCAATTTTATGAACAATAATGCATCGCTCGTGGAAGTAATAAAATGACTAACAATGGCTTGATTCCAACTCAATTTTTTGATAAACTGCCTACAATGGCTAAAGATCAATCAAAGTATTTGTATTAAGACAACATTTAAAAAAGTGCCACAGTTAAGCCAAATAATGTGTTTTGTCTTTTGGGCATTCACCCCTCGCCCCTCTGCCCAAAATCCAAAACGGAAAAATTTTGTTCGCGATTAATAATAGCGAAACGGCGACACGGGAAAATATAAAAAACGACAAAAAATTTACATCGTACAACAGCCGATATGCGGTTACACTCCTCGTTCCTCGTCGCTCCACCCATATTTGCTAACGCAAACATCGCATATCGGCGTACATTATGTGAAATAGCCAGAAATTTCTTTATTATTTTTTAAGATTTTTTTGGCAATTTATTTCGGTCGAACATAACTTGTGATAAAATGTAAACAGTTTAATAATTAACCAACATAATTATGAGATCACCAGAAATGGGCATGGGTTCGCCCGAACAAAAAACACCCGAACAGAAATATCAAATGGTTACAGAATTGGGTAGCTTGCTTCACGACGAATGGCGAGCTCCCCGAAAACAGAAAGACGGTTCTTTCGAGCCAAGAATCAAAAAAACTAAAGATGAGGCATGGAAGGCGGCTCATAGCGTAGAAGAAGTGGATATCGCTAACACATCCTTTGCGGAACTTCCGGCAGACTGGCAAGGCGAAAATAGAGCCGCCGCAGAAATTGCCATGAATGCGGTATTTCAAGCGACTGAAAGTGGTCGCGCTTTGGATGAGTCTTTTGTGGAAGAAGCCAGTGCGATAGTTCATGACAAATGGCTCGAAAGAAATGGAGAATGGGCACCAGCAGAACAAAAGAAACCTTTCGGGGAGCTCGCCGAAGAGGAAAAAGAAAAAGATCGCGTGCAAGTCAGAAAAGCAATCGGAATTTTTGAAGCAAGCAGATAAATTGCCAAAAAAAATAATAATAAGGAAAAGAAATTTCCGTCTACATCACATAACAGCGTGTATCTGGCTATGGAAAATTGGCGTCAATTAAATCCTTAAGGAGTGCCAATTTTCCTCCGCCCAAATTTTCATCCCTTAATTTGATGAGGATTTGGGTGGAGTTCAATTAAAAAGCCTGCGTCTGATAATCAATGTTTATCACGTTTAATCGGGATGAAAACTTCAGATACACGCAAACGTTAGACGAAATTGCAAAAAGTTTTATAAAATTTTTTATACAATAATATGGCTAAATCCTTAAAAATCAATCATGTCACTGTTCTAGTAAGTGATAAAGAACGGGCTGAAAAATTTTATACTGAAGTATTGGGGCTTGAAAAATTTGAGGTTGGTAAATCATTGTGGATAAAAATTGGCGACCAAAACCAGTTTATCCATATTACGGACAACTCTGGCGAGCCAAAGCCAAACACTTTTTATCACTTTGCAATTGAATTTGATGATTTTAAAAACTTTATTAAAAGTGTAATCGACAAAGGTGTGGACGTGTTTGACTTGGGCAAGGAGAGAAATAAACATTCAGTGAATACCAACCTTGATAATCAAGGTCGCCAATTTTTTGTGCTGGATTACGACGGCAATATGATTGAATTAGTAAGTGCTGGTGAAAAATTTTTCAATCCCCAATAAACTTTTTGCAACATCGTCTAACAGCCCATATCTGCAAGGGCTAAAGCCACATCTCAATTCACTTCGTTTCATTGAGACGTCAGATATGGGCAAACGTTAGGCGAAATTGTGCCACACTAATCAATCAAAATTATGGCAAACGATAAAACACATCGGGGAAATACCAGCCAATTCTATGTAGCGGCTGAACTTTGTCGTAGAGGGCTTGTTGCTGTAGTCACGATGGGCAACTGCCCAAATACAGACGTTCTATGTAGCAACAAAGAAGGAACAAAATTTGCCCATATTCAAGTAAAGACATTTCGGCCTCGCGATAAAGATTGCAGTGTCGGAATGAAAGCTGAAAAAATTTACGGCGATAATTTCTTCTGGGTTTTATGCGGAATACCAGAACCTGATGACAAAGACCAAACTTTCAAATATTTCATTATTTCCTCAAAAGAAATGGGCCGAAATGTCCGGGAATCATTTGAATTATGGGCAAAAACACCCGGCATGAAAGGGCAAACTCGTAACCAAGAAAATACTTTTAGGGCAGTTGCCCTTCCGCCAAGAAAAGATTTGAATGGCTGGGATATTTCCCCTCATCTAAATAACTGGAAATTGATCGAAGATAAACTAAAATGACCGTGTGGCACAACAACGCCTAACAGCGCGTATCTGGCTACACTTCGTTTCGCCCATATTGCTCCTTTCAGTCGCAACATCAGATACACGCGAACGTTAGCTGAAATATTTTTTTGTCTTTTTGTGGTAATTTAAAGTTTTGTGATTTGAATAGGGACAGAAAATTTGATTTTTTATTTATTTAAAGAGG
>Ga0208373_1005641_pt1 | contig 10330 bp, 10 predicted proteins | sample RifOxyC2_FD_184036 | JGI IMG/M metagenome (GOLD analysis project Ga0208373, IMG submission 184036) | Soil microbial communities from Rifle, Colorado - Rifle Oxygen_injection C2 (SPAdes) | ecosystem: Environmental > Terrestrial > Deep subsurface > Rock core/Sediment | place: Rifle, Colorado... | reverse complement strand
CATGTTAATTTCCTCCTAAATATATTGACGGCTACAGTTTATATATCTTTCGTTGATAAACTTAATTGTAGCAGATAAGATATTAGTAGTGACTATTTAAGAAGTAGCGTAGTTAACTATGAGCAGCGGTGGCTTTGAAATCTGAGAAAGGAGTCAGGACTAATGTTGTTTCTGAATATCTTGTTTCAATATCTGTAGAAGGAGTCATTGATTTTATTTGTCTTGGTCTGAGTCTTATCTGGTGAAGATACCAGTCTTGTATGGGGTTAAGTTCTCTTGCTGGCAGTTCAGTATCTGAATGGTACATAGGGTGTATTTTCATGTTTTTTCTTCCAATTTTAGCTATTTAAATATTTACAAATTGATTTCAGTTTTCACTGCGGAAGGGGCTTCACCGCCATGCCAGGTGTAACGAGGACGGACACGAATTGGATAAATTCTTTCTGAGTTGTCATCGAGGACTATGGCTGAACCTTTAAGACTTGGGAGGTCATCTATTGATTGCTTAATGTTTTCAAGTAAATAGGTTTGCATTATTTCATTTAATGCTTCTATATCTGGCTTTGCAGTAACTCTATGGGCTATTACTATGTCCGATTGAGTCATTGCATCCATGTGGATTTGTCCTGGTTGTTGGGTTGCCATTACCAGAGATATTCCAGGCTGTCTTCCTTCTCTTAGAAGTTGGATTAGGGCATCTGTTGCAGGAGTTTTTCCTATTCGGGGGAGAAACTCGTGACATTCATCAACAAATATCCAAACTAGTGGATCATCTCTCGTGTTTTTATAGGAGAGATAATCTTGTCCGTGTTGGATTGATGAGATTTCTTCTTTTTTTCTTGCATCTACTCTTGAAGTAAATATTTTTCTACAGACTAATGAGATTACCAGTGCTCTAACGTTGAATGAACCTATTGAACTGTATACGGAAGTGTCTAGAATTGAAGTTATTCCTGCTGTAATGAGGTCTTTTATTTCTGTTCCTCCTTCTTTTGCGAAAATTCCCCAGGATTCTGCTGCTTGAAACAATGATTCTGCTTGAATTTTTGTTTCAGGAGTTGATTTTGTGTCTTTTGAAATTTCTGTTTGAATATCTTTTAGATTAAAATCAGATTTTGATTCCTTTATTCTTGATAGTGCTCGTTCAATTAGTACTGCAGGGAGAGAAGTGAATTCTAGGCCAAAGACAGATAGCCAGTCTTCAGCGTTTAACTCTGAAGCTTTTAGTGCAAAGGTTTCATCGAATGGAATTCCTTGCTTTTGATAGGCTTCGATTTTTCCGAATGGGATGAAGACTTTGACTGGACATTTTTTTGTCTTTAGTTCCCAGCTATCTAGCAAAGATTTTTCTTTTTCGTTTTCAAATTTCATTGTCCAGAAAATTCCCATGGTGTCAAAGATTAATGAGGCGATGTTTGAGGAGCTTTCAGTTGGCAAGTTGGATAGCTCTTCAGCTATGACTCCTAAACTATAACTATTATGGACTATTATGTCATTTGCAACAAAATTATGATTAGTTGGAACACAAATATCATAAACTGTAAATTCGCCTTCAAGCAATTCTAGGGAAATTATTTCATCCCAGAAAATATCAGATTCAGCTAATAATTTTAGGGGGTTGCTTTGTTCCACATTGGCTATTTGCATTAAGGTTTGTCTTGAAGGGGAATAATGAACTCTTTCTCTCATTGCTTTTGGATGTGCATAGCCTAATTGTCTGCCTATTTCTGTCCAATTTTGAGGTTTATACATCTGCCAAACTTCTTTTGGTACAGTATCAACATTCGGATTTAATTTTATGTTGGAGAGTTCATTTTTTGCAATAATTTGTCTTTCTTCTTTCTTTCCAAAGAAACCAATATTATCAATAAATTTAGTTACATTATCTGATCCCAATACTAGTTCAAATGATTTGAATCTTTTATCATTTAGTTTTATTGTTTTTTCTCTTAGTTTAGATAATATTTCAAATCTTAGCAGTAAATTTTGTATTTGTCTTATCATTTTTTCAGAAGAAGAAGCATAGGATATTTGCCATGTGGCTCCATTTTGAGTTTTTTTCTTGTAAATACTGCCGTCGCAACTAAACAATCTATTTAAGAAAATTGAAAGTTTTTCTTTATTTAATTTATTTATTATTTCTGGAACAAATTTCTGAGCAGATAATTTTCCATAGATTCCAAGATCAGAGAGCCATTTAATCAAAGAAGATTTTTCATAAATTATATTATTATCTATGAACTGTCCCTTAGAATTTCTTTTAAATTCTTTTATAGTATATTTTTTCTTTTTTTGCGATATTCTAAAGCATCCAAATTTGGAATGAGTATCTATTCTTAGATTGTTATCAAAGAGATTTATTGCTTCTTTGAATTCATTATTTATTTTTTCATCATAATTAGAGAATAAGCAGAAACCATTTGATAAATGCCCCTCAGCAATTAAATAGGCCAATATTTTTATTTTATTTTCAGGTGTTTCTTTATCGCCCAAGATTGGAATTTTTCTTGGAGTGGCGATTCTGCTTCCAATTCCCAGTTTTTGTGCTTCTTCCCATCCCTTAATAGTGAGCAGAGGATGTTCGGGAGTTAATTTTATTTCTTTTCCGCTTCTTAGTTTTATTTTTAGTAATCTATTTGTTTTTCTTGAGAAGAAATCTGATTTTTCAGCTTGTTCTATTTTCAGCTTTTCATTTAAAGATATTATTTTTTCTTTGTTGTTCTCTAAATCTTTTATAGGTATTTGTGTTCCGTTTGCTAAAGTTATTAAAGTATCCTCGTGAAGGCACTTGCCACTTCCCCTCTTGCCCGCAATCATAACTACATGTGTTCTAGCTATGTCCATCCAGATTTTATTTGATAAAGAAGTGTATTGGCCCATTTTTACATATCCTTTTCCAAGATAGATTATTCCCTTGTCTCCGAATTTTGCTTTATCCGCTGGATCTCTGCCTAGAATGATATCATATGCCATCTTTTTTACTTTTTTAAATAGGATTTGGGTTTATTAAAGGTTGTTGTGATTGAGATTTTATTTCTATTTTTATCTTCGGATTTAAGATTTATCTTTCAAAAGGTTTTTAAAGCAACTCTTTCTTTAGTGAGGATGGATGAAAAAAAAGAGCATCATTCTCATGAATATCATAACAAGGACGTTGTAGAGATTCCTCTTGGAAAATTAAAATCTGTTTTTAAGAATCCATGGTTAATTGTTTCTGTTGTTCTTGCCTTGGTTGTTATAGGGATGATTGTTCAGGAAAATATTTCGGGAGTTAGCAAATCTACGATTGAAACAAAAGGTTTGGAATTTTTCAATAGTCAATTGACTCAGGGTGGAGGGACTTTGGATTCAGTTGTTGTTGAATCTGGATTATATAGAATGAATGTTAATTATAATGGAAAAGTTTTGCCTGTTTATTTCACAAAAGATGGAAAGTTTGTTGCCCAAGGTAATGAATTAGTTTCTGTCTCTGCTGATGATGCCAATCCTTCAACTAATTCTCCTTCTAATGGTCAACCTGTCGCGCAGGATGTTCCTAAATCTGATAAGCCTACAGTTGAATTATTTGTGATGTCATATTGCCCTTTTGGTACACAGGCAGAGAAGGGAATTCTTCCAGTGTTTGCTGCGCTCGGGAATAAGATTGATGGAAAGATAAGATTTGTACATTATACTATGCACGGAGAGAAGGAAGATACTGAGAACTTTAGACAATTATGTATTAGAGAAGAACAGGGAAGCAAATTTAATGCTTATTTGCAATGTACTTTGAATTCAACCAGTACATCAGCACCAGCAGATCCAACTGCTTGCATGCAGAAGCTTGGAATTGATTCTTCCAAGGTAGCAAGTTGTATTACTGGAAAGGCTGCTGATTATTATGCAGTGGATTCTCAGTTGAGCAATCAGTATGGTGTTCAGGGTTCGCCTACATTAGTTATTAATGGTGTTGAGGCAAGTAGCGCAAGAAGTCCTGCTGCTTTGTTGGCAACAATTTGTTCTGCATTCAATAATGCACCTGCAGAGTGTTCACAGCAGTTATCTTCATCAAATCCTAGTGCTGGATTTGGATTTAATGCTGGAACTGATTCTGCTGCTGCTAATTGTGGAGTTTAAACTCCACATAATATTTTAGGCTAGTTAGTAAATTGTATTTGTTGATTATTGTTGGTTAGATTATTTGATGTATGGCAGATGAGTAGTAATTGAAGAATATAATAAGTTTTTTAATAGATTATTAATATTTTGTCGAGGGAATTTTATGAGGCATAGAAACATTTAAAATATGGATTTAATAGTAATGTTTACCACAATGAACTTAGGAGAATTAAAAGCAGGACAGGGAAAGGTTGACGTTCTTGTAAGAGTAAAAAGTAAGGCTGAGCCAAGACAATTTGAGAAGTATGGAAAGCCATTGAGAGTGTGTAATACTGTTGTAAGCGATGATTCTGGAGAGATGTCCATGACTTTATGGAATGAGGATATTGATAAGATAAATGTTGGAGATAGCGTAAAGATTACAAATGGATATGTTTCTGAATTTAATGGAGCCAAGCAGTTAAGTGCTGGTAAGTTTGGAAAATTGGAAGTTGTTAATGGCGACGGAAATGCAACTGCTGGTTCTGCAAGTCCAAAGGTTGCTAAAAAAGTAGAGCCTAAGAAGGTTGTTAAGGAAGAGACTGAAGAAGTAGAAGAAGTTGAGTTTTAATCAATCTTTCACAAGTCTTTTAAATCAAATTGTTATAATATTAATATGAAACACGAATTAATCAAATTAAAATATGCGTATAATGCATTGGAGCCGTTTATGGATGCTAAAACTCTTGAGATTCATCACGGGAAGCATCATCAGACGTATGTGGATAAGCTGAATGCTGCCTTGGCAAATAGTCCTGAATTGCAAGATAAGAAATTGGATGAGCTTTTGATGAATCTTAATAATATTCCTGAGAATATCCGAAATGCAGTTAAGAATCATGGAGGAGGAGTGTTTAATCATAATTTCTTTTGGGAGATAATGACTCCTAATTTGGAAGAGAAAGAATTTAAAGGAAATATTGTTAAGGCAATTGAAAAGAATTTTGGAAGTTTTGATAAATTCAAAGAGGAGTTTTCAAATGCTGCCCTAAATAGATTTGGCTCTGGATGGGCTTGGCTTGTTTTGAATAAGGGCAAGCTTGAGATATATAGTACTGCAAATCAAGATTCTCCAATTAGCGAGGGAAAGATTCATTTATTGACAATTGATGTCTGGGAACATAGCTATTATCTCAAGTTTATGAATAGAAGGGCAGATTATATTAAGAATTTCTTCAATTTGATAAATTGGAAGAAGGTTAATGAATTGTATGAAAAGGGAATAAAATAAATTCTTATCTGTGAAAATATTGAAAAGGAATACTATAAAAATTAAAAATAATTTTATTAGCTTATGTTCGATGAAGGATTCATAGTTGCAGGAGATAATAAGTCTTTTTCAGATGTCTTATATTTTACAGTGGTTAGTCTCATTTACTCAAAAAATCAATTTCGTCTTCTGATAATTTAAGTTCGTGTTGAACTGCAGGTTTTAGTAAAATGGGCTTGAGAAGGTTGAAGTCACGCATTGCTCTTTTTGTTGAGCAATGGACGAATGCAGCGTATTTCTTTGAAATTGTTTTCTTTTTTGCGGATTTTTGATTGGAGAGCCATATTTTTAGGACTCTTTTTGGTCTTTCGTATTTTGTGAAGCTGATATTTGGAATCTTCTTTGCATAGGAGACGCCGGCGCTTTGGAAAATGTTTTGATAGACAAGGAATCTCCAAGATTGGTTCTTGTATACTCTTCCTCTGAATACATCTGCTTGTCCTAGGGCATAGTATGCTTTTGCTAGTGCTTCGTTTTTGTATTCTCTTGGAATGTTTTCTTCTAGCCAAAGAAATATTTCATCTATAGATAGTGAGGAATTGTCGAAAATGTTAAGAAAATCGCCTCTTTCTTTGAATATTTTTCTCATTATGTTAAAAATACTTTCTTCAATGTCTCTTTTTTCTCCAACATCTACAAATATGTCCTGTCCTCGGGAATAGGACTCTAAATCATTAAGTGCGGCTCTCAAATCTCCTTGGGATTTTATTGCTATTTGTTTCAAATAGGAGGGTTCTTTTTTTAGGCTTTCTTTTTCTGAGACATTCATTAGAACAGTTATTATTGTTCCCAAATCAAGAGTTTTCATTTCAACAAGTTTTGAAATTGATCTCAGTTCTGAGAATTTTGACTGCCAAATATCATTGCAGGTCATTATGATTGGATATTTTGATGTTCCAACTATTCTTGCTAGCTCGGGAAGGCCTCCAATGTCTGAGCCTGTGACTCCATCTACTTCATCCATTAGAATTAATTTCTTTTTGTTGAATAGGCTCTGTTGTTCTGATGCTGGTTTGAGAACTTGTTCTAGTTTTTGTCTGTTTCTCAAATCTGAGGCATTGAGTTCGAATATTTCAAGGTTATTTTCTTTTGCTGCTGCTAGAACTAAAGATGTTTTTCCAGTTCCTGCAGAGCCATAGAGGATGAGGGCTTTCTTTTTTGGAAATTCTTTTAGAAATACTTTAACGTCTTCAACTGCTTTGTTTTGTGATAGAACTTCAGCGTATGTTTTTGGCCTGTATTTTTCTGCGAATGTCATTTTGGTTCTATGCTCCAGTCTCCAGTCCCCCAAACTAATTTTTCTGAGGGTGAAATTAATCTTTCAATTCTATATGTGCCTCTAGTCCGCACTTCTTGGCCATTTTCATAATGTGTGGGTTCTATTATTCTAATTAAAGCAAGAGGTCTGCCTAGCTGTTCGCCTCCTTTTGTTTCATGTAGGGGAATTAGTCTTTGAATATCAAATACTCTTTGTTCAGATTTATCAAATGAATAGACCTCGCCAATCATAATTGAGGAAGGGAGACTTTCTTCTGGTTTTCTTTTAGGAGCATTGTGTGCTCTAAGTGCTAAAAGTTTGCAGTATGAGATGTTTAAGGGCATTTTATACCTCCTAGTGTGTCTTGCCCTGACCAGCCAAAACGAAAGAAGCTAATAGGGCTTGAAGTTGAACGAATTCATCTGAGCCTTCAGTCATTCTAAATTCTGCTTCTCCAGTTTTTTCAGTAAGTCTTACTTTCATTTCTGGTTCTATTTGAAGATTCCAGATTTCTTTTTGGATTGATTTTATAATATCTGAGCCTGAAATTGATTCCTTTAACATTACATCTAGGAGTTTATCTCTTGCATTAAGGAAATCTCCTGCGAGTGCATAATCTAGAACTATTTTGATGTCCTTTGGCTTTCCTTCTGAAGCAATCATTCTTACCATTTCATCATTTAAATCTGGGGAAACGGAAGCTGCTGCCTGCAGAAGGTTAATTGCTCGTCTACAATCTCCCTCACTTAATTCATATAGGGACTCTACAGCTTCATCAGTTATCTTTAGCTTTTCTTTTTCTGCAATTATTTTTATTCTTTGAGCAATATCTTTTTTTTCTAGTAATTTAAATCTGAAAACTACGCATCTGGATTGGATAGGTTCTATGATTCTTGAAGAATAGTTGCAGGACATGATGAATCTGCAGGTTGAAGTGTAGTTTTCCATTGTTCTTCTAAGTGCCTGTTGTGCTTCTTTTGTTAAGGCGTCTGCTTCATCTAGGAAGATTACCTTGAATGGGACATTTCCTATTGATTTTGTTCTTGCAAAGTCTTTTACTTTCTGTCTTACTACATCAATTCCTCTTTCATCTGAAGCGTTTAATTCTAAATAGTTATCGTGCCAGTGTTCTCCATATAATTCTCTTACGATAATTAAAGCCAAGGTGGATTTTCCTGTTCCTGCTGGTCCTGCAAATAGCAAATGTGGAATATTAAGTGCTTGAACTAGGGAACGAACTCTCTTTATTATTTCCTGTTGTCCAACTACTTCTTCAAATTTTGATGGACGAAATTTCTCTGTCCAGATGTCTGATTGGCTCATCTCTTTTTTACTCCTAGGATTAATTTAGTTTTAGGCATTATAAAGATTTGTGTACAAATCTTTAACATTCGTTTAGCGAAACTTCATGTTATAAATATTATTGTTCTGTAAGGGGATGTTTGTCGAGGACGATGATATTTACCTCTGACTTAGAGTGAATTTCAGGAAAAAGGTTTTTAAATGAGGTTTTGGTGGGTTTTTTATGACCTATGATCCTAGGGACCATGTTATTGTGTCTTTGACTGGAGAGACGTTAGAGAAAGTTAAAGAAGAAATTGATGAATCTATCGACCTTGGAGCTAGATGTGTTGAATTAAAGGGCGACCGAATTAAAGAGTTTAGACAGTCTGTTTTTGATAGTTCTTCTTTGAGGAATATTTTACTCTATCGGTTTGATGAATTTCCAAGAAGATTTATTAGTTTTAGGAAATCTGACACTAAAAATGGTGTAAATGGTTATGGGATTGAAGGTTTTGCTTTGACAGAGCCTAAAGTGGAAAATCAAAGAATGGAGTATATTCATCATGCGATGACTCTTGCAAGGGGAAGGGAGAAAGATTTTGTTTTTGATGTTGAAGTTGAGAGTTTGAATGCATTAAAAGAGAAGGGAATTCCTAATGGAGTTAAAGTTATGGGATCTGAACATAATTATGTGGAAACTCCGGGATTTTCCTATTTGGTTGAGATACATGGCAGAATGACTACATTCAAGGGATTATGGGGAATAAAATATGTTCCAACGGCTCACTGGGCGGATGACTTGGTTAATCTATTTGTTTTTAATGCTTTTCATCGAGGTAGCGATAAAAGAGATTTAAGATTAATTGGACATGCTAGAGGAGAGATAGGGAAGATGTCAAGAATATTATCCTTATCATATGGCTCGGATTATACTTACGCTGGATTGGATAATAAAAGAATTTCCGATGAGGGACAAATGTCTTTCGAGGAAACTCTCAATCAGTTGAGGTTTGTTAAGGATTGGCCTTTGAAGAGGGCAGGTACACTTCACGAGTTGGATGTTGTAAAGTCTGCCCAAAGAATGGGAATGAGTGTACCTATGCCTGAAGAAGAGTAAATTTAATATTAGATTAATTTCTTAAAAATAGTTAAAATATTTTCAAAGAATATTTAAAAATAGATATTTTTAGGCAGATCTCATTCTATGTAGCTTTCTCTTTCTCTTTTCTTTCTTCAATCTTTTTCTTTGCCACTTCCATCTCATCTGGCCTTTCTTCTTCCAACGTCTTGATGATCTCTTCATGAATTGTAGAGAAAAAATACGTTTATAAACCTTTTTGAGGGATTTAGTTAATCTTATAAGCTATGTTTTGCTCTTTTATTTATGAGTTTCTGGATAGCAGCTAAGCATGTAATAAAAGATGCAGACATTATTTTGTTTGTATTAGACGCAAGAATGCCCGAGATTTCTTTGAATGAGGAGTTGAAGAGATTTTTGTATCTGAAGAGGAAGGAGATTATTTTCGTATATAATAAAATTGATTTGGTAAATAGTAATACTTTGAAAGAATTAAAGGAGAAACATGCAGATGGAAGTTTTGTTTCTGGAACAAATAATACTAACATTTCTGCGCTCAAGAAAAGATTGTTGATATTGGGAAAGAAATTAGGATTGAATAAAATAAGAGTAGGAGTTGTGGGATATCCTAATACTGGAAAATCAGCGATAATTAATGCACTCGCCCACAGGGCAAGGGCTAAGGTTGCACACTATGCTGGAACTACAAAGGGGCCTCAGTGGGTTAAGGTTGGAGCACAATTGCAAGTTATAGACACTCCAGGAGTTATTCAGTTTGATGATAAGGAAGCTAAGCTTGGATTGATGGCTGCTAAGAATCCAGAGAAATTGAAAAGACCAGAGAGGACGGCACATCAAATAATTCAAATGTGTCTTGCGACAAATAAGAAGGCATTGGAAGATTTTTATGGGGTTAAAATTGGGAAGGAAGGTGACGAAGAGATATTGGAAATGATTGGAAAGAGGAGAGGATTTCTATTGAAGGGCGGAATTGTGGATGAAAATAGAACACTTAAGCAGGTTATATTTGACTGGCAAAGGGGAAGGTTGAAGGTTTAAACCTTCAATCTTAGGTGATTTTTAACAGTTTTATAGGATTAATTAAATTTGTAGTATATATAGTATTCAAATTCCTCTATAAAGTATAAATGATTAAAACAAAAATATTATCTCGTGTCCGATATTTAAGTTGTTGAATAAGATGACATGAGAATTCTAGAAAAGTAGTTTAAAGACGTCGTCTTTAAACATATATTAAGTGAAAGGAGGAAAACAAAGATGAACTACATTGGAATGGACATAC
>Ga0208373_1005640_pt1 | contig 10337 bp, 12 predicted proteins | sample RifOxyC2_FD_184036 | JGI IMG/M metagenome (GOLD analysis project Ga0208373, IMG submission 184036) | Soil microbial communities from Rifle, Colorado - Rifle Oxygen_injection C2 (SPAdes) | ecosystem: Environmental > Terrestrial > Deep subsurface > Rock core/Sediment | place: Rifle, Colorado... | reverse complement strand
AGTGAAAAAACTTATTGAACAGGTAAGGCTTGGTGTTAGTGAGCTTCATTTGGGCGAAACAAACGGAGAAATTCACTTTGATAAATGGACCATTCGTGAGTTCAATAAATGGGTTCTTGATAAATATCCCAACAAAGACTCTTTTTGGTGGAAAGAAAGGTATGGTACAATCGGTGTTAAATTATTAAATCAAGAACTACTTAATCAAAGTGATATTTCAAATTTATCTGATAAAAATAAAGAAAATTTTTTTGAAGATTGGGGAAGAGTTGGAGACTGGAAAGGGTTAAATGAAAAAGGAAACAGGGCATTTCTCTATAATCTTTATACTTCAAATCTGGATTCTTTTATTGGGGAACTTAGAGAAGAACTTAGCAAGGAGAATCTAAAAGTTGTAATTGATGTTTGGGGATTTGCTGACTGGATTACAGAAATCAAAAACAAACCAGATGCTATATTTACAAGTCCTCCAGACTTAAAATGGAGCCTAAATTGGGAGGAAGATGCAGATTTCAATCTTCTTAAACACAAAAATAGAATTAAATCAATCCTTCAAAATGAGATTCGAAAAAATTCTCCAACACCTGTAATAATTATGATTGATCACCCAAAACCTTTTTATCAATTCATAAAGCTACCTGATAAAAGACAAAAAGAAATATTTCAGTATTTTTCTCAAATCTCCAATGAAATTAATACGAACTTTGTAATTAGAAGTTACACCAATGAACTCTCTTATCTTGGGAAGACAACTCAAGACTGGTTGAAAAAAGAATGTTTATATAGAAAAGCGACAAACATTTGCCCATCAAATAGTATTATAAAATGACACTCGAAGTGAAGCCACCTGAGATATATAAAAGATGAGACATCCGTATATAACATTTAAATTGGTTTTATGTTAGAGCCAGTGGTTCTTTCAGATTTTGAACTTTCCTAAAAATGCGGCTAAGTTTTTTCTTATCATGATCCTCAATACTAATTGAATTAATTTGTACGATGTAATATATAAATTATAATTATATTGTTTTGCTGGGTGGTGATTATGATAAATGAAATGCAGGAATATTATAAACATCGTGCCACCAATTATGATGTGTCCATGGGGTATGATAATGAATCAACCATCTATTCTCAGCAGCCCGTAATTCGATATTTACAAGAATCTTTTAAAGATCAGAGCTTATTAGAAATAGCATGTGGACCTTGCTTTTGGACTCAATTTGTTGCTAAAACCGCAAAAAGTATTCTGGCAACAGATTACAATGAAACAACGCTTGTTGAAGCTCATAAGAAGAATATTGATTGGTCAAGGGTATCACTAAAACAAATTGACGCTTATAATTTACCATCATTCCCACAAAAATTTACTGGCGCATTTGCGGTTGATTGGTTTGCACATGTTCCACTATCGAAGCGACATAAATTTTTATCCAATCTTCATTCTTGTTTGGTCAGTAATTCCGAGATCATCTTTTGCGATCAGTTACCGGGTAATAATTCATTGACGGGAAATTATGATCATGAGGGAAATCATCTTCAGAAACGATCACTCCCCGATGGAACAATATTCACGATTATTAAAAATTACTTAACTGAAAATGAGACACTTCGTTTATTCAAAGAATTCTCATCAAATATTGAAATTAAACAATTTCCTGAGTCGAAAAGATGGGCTATTCGTTATAAGATATAAACTAACAAACGACGGGTGATATTATGAACTTAGATATTACATTACATCCACTTAATGAACTTGGGATTAGCTCTGGCGTTGGCCTTGTGGGAGGTAGAATTTTATACATGACAGAAGAACAGTCTGAAATTGATAAATTTATTGAAAAGATAGATATGGAGAAGAAGTTCTATTCTTCTTTAGGTTTAAGAAATCAAGCAGAATATTTAATTTCTAAAATGAAGTTAAAGAACTATGTTCGCGATGCTGGGACAGATTCTGTATTTATGTCAAAGATAATCTCCACAAAAAATAATTTAGATATGAAAAATTTCAGAGCATCAGATGAATTTAATAACAAAGCTGTCGTTGAGTTATTTGTCGATTACTACATACACCTTGCAGCTTTTTATGAAAAAAAGACTCTTTTAAAGGATGATGTGCTAAAAGATATAGGTGATGGAAGTAAGTTTAATGGATATGCTAAAAATTACTTTCTTTATAACGATCAAAATGACCCTGTTGCTTGTATTTTTATAAATCATATATTTAATGGAAAAGCCTGGCTTTATAATTGCGCGGTTAAAAAAGAGTATCGTGGCCTTGGATTATTTAAATTATTACTTACCTATGTTGAGAATGAATTGGTTAAAATGAATGTAGAAGAGATTGGTTTGTTTTGTGCTGAGAAAGATTTTGTAAAAAAAGTCTATGATGCTTGTGGTTTTAGAGATGTTGCTCTTTTGAAAAGTTGTAGGTTATCAAAGCTGCAAACAAATAGTTAATTTCGCTACGGGACAGTCGAAAATAACAAGCACCAACTTTGAATGTTGTGTTTTCGGAAGTTCAGGCCTAAATATTCAGTGGTACATTAATGTTGAAGTACTACCGGCCACTGCAATTGACTCCTAACTGACTGAAATTATAATTGAACAACTATCAAGTAAATATTTTGGCTGACGATGCTGGATATTCAATAAAATTGCAACAAGTACACAATGCGTTATTATCTCTTTCTTCACATTTGATTTTAAATTATAACAAAGGCAAGAACTAAATGAACAACATTTGAGATTTTAATATTAGATTTTAGATTATATTTAATTTTTTTATTTTCTATGTTAGTTTTACCCCACCTTATATTTATATCGGAGGATACATGAAAATTATAACTGTGTTGACAACTATCGCTTTATTCTATTCAACAGCGGCTTGGTCTGAAGAGCGCTATTGCCCAACCTCCCAGCCTTCAACCAAAGCAAAAATTGAGGTATGGTTTGGACCGCAACTTCGTTGCTCGACAAATTACTATGTTCCTGTGTTCGAAAGAAAAGACATTTACGCCTGTATCCCTAGACCAGTCTATACCAACACTGACTATGAATGTAATTTGGGTTCTAGAGAATCTTTGGTTTTAAATCTTTTGACGGTTGTCAAAATAGATCAGCAAACTTTAGAAGTTGGTAAAGATGTTGTAACAGAGTTGGATTTTTTCTACATCAATGAACGCTCGGGCCAAAAGCAAAAGGGATGGATTGAAGTTTGGAACTCTAGTACAAACTCCACGGACTTTATCGGAGAAAAGATTTTAGATTCTGGTTTTCGTATTAAAGCTTACTCTGTAAAGTAACCTCTAATTTAATGATCAAGGTTTGACATTAAAATAAAAGAAATTATGACCACTCTTCGGAGTGGTTTTTTTTCTAGAATTAAATTCAGAATTATTAAAATTTTAAACTAAGTAATTGACAGTTGAAAATAACAAGCACCTGCTTCCAATGTTGTGTTTTCGGATAATTAGGCCATAGTATCCAAGTTTTCTAGAAAATTGAGTATCCGCGTTCTCTGTAATTGACTCTTAACTCACCGAAATTAGATTTGAACTTATTCAAACAACATTTAATATTCCCTTTTAGTACTGCTTATATCGAAGAATACCTGATTGCATTATCGTAAGCGGTAAATGGCCATCCTATCTTTAAGTTATTTTTTTTGATATAATCATCAACTTTATGCCAAGAACTGGCCTTTTAGAGGGAGAAGACGCTCATAATCTTCTACGGTTTGAGCGAGAGGGAGTTTATCTAACATTCGGTTTAAATAGTCAAATGGTTCGATGCCATTTTTCTTGGCGGTTTCAATCAGTGAATAAAACATTGCACTGGCTTTGGCACCATCAACAGTGGAACTGAACAGCCAGTTCTTTTTGCCAATACAAAATGGACGTATCGCATTTTCCACCCAGGCATTGCTGATATTAATATTTCCGTTGGTAATATAGACCGCAAGATATTTCCACTCATTGAACGCATAGTGGACTGCTTTACCTGCAACAGACTTAGGCGTAATTTTACTTCGCAATTCATCGACCCATTTTTTAAACTCATCTAAAATTGGTGCTGATTTTTGTTGGCGGATTATTATTTTTTTATCTGCTGACAATTTTTCTATATCTTCCTCAATTTTATAAAGCTTCTTAATCATGTCTAATGCTTTCTTCCCAACACCCTTACCACCAGAGGTTTTGGAAGCATCAAAAAATTTACGACGACAGTGATCCCAGCAACCAACTCTGCTCAAACCATATTGTTCACACGCCTGACTGTAACCATCATATCCATCGACTTGTAAATAACCCTTGAAGCTGGCCAGCAGTTCTAATGGAACTTGTCCTGATCTGGTGGGAGCATAATCATATAAGACAATTGGAATTTCCCCCGGCGCATGCCGTACCCACATATAACTTTTGCTAGTCGCTTTTTTACCATCTTCATTTAGAACTTGAGTTGTGGTTTCATCAAACTGGATATAATTTCTTTCTAAAAGCTTATCTTGTAATAAATTATAAATTGGAATCACCAGATTGCTGACTTTGATTAACCATCTACACATGGTTTGACGGGTTAGCTCCGCACTTATCCTCTCAAAAATCTTTTCCTGCCGATATAGTGGAAGTGCATCTACATATTTAGCAGTGATAATATAAGCAATCAAGCTGGAAGATGCCATAGTTTTGGGTAGTAACTGTGGAGGTAACGGAGCTATTTTGAAAGTTTTATCAGATAGCTGATCTATCGGAGCATATTTTTTTCTAATAGTTCGTTTAACCACTACCTTGGCAGGAGTGATCTCTAGCTGTTCAGTGATTTCATCACCAATATATTTCATGCCTATTTTTTCTTCTTCTGGTAAATCAATAATTTCATCTATCCGCGGAAGTGAGGCCGGTAGTGGTTTTCTTTTTCCTTTTCTGCGTTCATAGGTAATAGTTTCTTTTTCATGTTCAGTAGTTTCTTCTGCACTGTCAGTATCATCAATATTGGTATTTTCCAGTTCGTTGAACATGTCTGCTTGATGGGGATTTTTCTCAGAGGTAGGGGCATATTTTTTACGTTGGAGTAACAGAATTATATCTTTGAGTGACTGAATCTCGTGGTCTTTGTTTTGAATGATCTGTTGATTTTCTTGAATCGTCTTTACAAAAAGTTTTTTTAATTCATTAATATTGTCTGGTAATTTATCAATTTGCATTGATAAAATTTACCAGACAATTCACAATTGGCCAAGGCCTAAATTAGGTCAAAGTAAAATTTAATTTTTTATGTGGAATTTCCCATGGATCAAATCCCAGCAAAAATTGTTTTAAAACTTTTGGGCCTAGCACAATGGTTTCTTCTTCCAAATGACTGGGCCATCTAAACTTCTCCTTCTCTAAACACTTGTACCACAAGACAAAACCACTATTGTCCCAGTACAATGCCTTTATACGATCTCGATGTTTATTGCAAAAAATAAAAAGATATTTTTCAAAAGGGTTTAGTTTCATTTCGTCTTGAACAATACCCGCTAATCCACGATGTCCTTTTCTAAAATCAATATATGGACGAAAAAAATAAATATGATCAAACTTACTGGGTGATAACATGTTGACATCCAAGATTACAAATAAAGGTGGCCATCCAAGTAGAATCTGGCATTGACAAAAATTCTAACTCGATACCGTTTTGTAGTTTAATACGGACATTACTTGTTGTGGGTGGCGTCTTGATTGGAATAAAAAAATCTTCATCATGTTTTTTCAAAACTGTATTTGATTCCTGGAAAAAGGATTTAACATCAGGTCGGAGTAAATTACACCAATAATAAAACCGAAGAACGGATATTTTCTGCTGACGACAAAATTCCGCTTTGGTTTGCCCAGACTGGGCATAAAGATTGATTATGCGTTCCCATTGCTCTCTTGATCTTGAATTTCTAGACATGCTTTCCTCCTTGAAAGTAGTGAAACTGATCACAGTATCTCAGATCGGAAAATTATTAAAAGATGTGGTTAATGGATCGCTTACAATATGACTATAAAGGAATTAGAATTGTTAACAATGAAAGAAGTAATTGAGTTATTTAAAGTAAAAGAATCAAAAGTAAGAAGAGCAATATTTAAAAAAGAGATTCCATATATCAAATTAGGCGGTCTTATTCGCTTTAAAAAGGAGCATTTATTTGATTGGTTGTCAGCGAGAACTGTTTGTCCAAGACCGTCTTTTTTAGCATCGGATATTTTACACTAAGGTAGATTATGCAATTAAACCAATATATATTAATCAAATTGGTTGCAGGGGCCCATTTGGGCCTTTGCAATCTGCTCTTTACCATTCAAATATTGGTGCACAAAAAATGTAAGGCCTTCAAAAGGAGGTCTTATGGAAATGATTAGAAATAAAAATAGGACGATCACCTATCGAGAAAAAGTCTATGTAAATGGTCGATCTGTAAGTAAAACATTCAAGCGAAAATCAGATGCCATTACATGGAAAAAGAAACTCCAAACTGAAAAACAGCAAATGGACATTTGGGGCCAATCACTGAATTCAACAGTTTTGCTAGGAGAATTCATTAAGACATGGCTTCAAAATAAAGAAAATTCCAACGTTGCTCCCAGGACAATGGATTCATACAATGGAGTAATTAATAATTACTTACTCCCCTTATTTGCATCCATTCATTTGCGAGTTATTTCTTTGGCCCATGGACATAAACTTTTAACACATCTGCATGCAACTTCATTAAAACCTGTTCGAATAAATTTCATTTTAAAAATATTCAAACAAATCTTAAATGATGCGGTCAGATGGGACTATCTGCTTAAAAATCCTTTAGGTCATTTAAAACCAATCAAGGTTCCACCAAGACATGAAACTTATTGGTTACCGAGTGAGATACAAAAATTTTTAAACGCAAGCCAAGATAATGAACTTTATAATCTCTATCTAGTGGCGCTAAATTCAGGTTTAAGGCGTGGAGAATTACTTGGGCTATGTTGGGATAAGATAGATTTTAAAAACAAGCAAATTGAAATTTCTCGTATCAGGGATCGCTACTCATTAAAAGAAACAACAAAGACAGGAAAAATACGTTATGTTCCAATGAATCAAGTTGTGTTCGATACATTGTTTAAACTATCCCTTAGTAAATTAAACCTTCAGTTTGTATTTACTACAAATGATGGCCAAGCAATTAATTTAAACCATTTGTCTGATAGAAAATTTCAAAATGCTATCACAAAGGCCAACGTAAAACGTATCCGCTTTCATGATCTTAGGACATCTTATGCGGCCAATTTTTGCATGCAAGGTGGAGATGTCTATGCTTTATCTAGAATCCTTGGACATACCAATGTTGAGATGACTACGAGTAAATATGCTCACCTTCATCCAAGTTATCTTAGACAAGTGGCAGACACGATTTCATTTAAAGCTGATAGCCCAAATTTAGCCCATTCAAATTTAAAGCTTGTGGAAATGTAATGAATTTAAGGGGTTTAGTTAGCAAAATTAAAAATGGCGGAGAACATGGGATTCGAACCCACGGTAGAGTTTCCCCTACACACGCTTTCCAAGCGTGCACCTTAAACCACTCGGCCAATTCTCCGTTTTTAGAATTTAATACTTAATAAATATCATAAAAAATAAATGACTACTATTGAAAAAGTTTGAAAATAATTGAGTGGTTTGGTGCGGCATTGTAAAATTATTGAATAATATTTAACTCTCTAGTACCTTTATTAGTAAGCTTTTAAATTGTGGAAGAAAAATGAAAAAACGCCCAACCGTTAGTGTATTGGTTCCGGCCTACAATGAAGAAAAAACAATCGCCGAAGTTTTGTCTAAACTTATTGAACTGGATTATATTGACGAAATAATTGTTGTTAACGACTGTTCCACCGACAAAACCGAAAACGCCATAAGGAGTATCAAATCTTCAAAAATCTCATATTTTAAACTACCCACCAACCAGGGAAAAACCGCCGCCATCCGTAAGGCCAAAGAGCTCGCCACTCAAGATGTCCTTATTATCCAAGACGCTGACCTGGAATATGATCCGGAAGAACTTATTGATGTCCTAGACCCAATTTTTAAAGACCAGGCTGACGTTGTTTATGGCAGCCGTTTTTTAGTTAAAAAAACCGCTCGAGTCCTTTATTATTACCATTTTCTCGCCAATAAATGCCTTACTTGTCTTTCTAATCTGCTGACTAATATTAATTTTACTGATATTGAAACTTGCTACAAGGCCTTCAGAAGAGAAATTTTCCAACCCATGCCCCTTACCAGCCAGGGTTTTGGAATGGAAGTCGAAATTACTGCCTTGATATCAAAATTACCTATTCGAATCTATGAAGTACCAATCTCTTATTATGGACGAACATATGAAGAAGGTAAGAAAATTGGAAAAATTGATGGGATTATGGCGCTATATTACATTCTCTTTTACAACCTGATGATTCCATTTTTAAAAAATCATCGTGCTTACATAAGCAAATTTAAAAAAATTTAAGTGTAAAAAATCAAATTAATTTTTTTTTCTTCTTGATTTAAAAAAATCTTTTAGAAGATTTGCCGACTCTTCTTCTAAAAGTCCGCCAATTACCGAAAAACTATGATTTAGCCTTTGATCTTTACAAAAATTATATCCCAAACTGATAGCCCCGCCCTTTGGATCATATGCACCAAAAACCAATCCCTTTATACGGGCCTGAATCAAGGAAATCATACACATAATACAAGGCTCAAGTGTAACATAAAACGTACAATCACTGAGCCGCCAGGAATTATTTTTTTTTGATATAAAATTAATAGCATCAATTTCAGCATGCCCAAAGATACTGGTCTTTTTCTCTCTCACGTTATGTGTTTTACAAAGTATTAAATTTTTGGAGTCAACTACGACCACGCCCACAGGAACTTCATTTATTGAATAGGCAACTTGAGCTTCTTTAAGCGCCAGCTGCATATAATAGTAATCACTGTTCAAACATGTTCCTGTCTTTCATCCAATTTATGATACTTTGATTTTTTATTGGAACTTTTTTTATTTTCAAAAAAACGACACAAACTTAAAAAATTATTTCGATCTTCTTGTTTATTAAAATGGAATTTGACTCCATACACAATACCACGACCAAGAGTATTGAACCTTTTGCTAACCACTTCTGCAACTAATTCAATATTGCCCTCAATGGTTTTTACATCAATAATAGACCCGGTTTTTAAACTTTCAAATAAAACTACACACCCCGCATTTCTTCGAATATCAGTAAGCCTTCCGATCAGCTTCTTTTCATTTGACGAAATTTCAATTTTCAAATCATCCCTGTAACGAAAATCATATTCCCACCAACTTACCCGGGGGTAATAAAGTGGAGAAGATATAAAATAACATTCTATTAGCAGGCTTAAAATTGCAAAAAAATAAAGCCAGCCGATAGGGGGATATGAGTATATAAATAGTCCCTGCCAAAGACCAATTAACATATATAACAAAATAAAAAAGGAAAAAGTCCAAAATGTGTAATAAAAATTCATCATCATTTTAAAAAACATTTTATAGATAAAAATAAAAAAAACAGTTTTCAAAAGAGCTGACAAAAAGCCTAAATAACCATTAACAAATTCAATAAAAATAAGAAGCAATAAAATAACAAAATGACAATAATGAAGAATAACAATTCTATCAAAATCTTTTTTTAGTTTAAAATCAATAAATTTGATTTTCATAAAGTACCTAATAACATTCTAGCTTACTTCGTAAAATAAACAAGTGATATTGCTATTTGGCAATGATTTCTGGATAAACCAAAATTCCTTCAGTCAGATTGATGTTATAAATAATCACCTTGGATATTTCCAATGCCTCCATATATCCTAGCACCAGGGCCAGGTTAGTTATTTCAGTATCAGCATAATTTCCCCCAACTTGCTCATCCGTCAATGTAACCCTTTTAGGAAATATATTTTGAAGTTGCTCAAAAGTGTAAAAATTATCCTTTCCTTCCACCTGACTATAGACACTATAGCTGTGAACGCCACCTATCCCATATACGTTTATTGGCTTTTTAATCAGATCTTTAAATTGAGAAGATACCTTATTAGAAGCTTCTTCTTTGGCAAGCTTTACCGCTTTGATAAAATTTTTAACACCAAGAGGATTAGGAGAACGAATCGTAGACAAATTTTTCTTTTTAATACGACTAATAACCTGATCCTTAAAACTTATAGCTCCCATTTCCCCAAGATAAGTTTCCACCTTCCCATTTTGGATAGTCGTAATTTGCATACTGGCACCACCAATATCCCAAACAATCATTTCTTCTAATTTTTTTCCT
>Ga0208373_1005639_pt1 | contig 10338 bp, 6 predicted proteins | sample RifOxyC2_FD_184036 | JGI IMG/M metagenome (GOLD analysis project Ga0208373, IMG submission 184036) | Soil microbial communities from Rifle, Colorado - Rifle Oxygen_injection C2 (SPAdes) | ecosystem: Environmental > Terrestrial > Deep subsurface > Rock core/Sediment | place: Rifle, Colorado... | reverse complement strand
CAGTACTACGATCAAGGTGAATACAATGGGACAGACGTTTTTGGATCGTCTTACAAGCACGGCAGTCTTTATGCAGGACCGGTCCTGGCTCTCGGTCAGGGTGGTGCTGTTCTGGTCAATCCGTACTTAAGCATTCCGTTTTACTTCAATGATCAGAACACGGTTCGTGCTGACCTGCCTGGAACAGCCCGTATTGTTGGCACACAAAGTCCTGTGATAGCTGGTGTCAGCATGACCTGGCGACCAAAAATTACGGACGCTTTCAGATTACGCGTCACAGGTTCAACGGATCCGCATTTTGTTTTGAAAACTCAATCAAATTCCTCAGAAACGACTCCTGAAACAATCGGTGATTCGAAATTAAATGACATTTATCGCGATCCCAATTCTTTGATCGCTCGTTTGGGCGTTGATTTTGTTTGGATAAACAGAGCGGCACCTCAGCCAATTCCAGTCCCTCAGCCAGAGGTTATCCCTGAGCTTGTGGTTGCGCCTTCTTTGGTTGTGCCCGAATCTAAGCCTGTCATTATTCCACCGCTAGCGGTTGTTCCTCCGCCGGTTGAAGTTCCACCTCTTGTTATTGTGACGGAAACACAAATTAAGATCACAGAACAGATTATGTTTGAAACGAATAAAGCGGTGATTGACGAGAGCTCTTACCCATTGCTCGATGCTATAGTGCAGGCTGTTCGAGAAAATCCAGATATCGCCTTGATCAGAATTGAAGGACACACAAGCACCACAGGGTCAAACCTGCTCAATTGGAAACTGTCCAGTGCGCGGGCTCAGGCTGTTCAACAAGCCCTGACCACAAGGCTTGGTACCACTGAGTCTGCACGGTTTTACGCTGTTGGCTATGGTGAAGAAGAGCTTGAAGTGCCAACGGCTGACAATATTGAGGAGCCAGCGAATCGGCGTGTTGAGTTTGCCATCATGTTGAAAAAAACTGCCCCGGGAGACGTCTTGGTGATCAATAATGATGATGAGGGGAAGGCGCGATATTATCAGACTGATTTGATTCCTCCAACAGGGGCGCCGCCCAGCACGGTAATTCTAGAAAGAAAAATCATTGCCGATCGCAAGAGCGCTTTGGAACGAAAATAATAAACAAGAACGAGGTCCTATTATGAAAATCAAAACATGTTTATTTCTGTTGATTTGTCTGGTTTCTTCCTGGGGCGCTTTTGCGGATCCGTGTGAAGTTGTGAACAATCACGACGAGGGGGATGGCAGCGGCTATAATTCATCCTCCTTACGTTATATTGTCGATGACTTTATTAATGGCCTCACAAATGCCCATTGTGATTCACTTGGTTCAGAGGACGATGCCGACTTCGATCAAACAATTATTTTCAACAGTGCTCTGGATATCGAACTCAACAACAGTGCAGGTGGAATTGTCTTTGATGTGGAAACGGCGGCTGGCCAGCTGATTGTGGGTTCATCAAGCAGCACGTTGTCAAAAATTGATGGTACATTGCTTGGTGCGGGTGAAAGCCCATTTCAATGCAGTTCCGGAACGGCAGATTCTGCCGTGAGTCTTCGGAATCTTCTGATCATTACGAAAGACACCAATGAAGCGGATTTTTACTTAAACAATCTGTGTTTGATTGCCACAGAAAATGTGTACGTCTGTCAAGAGGCCGATTACGATGACAGCGTTTCTCCCGGCACAACAGGTTGGTGCGGTGGTGATGATGATGATGATGATGATGATGATGGCTTTCCCGATTTTCCTCACGATCTCTGGCCCCCAATTCTGATGCGCTTTTATGCAACCGTGTATGCCGATGCGGACGGCGATGCATACGGCGACGCGGGTGTGAGTCTACAAGTCGAAAAACACCTGCGCATGTATGATTCCGATGGCGATGGTATCAAAGACAAATTTGGTTGGCAATACACGGTTCCTGCGGGTTTTGTGGAAGAAAACACAGACTGCGATGACACAACAGCCGCCAGGTTCCCCGGTAATCCAGAAATTTGTGACGGCCTTGATAACGACTGTAATTTTATAGTGGATGACGGTCTTGATTGTACCGATGACGACACCATTTACTATCCCGATGACGATGGTGATGCTTACGGCGACCCCGTCGGCCCCACGGTCACGGACACAACTCCTCCTGATGGCTACGTTGAAGATCATACCGACTGCAACGACGCGAATGCGGCTATATATCCGGGAGCAGCAGAAGTGTGTGACGGGGTTGACAATGACTGTGATGGTCAGGTTGATGAAGGCTTTGATGTTGATGGTGATGGTTACACCACGTGCGAAGGCGATTGTGATGATGGAGACATTGCTGTTCATCCGGAAGGAACAGAAATTTGCGAAGATGGTATTGATCAGGACTGCAACGGTTCAGATGAAATCTGTGCGGAGGATGATAACGATGATGACGGGTACACGGAAGACAATGGGGATTGTGATGACACGAACCCCGCTATCAATCCGGATGCCGCAGAAATCTGTGATGGTATCGACAACGACTGTGATGGTCAAATCGATGAAGGCTTTGATGTTGATGGCGATGGTTACACCACGTGCGAAGGCGATTGTGATGATGGCTCCATTGCTGTTCATCCGGAAGGAACAGAAATTTGCGAAGATGGTATTGATCAGGACTGTAACGGTTCCGATGAAATCTGTGCGGAAGATGATAACGATGATGACGGCTACACGGAAGACAATGGGGATTGTGATGACACGAACCCTGCCATCAATCCTTCTGCCACAGAAGTCTGCGATGGGGTTGATAACGACTGCGATGGGCAGGTCGATGAAGGCTTTGATGCGGACAGTGATGGTTACACCACGTGCGAAGGTGATTGTGATGATGGCTCCAGCGCTGTTCATCCGGATGCCGCAGAAATCTGTGATGACATCGACAATGACTGTGATGGAACGGTTGATGAAAATGACGTTTGTGATGGCACAGATGACGATCAAGATGGTTTTGTCAGCGATGATGACGGTGGAACAGATTGCAATGACAGCGATGCTTCTGTTTATCCAGGAGCCACAGAAATCTGTGGCGATGGAATCGATCAGGATTGCAGTGGAAGCGATGTCGTCTGTGAAGCCTGCAGTGATGGGCTCGACAACGATGGTGACGGAGCGATTGATTGCGCCGATGCTGATTGTTTACAAGATGATGCTTGTGTTGATACAGACGTGATTGTTCCCGGTGGTATTGTGTGTGATGTGAGCATTGATATCAACGCCGATGGTTTACCAGATGCGCTTGATCCTGCTTTTGGTGACGCTGATGGTGACGGTATTCCTGATTGCTGTACCGATGGCAACGGCGATGTCGTCTTGATCAATTATGATTCAGATGGCGACGATGTTCCCAATTGTCGCGAATTTGCGCTCAGCTCAGATCCCAGTATAAGTGATATAGGTTTTCAAGGTGGCGCCGAAAATTTTGGTTGCTCTTTGTCCCTTGTTTTTCAAACAATATCCGAAAAAACTGATAGAGGTCTCTGGTTCATGATCTTGATCCTTGCCTCCTTCGGTCTCTTTCGAATCAGAAAGGCCCGTATGAATTTATTAAAACCCCAAATGATTGGTTTGGTGGTGATCGTGCTTCTCAGTTTGGCTCGTCCCGCTCATGCGTTGAACGTGCAAACATTTGCTCCTGCCGATGCCGTTGGCTCTGGTTATGGACTGTTTACCTCGCAAACATTGGTTCCAGGACAGTTTGTTATCGGATCGTTTTTTAACTATGCCCAGCACCCGCTCGAAATCGGTTTCACAAATAATAATGCACGCGTCTTTGGCGTGGTGGATAAATTCATCACAGCCGATTTGATTGCCACAGTTGGCTTATTCAAGCATGTGAACCTCACAGCGAACATGCCAATCAATCTTTATCATGATATTGCTCCCACGCTTATCCCGAATCGTGACAGAGGTGGGCCAGATCTTGGTGATCTGCGTGTTAGCTCCAAGATCCAGTTTTTGGATGCTGATACGACTGCTGGCAATTGGGGATTTGCAGTGGTTCCTTTTGTAACAGCCCCCACAGGTGATGCCTCAGTTTATTTGGGTGATACAGGAATCACGGGAGGTGGCACGGTGATTGGTGAAAAAAAGTTTGGTCCCCATCGTCTTTATGTCAACGCCGGTGCTCAATTTAAAAAAGAAGAAACATTGGGGAATCTGGTTGTGGGCAATGCCGTAACCTACGGTGCTGGCTATCAGCATCAGTTTTCAGAAACTCACGCGATCTCTGGTATTGTTGAAGTGCAAGGGTCCACCGCAATGAACAACCTGTTTGGCAGTGAAATCACGACACCCGTAGGTGCTCGCGCTATTTTACAAAAGAATTTTTTGGCGTCTCGGAACCTGCATACTTATGTGGGGGGCGGCATGGGGATCACGAGCGGTTATGGTGCTTCTGATTTTCGTGTGTATTCGGGCCTCTCATTTACCTTCAATGCTCCTCACCACAAAAAAGTTGTGGAGGCAGTGACACCAGAAGAAAACTTTGTTGGTCTGGTCTACTTCGAAAACGACAGGGATCAATTTACCCAGGATAACTGGGCAACCATTGAGGACGCAGCAGATTTCTGGAAAAATCATCAAAGCAGTCCCGTTCTGGTTGTTGGTCATGCTGACTCCAACTGGACCAACGATTACAACATGAAGCTCTCCGAACGCCGGGCGCTGACCGTGCTCAAATCTTTGGTTAAACTGGGCGTCCCTCAAGATATCATCAAAGTCAGCTATTATGGTGAAGAGCAACCTGTCGATACCAATGATACAGATGCTGGACGCAATAACAATCGGGCCGCCAAAATGCAGATCATTGTAGGGGAGATATAAAAATAGACATCAAAAACCAACACAACACGTGATTGAGTTGTCCAGGAGTTCAGCAGATGCAGACTGAATATAAAATTGACAAGATGCTTACGCTGGTTGGAAAGGGGGTGTCTCCCGGGCTGGCCAAAGGGAAGGCGTTTGTCTATATCGACGTGTTGCAACGAGACTCCGAAATCTATCAAATAGACACAACGCAGATTGGTGAGGAACAGGCCAGAATTGACAGGGCGATCGACGACGTGCGCCAGAGTTTAACCATCGATGCGAATCATATTGAGGGCAAGTTAGGTAAGGACTCTGCTGACATCTTTCTGGCTCACGAGGCCATTTTGCTTGATTCCTCAGTTGTTGGAGATTTAAAAAAAACCCTAGAGAGGGAGCAAGTCAATGCTGAACAAGTGGTCAGAATGGTGTTCAGAACCCTGGCCGGCAAATTCAGAAAAATGAATGATGCAGTGCTGAGGGAGAGAGGAGATGATATTGAAGATTTATCCCGCAGGTTGTTGCGATCATTGTCTGGGATTCACGCACACAGTCTCGAAAATCTCCCCGAGAACAGCGTCCTTGTAGCGCGCAGATTGCTCCCTTCGGACACGGTGTTTCTCTCGCGTTCGTCCACCGTTGCTGTGCTTGCAGAATTCGCCGGTCCGGCAGCGCATGCGGCGCTTCTTGCGCGCGAACTCGGCATTCCCTGCGTGGGTGGAATTCCCAAGTTGCTTCAAACTGTTCACACGGGAGATTTTGTTCTGGTGAACGGGATCGAGGGAATCGCGGTGGTGAATCCCGACGCTCAAACCCTGGAAAAACACGAGGGCGCTGTTGGCGAAGTGCACGAACGCAAGGCAACGATGATCCAAGATAGTTGCCTCAAACGCACAGTGACCTTGGACGGAATTGATGTTTCTGTTTTGGCCAACGTTCGTAGTCGGGAAGATGTTGTGTTGGCCATGAAAGGTGGCGCTGATGGGATCGGTTTGTTTCGCACCGAACCTTTCTTTTTGTCAGCCAAACACTTCCCTTCAGACAAAGAATTCGCAGAGTTTCTTTTGGATAGCCTTCGTCTGGCGCGGGGAAAACATGTTGATATTCGTTTGCTCGACATCGGCGCCGACAAGAATCCGCCTTATCTCCATTTGCCACCCGAGCCCGATCCTTTTTTGGGACGACGTGGCGTGCGTGTCCTGCGAGAATATCCCGATCTATTGGATGCGCAGCTGAGGGCAATGCTGTTGGTGTCTCAACAATTTCGTATTGGAATTCTGATCCCCATGGTGACCACAGAGAGCGATGTGGTTCAAATCGTGATGCGGTTACATGAGTTGGCTGATGAAATGGGGGTTCACGAGTTGCCACGCATTGGTGCCATGATCGAAACGCCGGCAGCGGCCTTGACAATCTCTTTTCTAAAAAGGCACGTGGACTTTTTTAGTATCGGTTCCAATGATCTCACCCAATACACGATGGCCGCAGGACGAGAAAATCCGTTGGTGACTGATTATTTTGTTGACGATCATCCGGCTGTTTTGCGGCTCATTGAGCTAGTGGTCAAAGAATCCGGTGACACGCCCGTGTCTCTTTGTGGGGAGCTGGCTGGCCGGATCGAAGTTCTTCTCAGCTTACTAAAAACGGGGATCAGGTCTCTCAGTGTGCCCGCTGCAATGGTCCCAGATGTGAAGAATGTCATAAGGCAACAAGTTTTGTTTGAGTCCCATGCTGATCTGATCGATCAAACTCAAATTTTCAGGTAGTTATTGGGCACTTCTCAAAAAACCAGTTTTGTTCAATAGGGTCCAGATAAACATGTTCGGGTGCGCTCTGCCGGGCGTTCCAAAAAAAAACCCGACGGAAGATAATATTGTCGGGTTTCTTTTTACCAAGGAGATGTGAAAAAAATCATGAAGGGTCTGTGCAACCCTCTTCATCCAAAACATCATCACGGGCATGTTTGGGTTCTGTGTCCGAATAAATCACGGCGGAACCATCATCCTTAAACAACAATATGGCATACTCTTCTGTTGGCAGAACAAAAGTCCCCTTGAAGGTTTTCATATTGGCCGCATTCAAATTGATAGGGTAATACCCCCCTCCGCAACTCACATTCCCTTGCGGTGCCAAGTACTGCTTTAGAGACATTTCACTGGCATCAGTGCTGGTATTGATAGCCTCTGACCCACACAACCTGTCGCGCCAAGATGACATGCTGACCCCCCTATCTTCAAATTAGCAAGGCGCGTGCCATTTAACGCAAAAAAAACAAAGACCAACATGTTGAATTTATTATGTGTATTTGGTAGCTCTTTTTTGACGGGGGGAACTAGGCAAAAAGTGTCGTATACAAATTGGTCTAAAGTCAATAGGATGACCATTTTGATAAGTTTGATCTGCTCGTTGAGCGTGTTTATCGATGTTGCCTAACTTGTCTCACGGCAAAAGATGATGGTGACTGTATGCACATTGTGATCGATGGTTATAATCTCATCAGACAAGTCGAGGCACTCATGCGATGGGAACGCGTGTCTTTGGAGTCGGGTCGCAACGCGTTGATTGGTTTATTGGCGCAGTATAAAAAAAACAAACGACACAAAATCACCGTGGTTTTTGACGGTGTTCTCACTATGAGTGAATTCGCGCCGTCATTTTTACAATCGGGTGTCCATGTTTGTTTTTCATCTTTTGGACAAAGTGCTGACGATGTGATTCGAAATCTTGTGCTTAAGGAACGAGAAAAAGCGTTGGTGGTCAGTTCGGATCGCTCTATTATTGATTATGCCGCAAAGATGGGCAGTGCGGTTATGGGTTCGCCACAGTTTTACAGCAAGGTGATCAATTGCAGGGGCAATCTTGATGCCCGCGATGACGATGTGGCCACAAAAGTGGTGCACAAAAGATGGAAAACGCAGAAAAAGGGCCCTGCCAAACGCCTGCCAAAAAAAGAGCGCCGAAATCAAATCAAAACAAATAAATTGTGACGGGCATGATCACTGCAGAAGTTGCGTGGTTTTCTAAATTCCGACTTGCGGAATTTAGGCTAAATAAATATTTGTTTGCAGATGAAAAAATTCGGAATAAATTAACACTGTAATTACAATGCGTTGGAACTAATTTCCCAAAAACCGGCAGTACTGCCGATTATTTTGTTGAAAAACCGGCAGTACGGCAGTAAAATACGAATATGCAGTTATTAAGAAAAGAATTCAAACAGTTACAGCAGTGGTATTCAACACCTATTAGAAAAACGCCCTGTGTTCTTTTTGGTGCCAGACAGGTTGGCAAATCGACATTGGCAAAAAATTTTGCGGAATCCACCGGCCGCAAGGTGTTTACAGTCAATTTTTGGAAAGATACCGAACAAAAATTCCCCAAAATTTTTACCAAAAAAGCCAGCGCAAAGGATGTCCTGCAAAAACTCGAACTGGTTTTTAACACACCCATAGATACAGAAAAATCCATTTTGATATTGGACGAGATTCAGGAATTACCAGTCGTGTACTCATTGTTCAAAACCTTCAAGGAAGACACGTCGCTCCCCATCATTGCCACAGGCAGTTACCTCAAACTTTTTTTGGCAAATCAGGCTGAAATGGAAATCCCCATCGGTTGTACCTCGGAATATTTGGTGACCCCTCTGACTTTTGGCGATTATCTACAAAACAAAAATAAAAATCTCTACGAGATTTATCTTCACCTGCCTCTTGACCAACCTGTAGAAGCCTTGTGCCACAATGAGCTGATGGCCACATATTACGAATACCTATTTACAGGCGGGATGCCAGAAGTTGTGAGTGTGTTTTTAGAAACTTGCGAAAAACAAGGTGTGTTCGTTGCGGCGGAACTGGCGCGCAAAATTCAGGAACAACTCATCAGTTCATACAGAAACGATTTTCTCACGTTCAATCAAAAAAAGTTTGCTGTGGGGCGAGACATTGTTGGCAAGCTGGCCCTGACATTTTCTGCTGTCCCTAGGGAGCTTGCCAAATACAGAGAATCAGAAGTGCCGGTAGGGCGTTTTAAATTTTCATCATTGGGAGAGAACGCGACTTATAAACGCGTTAATCATGTTTTTGAATACCTTTCACTCTCGGGTCTCATTATCAAATCCCATATCGTCAAAAAACCACAATACCCTTTGATCAATGAAGACGAAACAAAAAATGCTTTCAAGTGTTTTTACTTTGATGTGGGGGTGTTGCATGCGGCACTCGATGTTCCTTTTCAATCCATTGTGAATGATGAATTGAGTTGCTACAAAGGCCCCATAGCAGAAAATTTTGTAGCGCAACAGTTGTTTTCACTTGGGGGGCATGATCTTTTTTCCTGGAAAGAAAAAATGGGTCGTGAACAGGAGGTGGAGTTTTTACACCCAGGGGCGGGATTGATCCCCATTGAGGTCAAGGCCTCGAAGAGGGGATTGCCAACAAAAAGCCTTCATGTTTATATTAATAAATATCATCCCACATTTGCCATTAAAATTGCCCCCCGAAATTATGGGCACGCCAATAGTGTGATTTCAATGCCTATCTATTTTATTGAACGCATCAACGAGTTGGGCCATCTTCCTGGAGGACACTAAGGCGTCAAAAGACAGGACCTCTGAATCGCCTCAAAGCTTTTTCTCGACCAACTGGTTTTTGGGCTCACATCTTCTCCAAAAACCACAGAAGCACCTCTTTGAAATTCTGATTCATCCGGTGATGGCGTTTTTGGAGGCTGGGGATTTTAACGACAAGTTTGGGGTGGGTCACCAGATTGCCCACAAAGCGCGCTGGCTGAAAGTTTCCGTTTTCATCACAGGGCAGACCCAAAGACTCAATGTCCTCCTCCCGTTTGTCGAAAACCGAACGCAGGGACAGGTAGCCAACGTTTTTTTGAGCACAAATATTGGCGATGGCAAAGGACTCCATGTCCACTGTGTCGGCAGAATATTTTAGATGGGCGTCGCGTTTGTCATGGGGCTTCACCAAGGGGGCATCAACGGTCAGCAGGGAGCCTGTTTGGATGGAGGGAAAACGGTCGGTTACAGTTTTGATGTTTGTGGGATCGACAGTGATGATTTGTGTTTGATGGCGAATCGAGCCTGCCAAAAAAAGATCGCCCGGATTCAAACTGGGGATCAATGCCCCCGACGAACCAAAGTGCAACACCTGATGGCAGTCAAAATCAGCCAAAAAATTCAAAAACACACTTCCCGCTTTTTTGCGCCCCAAACCGATCTGCAAGAGGGCTGTGTCATTTTTGTCATTGATAAAAAACAGTTCTTTGTGTTTACTGTCACTCGTGAAGCGATAATGTTGTTTTAAAAAAGACCATTCGGGTTTGAGCGCGACGACGAGGAGTTTTTCGATCTTCTGGGGCATACGGCCCTTATGGCCCATTTGGAGGTTTCATGACAAGACGGATTTTGATGATGGTTGTGTTGTTGTTTGGTCTGGTTCAAATGCGGTGTTCGGCCGTATCGAACGCGATTTCCGACATCACCAGTCTGGATTGCGATGAATGGCTGCAGG